>ERZ1645192.1060-NODE-1060-length-23149-cov-6.628995_pt1 | contig 23149 bp, 18 predicted proteins | sample MGYA00575354_ERZ1645192 | MGnify/ENA primary metagenome ERZ1645192 (study PRJEB40844, sample SAMN11349763) | freshwater sediment metagenome | isolation source: river sediment | host: Sediment | place: India: Faizupur Khadar , New Delhi | collected 2017-02-21 ... | reverse complement strand
ATCATTGACGGATGGATGGATGCGGGCGCCCGGTTTCAGGCGCCGGAGACCGCTTTTGTCGGTCCCGGCGTGACGCTTGCTTCCGATGTGGAAATTTCTCCGTTTGTGCAGGTCTATGGCAGCTCTACAGTCGGTTCTGGAACCACGATCGGCAGTTTCAGCATTGTCAGGGATTCCGTCATCTCGGAAGGGTGTTCTATTCTTGACCACGTGGTGCTCGAATCGTGCAGCATCGCGGCAGGGGCGAAGATTGGTCCTTTTGCGTATCTTCGGGATGGAGCGCAGGTCGCCAGAGACGCGTATGTCGGAAAGTTCGTCGAGGTGAAAAAGAGCACCATAGGCGAGCGCTCGAAGGTGCCCCATCTGTCGTATATTGGAGACGCGGAGATCGGAGAGGACACGAATATTGGTGCGGGGACGATCACGTGCAATTACGACGGCATCCGGAAAAATCCGACTAAGATAGGAAACAGGTGCTTTGTTGGAAGCGATACCATGTTCGTTGCGCCGGTCGAACTTGGCGACGATGCCTTTACCGGCGCGGGATCCGTCATAACGCAGGACGTTCCGGAAGGTGATTTGGCTGTTGCGCGGGCGAAGCAGAGAAATATTCCCGGATGGGGAAAGAAGAAGAATTCGCGCAAAAACGAAGGAGGAAATTGATATGGGTTCCGGTTCCAGAGAGTTAAAAATCTTTTCGGGGACGGCGCACCCGGAATTCGCGAGGCGAATCTGCAGCGAACTCGGAACGGGGCTGGCTTCTGCGAAGCATTTCCGATTCTCTGATGGCGAAATCGGACTTTCCATAGAGGAAAGCGTTCGCGGCGCGGATGTTTTCGTTGTGCAACCTTTGTGCAATCCGGTCAATGAAAACATCGTCGAACTTCTGATTATGCTTGATGCGCTTCGAAGAGCGTCGGCCTATCGCATCAACGTCGTGATCCCGTATTTTGGCTATGCGCGGCAGGACCGGAAGACGAAGGCGCGCGATCCGATCTCTGCGAAACTCATATCAAACCTCATTTCATGGAGCGGTGCGCACCGTGTTATTTCCGCAGATCTTCACGCGGGGCAGATTCAGGGTTTTTTCGATATTCCGGTCGATCATCTGACGGGCGTGCCCCTTCTGGCAACGTATTTTAAGGAAAATCTGTATGACGACCTGAAGGAAAACGGCGTCGTCGTCGTCGCCCCGGATGTCGGCGGAGTCGTTCGTGCGCGACGCTTCGCTGTTTTTTTGAATGCTGATCTTGCAATCGTCGACAAAAGGAGATCGCATGAGGTGGCGAACCTCTGCGAAGTGATGGATATCATCGGCGACGTTCGAGGAAAAGTCGCCGTGCTTGTCGACGATATCGTGGATACGGCCGGCACGCTGTGCAACGCTGCGGAAGGCTTGAAGGAACGCGGCGCGACGAGAGTGTTCGCATGTTCGACGCATCCGGTTCTCTCCGGTCCAGCTGTCGAACGGCTGAAAGCGTCCGAAATCGACGAACTGATCGTGACGGATACAATTCGCTTGTCCGAAGAGAAAAAATTAGATAAAATAATCCAATTGTCCATAGCACCTCTTTTCGCAGAGGCTATTCTCAGGGTTCACAGTGACAGGTCCGTAAGCAGTCTTTTCGATTGAGACTGCATTCGAAGAATCGCAAGGAGGAAAAGAAGCATGTCGGGTATTTCGAATATCACCGTGGAACAACGTACGGAAAAGGGAAAGGGCGCACGGAGCATGATGCGCGCGGCCGGATATGTCCCGGGGGTCGTATACGGTCCGGGAATGAAGGAAACAATAGCGGTCAAGGTTAAAAGTTCCGTTATTGCACCGTTTGCGAACTCCGCTCACAAGGAAACGACCAGGTTGAGCGTGGAGCTTCCCGACGGGAAAAAAGAACTGTGTCTCATGCGCGAAGTACAACGGGACTGCATCAGCGGAAAGATCCTGCATGTCGATTTCATGCAGCTGATGAGTGACAGGAAAATTATGGTTAATGTTCCGGTTGAGCTTGTCGGGCGTGAAACGTGCATCGGACTGAAGCAGGGCGGCGTTATCGATCAACTTCTCCATGACATTGAAATGGATGTCCTTCCGGGAGAAATCCCGGATGCGATCGTCATCGACGTCACGAACCTGGAACTGGAAAAGAGCATTCATGTACGGGATCTCACCTTCCCGGCCAGCGCCGAACTAAAGATGCATACCGACGAAATAGTCGTAACGGTCATTACTCCGAGAGCCGCCATCGAAGAGGCTGCCGAACTCTCCGAAGAAGAACCCAAGGAAGTCGAAGTCCTTGCGAAGGGGAAGGCGAAATCCGGAGAGGAAGTCGAGTAGCACGGAGTGAAGATTCTTGCCGGGCTTGGTAATCCCGGCTATGAATACGCCTTGACCCGACATAATGTCGGATGGATGGTTATCGACCAGATCGTCGAGCAGTCTCGTCTGGGTATTCCGAAGGACAGTTTTTCCTCGATGGCTTGGGGACCTTGTTTTCTTGAAGGGCAACGATGCGTTCTGCTGAAGCCGTTGACATTCATGAATCTCAGCGGCAGAGCGGTAGGAGAGGCTGCCCGCTATTATGACTGTCCGCCGGAAGATGTCCTGACAATCTGCGATGACGTGGCCCTGCCCTTTGGAACATTGCGTCTTCGGGCCAAGGGTTCTTCAGGAGGCCAGAAAGGACTCGAGTCGGTGCTGGGCGCCTTTCGGACGCTCGATGCCCCGCGTCTTCGCATCGGGGTCGGAGCGCAACCGGAAGGCAGAGACAGAGCGTCGTGGGTTCTGGGAGTTTTCGACCGGGATCAGCGGGAACTTTTGCCCGAAGTGATTCAACGGGCCGCGGACGGATGTCTGGCATGGGTGCGAACAGATATACAGAAGGCTATGTCCTTTGTAAACGTTCCGTTTTGATGAAGGGATACCGAACAATACATCTTGGGATTCCTTTTGAGTGGCGGTCAGTCGACCGCCACTTTTGACATGAATGGTCACGCAAGGGAGAAACGAATGACCGGAAGAGGCATCTATTCTTCATTACGAGACGTCGAAACCGAAAAGTGGGCGCGCGGCGCGATTCTTCATCTTTCGCCTGACGGGAGCGCACGCTCGTGGCTTTTTCGGGACATGGATAGACAATCGCTCGTAGTACTTCCTGATGTGCGACAGGTCGAGGAGTTCTCGACGAACTGGTTGGGACTCTTCGGCGCTTCTCCCGTGACGCTCTCGGAACTTCCTCTTGATACGCAGTCCTTGCGCAACACCGCACTGGGCGTCTATCGCGGAGAGGAATTCCGACGATGGATGAATGACGGAGGCGTCCTGGCAAGCAGTCCCGGAGCTCTTCTCGCCCCTTTGATTTTCGGCGGCGGAACGCTCGAATTGCCCGGAAAGACCGGGACGGACAGAAGCACGCTTCTCGACTGGCTGCAGAAGCGGGGTTACGAGCGCGTCGATCTTGTCTGGGCGCCGGGACAATACGCTCCACGCGGGGTCATCGTCGATCTCTATGACCCAGGGTATGCGCTCCCGCTTCGCTTTGAGTTCTTCGACGAAGATATCGAATCAATCCGCTCCTTTCACCCGGATACGCAAAAAAGCGTTGCGTCGCTTGATTCGATCGTCATACACGGTCTTGACGCGGAACGATCTCTGTCGTGCCTATCACTTCTCCCAAAAGATTGTCACGTCGTTCTCTTCGAGCCGTCATCGATTGAAAACCAGGCAGAGCGGTACCGCTGGCTCTGGGAGGATATTCGCGATTCTGCAGGCGCGCCCCCGCTTCCCGACTGGAATTCGATTTTGATCGGCCTTGCCGGATATCCTCGGTTGCGCGTGACGAAAAAGGCCGAAAACGCCGATGGGAAGTTCGTGGCGGAGGGAGTTCCTGTTTTTCGCGGGGATATCGAGAAAGCGAAATGGAGCATTCACGTCTGGAGGAACCAGGGGTATTCTGTGACGCTCGTTACGTCGTCTCCGACGCTGTTTGAAGGTGGCGATGTTTCCGCATCCTTGAAAGGAGACTTTGTGCTCCGCAGGGGGGCGTTGACGGAGGGATTTGTTGATTCCTCCGATGCCTGCGTCTGGCTCTCGGACAAGGAATTGACGGGTCGCGTGGACGTCCTCGCCTCGAAAGCATGGTCCAACCAGCCGGTGGAGTGGAAGGATTCGCTTTCCGCAGGACAACTTGTCGTTCACGAAGAATACGGCGTCGCCGTTTTTCGCGGCACGGAGACGGTACGGACCTCCAGCGGGAGCATGGACGCTATTATCCTTGAGTTTGCAGGCGGAGAACGTCTCCTCGTCCCGTTTATGCAGATGTACTCCGTTACGCCGATGCAGATTCACGAAGGAGAAGAGATTCCGCTCGATTCGCTTCGCGGCGTCCGCTGGAAAAAAGCTCTCAAGAAGACCAAGGAACGAGCGGAACATGAAGCCCGTGAACTTCTGACGCTGTACGCGCAGCGCGAGCTGTGCAAGGGCGAAAAGTTCCCGCCGCCCACGGAGCTGTATCATGCGTTTGTTGACGCCTTTCCGTATGTCGAAACGAAGGACCAGCTCCGTGCGATCGACGACGTCCTTTCCGACCTCGAGAATCCCGTTCCGATGGATCGGCTCATCGTTGGGGATGTAGGATTCGGAAAGACAGAGGTCGCAATACGGGCGGCCTTTCGCGCGGTCGAGGCCGGAAGACAGGTTGCGGTTCTTGTTCCGACGACAATCCTTGCGCAGCAGCACTATGTCTCGTTTCAGTCCCGAATGGCCGGATTCCCCGTGCGTGTCGCGACCCTTTCCCGATTTGTCCCCGCGTCGCAACAAAAGGATACCGTTGACGCCATTCGTCGCGGAGAGGTGGATATCGTCATCGGGACGCAGCGATTGCTGCAGAAGGATGTGGCGTTTCGCAACCTCGGACTTCTCGTTATCGACGAAGAGCACCGGTTCGGCGTCATGCACAAGGAACGGCTCAAACATGCCCGTAAAGACATCAACGTCCTGACGCTCAGTGCGACGCCGATTCCGCGAACCCTCTCGATGTCTCTCAGGGGAATTCGGGATATCTCGACCATCAACACGCCGCCGCACAGGAGACGACCGGTTTTGACCGTCACGACCCCATGGAAGAACGAGACGATGCTGCGCGCCGTGAAACGGGAGCTGAGCCGTGGCGGGCAGGTTTTTTTCGTCGTGAACAGGATATCGCGTATCGAAGAGAAAAAACGATATCTCGAAAGCGTATTCCCCGAAGCGAGGACCGTCGTTGCGCACGGCCAGATGCCGGAGCGGGAACTTGAGCAGACAATGACGGATTTTTATAACGGCGCGTACGATATACTGTTATGTACGACCATTATAGAGAGCGGCCTCGATGTCGCTCGGGCGAATACGCTGATTATCGACGACGCGCAGGAACTGGGACTTGCGCAGATGTACCAGCTGCGAGGCCGGATAGGCAGACGAGAGCAGGAGGCCTACGCCTTTTTCTTCTATCCGGAACACGCCTTGTTGCGTCAGGAGACAACGGAACGTCTGGAGGCGATCGCAAGTTTTTCGGAGATCGGCGCGGGCTTCGGATTGGCCCGCCAGGACCTGGAAATCCGTGGCGGCGGCGATATCCTGGGGACGTCGCAACACGGGAAGCATGACAGGTCCGGTTTCCAGTTCTACATGAAGACGTTGGAAGACGAAATCGCGAGGCTTCGGGGAGAGGACAAGAAGTTTATCCGTATCGATGCGGATCTACCGGCGGGGATTCCTTCCTCGTATATCCCGCAGGAAAGCGTGCGGATAACATTGTTCCGAAGGTTTCTGAAAGAAGACGACCCGAAGGAATTTCGTGCGCTTCTCGACGAAATTCTCGACCGCTTCGGGCCTGTTCCCGAAGAACTGCGGGTGCTTTGGGGAATGACGCTGATTCGCAACGCTGGCGCTCGCGCCGGAATCGACGCTTTCAGGGCGACAAAGAAGGAATCGGTGCTGACAGGACATTCGCCGACAGTCTTTTCGTTGCTCCGGACAAAAAAACGCTGGATCGTGCTTGAAGACAAAGCTGTCGGGCCGGGTGGCGCTCCGGCGATCGCCGACGTCGTGGAAGCGCTTTGTTCAGACCCTGCCTCGGGTAGAGTTGTCGCGATAGGAGAATGATGTCATGAAAACCGAACTGTATGGAGACGCTTTCGATGAACTGTTCCGGATCATGCGACGCTTGCGGGCCCCCGGAGGATGTCCGTGGGATCGGAAGCAAACGCTCGAAAGCCTGAGAGCGTACATCGTCGAAGAAGCGTACGAATTGGTTGACGCGATCGGAGACGGTGAAAAGGAAGAAATATGCGAGGAAGCAGGAGACCTTCTCCTTCAGGTGATTTTCATCGCATGTATTGCCGAGGAAACGGACTCTTTCCGGATGAGTGACATTTTTCGCGCACTTTCCTCAAAACTCATCCGGAGGCATCCGCATGTTTTCGCAAAGGATCAATCGTTCGACGGATCTGCGCCCGGAAATATTGAGACGAGTGAAGATGTTCTTGTTGCGTGGGAACAGATCAAAACCGAAGAAAAGAAGCAGCGGAAATCGGATGCTTCCATCCTTGCCGGCGTTCCTTCAAGCCTACCTCCTCTGGCGAGGGCTTTTCGGATACAATCGAAGGCGGCTCATGTCGGGTTCGACTGGCCGCAGGGAGACATATCGCCGCTTTTCGGGAAGGTTCGCGAAGAGCTTGACGAAATCCGCGGCGCCATTGAGGAAAAGGACAAAACAAGGATTGAAGAAGAAGTCGGAGATCTTCTTTTCGCGGTCGTCAATCTTGCCAGGCATCTCGATTTGAATCCCGAGTCTGCCTTGCAACGGGCGAATCGAAAATTCTCCGAGCGTTTCCGCAAAGTGGAAGATCTCGTGGCCGAATCGGGAGAACAATGGGAAGAGCATAGCCTTGAACGCCTCGATGCTTTCTGGGAGCTGGCGAAAAGCAGAGAGGGGCGAAAGGCATGAAGAAAACGGTCAGAAAAAATGAAGCGGAGGTCGAGAGAATGCAGATGAACGGAAAGCAGGATATGTCTGTGACAGCGAGAACGGTCGGAATCACCGAAACAGTGCTCCGCGATGCGCATCAATCCCGAATGGCGACACGCATGCGTCTGGAAGAAATGCTCCCTGTCACCGAGATCATGGATGAGGTCGGATATCACTCGCTTGAAGTCTGGGGCGGAGCGACGTTCGATACGTGCATGCGTTTTCTCGATGAAGATCCGTGGGATCGGTTGCGTGTTATCCGGAAGCATTTCAAGAAGACGAAACTCCAGATGCTTCTTCGCGGGCAGAACGTCGTCGGCTACCGAAACTATGCGGACGACACCGTGCGGGAGTTCGTGAAACGTGCAGTCGGCAACGGTCTGGATATCATACGGATATTCGATGCGCTCAATGATCTGCGGAATCTCGAAGTCGCAGCGGATCAGGTGAAAAAGGAAGGGGCGCATCTACAGCTCTCCATCTCGTACACGCTTTCGCCCGTGGATACGCTGGACAAGTTCGCGCAACTCGCTGCGGATATGAAATCCATGGGAGCGGACTCCATTTGCGTGAAGGACATGGCCGGCCTCATCAGCCCAATCGACGCCGCTGCTCTTGTCCGGGCCATCAAGACAAAGACGGGCTTGCCGGTGCAGCTCCACACGCACTATACCAGCGGAATGGGATCGATGGCGTACTTCGCGGCGATCGAAGCGGGTGCGGATGTCGTCGATTGCGCCATATCGCCCTTTTCGATGGGAACGAGTCAGCCTCCGACGGAATCGATGGTCGCCGCATTGCAGCGTTCTCCATACGACACAAGAATCGAACTCGAAAAGCTCGTTCCTATCGCGGAGCACTTCCTGAAGGTTCGGGAGAAGCATGCCGATATTTTCGTCCAGCTCGCGGGCGTGGATATCAATGTCCTCCTCTATCAGATCCCCGGAGGAATGTATTCCAATCTTGTCAACCAGCTCAAAGAGCAGAATGCACTCGGCAAACTCGGGGCGGTTTTGAAGGAAGTTCCGAAAGTGCGCAAGGAGATGGGATACCCGCCTCTCGTAACGCCGACGAGTCAGATCGTCGGGACGCAGGCGACGCTCAATGTCCTTACGGGGGAACGATGGAAGATCGTGCCCAAAGAAGTCAAAAACTACTTCCTTGGTTTTTACGGGAAGCCCCCCGCGGATGTCGATCCGGACATAGCGAAAAAAGTTATCGGAAATGAAGAGGTCATCACGTGCCGTCCCGGCGAGAAAATTGCGCCGGAGCTTGCGGATGCAGCAAAAACAATCGCCCCCTGGATTCTCCAGCCGGAGGACGTGTTGAGCTACGTGCTTTTCCCGGCGATTGCGAAGGACTTCCTCATGAAAAAGTACGCGAAAGTCACGCAGCGTGATATCGGTCTCCAGCCGATGTCCGACGAGTCTGCATACCCGGTGTAGGCAGAGGAGCCGGGATGGAAAACGAACAACGGTCCGCTCTCCCTGAAGAAAAGAGGGACCCGTTGTCGTCGTCGGCTCTCGTTTTCGCCGACGACGAGACGATGTCTCGCCTTACCGGAAGCAACGACGAGAATCTGCGAATCGTTGAGCAAAGCTTTCCGGTCAGACTCATAGCGAGAGGGAACCGTATCCTTGTGTGCGGAGAAGACGCAACGAGCATCGACACGACGACGCTTCTACTCGAACAGCTGCACAAACTCGCACGAAAGGGACACAGAATACATACGGCGGATATCAAGTACGCAATTGAGATGATCGTTCAGAACGGCAAGGTCGACCTTTCTCCGATCTACACGGATGTGATATGTACGACCGCCCGCGGAAAGCCTGTTCGTCCGAGGACGGCCGGTCAGAAGGAATATATCGACGCCATGCGCGGCAACGATATCGTTTTCGGCATCGGCCCCGCGGGAACCGGAAAGACGTACCTCGCCGTTTGCCAGGCGGTCTCGTTGCTCAAATCGTCGGCAATAAGCCGGATTGTCCTTGTACGCCCGGCTGTCGAAGCGGGAGAAAGCCTCGGCTTTCTCCCCGGCGACCTCCGCGAGAAAGTGGAGCCGTATTTGCGCCCTCTCTACGATGCGTTTTACGATCTCTTTTCTCCGGAACGCTTTCTTCGGTATGTCGAAAAGAATGTTATCGAAATCGCTCCGCTGGCTTATATGAGAGGCAGAACGCTGAACGACAGCTTTATCATTCTGGATGAAGCGCAAAACACGACGCCCGAGCAGATGAAGATGTTTCTGACACGGCTTGGATTCGGATCGAAAGCGATTGTGACGGGAGACGTGACCCAGGTGGATCTCCCGTCGGGAAAGGTGTCCGGGCTCAAACAGATACGACCGATATTGGAGGGAATTGAAGGCATTTCGTTCAATTACCTTACGCATAACGATGTGGTTCGCCACGAAATCGTCCAGAAGGTCGTGCAGGCGTATGAACGATACGAGAAGCGAATTTCGGAAGGATAGAAACAGAGTCCCAACAGACGCTCGAAGACTTCTCGGCTTTCTCTCGCACACGATGTCGTCTTTTCTCGTGCTTCTGTTGTGCGCCTTTCTGATCATCACGGTCAAGTGGATGCTCGATGGCCGAAGTGTCGGTTTTGTGGAAAACCAGCGTTCTGCGCGAACGTATTTCGCGCTTTTTCCGATGCGTTACCCGGATCAGGAGGGAATGGAGCTTCTCCGGCAGCGTGCGGGACAAACGATTGCCGGAGTTGTCGTTCGCGATGGGGAACGGGTGGATCAGGTCCGTTTCCGCCTCGAAGCGCTCCACGAAGGAGACTTTGTTCTCGCGGGCACTCCGGAACAGCTTCAGAAGCTCTTCCTTGCACTTCCGGCGCAAAAGCGTGAACAGCTTCTGGGCGTGGTTGTCAGGATCGGGACGAATGTCCTCAATGAAGACGCAGTATCGGCGGATGTCTTTATACCGGTTCAGGAGCGGATTTGGAAGGAAATATCCATCACCGGCCTCTCTGCCGAGGACAGCAATATCGTCTATCAGTTGCTGGAGCATACGGTTCAGGCGACAAACGTCGTTGATAAGGAACTGACGGGCATCCTTCGGCGTGACGTCACGAAATCGCTCCGACCGGTGGAAAGAGCCCTGAAAACCGGCGAAGTCATCGTTGACTCGGGGCAGATGGTCACGCCGCAAATCGCCCGGATACTCCGTGCGCAAGGGTACGCCGAAAGTCTTTTCCCGTGGAAGCAGATCATTATCGTCGCCTTGCTGCTGCTTTTCTGGCCCTTCTGGGTCTCGCTCCAGCGGCAAAAGAAGACGTTCGCGGCACAGGAAGAACAGCTGATCCCGTTTATCGTCAGCATTCACGTGCTGAGTTGGATAACGGAGTATATTTCGGGGTTCTTTTTCGTTGAAGGCATGGGGATTCTCGTCACAACGGGATTGGCGTTTGCGGCTCTTCACGGCGGGCTCGCGGCGCAGGTCGTATTGATCTCCAGCCTTCTCAGCGCAGTCGTCGTTTACGGTTTTTCTACACCGAGCATCGTTCTTCTCGTGTTCATGGGGGGCATCAGCGCTTCGGTCGCATACGTCACGTTTCGGGATATTCAGTCACGGAGCCACCTGTGGCGACAGCTCTTTTTTCTCGGAGTTTCGCAAGCCGTCGCCGGCATTCTGTTGCGATGGGGGTTCAGTCTCTCTCTTTCCGGAAATACGCTTGTCGCGTATGCGGGCGCGAGTGCTATGTGGAGCACCGTTATCATAGCGCTTTTGCCGCTTCTCGAAGTGCTCTTCGACGTTCTTTCTCCACTGCGACTCGTCGAGTTGAGCCATCCGTCAAACCCCCTCCTCAAAAGTCTGCAGATCGAGGCTCCGGGAACGTATCACCACAGCATCACAGTTGGAACACTCGCCGAGATTGCGGCAGACCGCCTCGGAATGAATGCGAACCTGATCAAGGCAGGCGCGTATTATCACGATATCGGGAAGATCAGGCGCCCACAGTTTTTCGTGGAAAACCAGCTCTCTGACGAAAATGTTCACGATGGACTTGCGCCGTCGTTATCGGCCCTCATCATTGTCGCGCATGTCCGTGAGGGACTGGAGCTCGCGAAAATACACAGATTGCCGACAATGATCAAACATTTCATAGCGGAGCATCACGGCACGACATGCCTTTCGTATTTTTACAGAAAATCGAAAGCGAAGGGAGAAAACCTGCCCAGAGAGCAATTCTGCTACTCCGGACCGCGCCCCGCCTCCAGGGAGACGGCGCTTCTGATGATCGCAGATTCCGTTGAAGCCGCAGTCAGGGCCGAGGTGAAGAATCTATCGGGCGTTCAGGACATCGACAAAATCGTATCAGAGGTTATCTCCAGTAAGGTGGCCGATGGGCAGCTCGACGATGTGGACTTTACATTGCGTGATTTGTCCACTATAAAAGAAGCGTTGCTTTCCACGCTGCAGTCCATGTATCACACGAGAAAGGTCCGCGAAATCCGACCGCCGGCAGCTCCGGCGGAAAAATAGGGCGCGAAGCGCGTTCTGCAAGGAGGGTTATTTTTTGAAGGTTTCTGTGAGTGTCGAGGGGATCGACGGCGACCCATCAGGAGAAAGTATCAGGGCGGTTTCGGCCGCCGAACACAGCACCATCTTCGCTTCGGTTCTCCAAGAGCTGTATCCTTCCCTGAAGTCGTTCGAATCCGTTGATCTGTCGGTCGCATTTGTTTCTTCGGAGTACATGAAGAATCTCAATCTCCAATACCGGGAACTGGACGAGCCGACGGATGTGCTGTCCTTTCCTCTCTGGGAGGTCGATGGCGCGTTCCGACCGACATGGTCGGGTCCCGATCTTCCTCTCGGCGATGTCGTCATTTGTGAAGACATCGTTCGGGAGTCGGCTGAAGAGCAGGGGATCCTCTTCTTTGACGCGATGTGCCTCATACTGTCCCATGGAGTCCTTCACCTCATTGGCTTCGACCACTATTCGGAAGAAGATCGTGTGCGAATGTTCGAGCTTCAGGAAACAATGCGCGATGGACTTGTCTCCTTTTCCCGGAATAATTCCGGACACGTTTCGTAATCAGGGTCGGAATGAACGATATGGAAAGTATCTACGTTATCCGGACGGTTCTGCTTCTTGGGGTCCTCCTTGTGCTTTCAGCCGTTTTCAGCGCATCGGAAACGGGCATAACCTCGTCCGGGAGAGGGAAACTGCTGGCGCTTCAGGAACGACACCCCTTTTCCAAGACCTTCCTTGCATGGTTGCTCGCGGACGTCCAACGAGCGCTGACGATAACGCTCATATCGAACAATCTCGTGAATATCGCTGCAAGCGCTGTGGCGACATCACTCGCGATCATGCTGTTCGGATCGAGCGGCGTATGGCTTTCGGTCGTTTGCATGACGTTTCTGATCGTCCTGTTCGGAGAGATCCTTCCGAAGACCGTGGCCATTGTTCGTTCCGAGTCAACGCTGCTTGTCACGATTCCCGTCATCAGGTTCATAGGGTTCATTCTCTTCCCGTTCATCTGGCTCATGATGGGGATTGTCCGGATCATTGGCGTCGTCTTCGGCGTCGATCTGAAAAATCAGCATACATTCATCACCAGGGAAGAAATCGAACAGATGGTCAATATAGGAGAAGCATCAGGCGTTTTTGAAGAAGTCGAACGAAAGATGATTCATGGCGTCATCGCGTTCGAGGAAACACGGGTATATGAGATTATGGTTCCGAGAACGGACATGGACGCGATTCCTCTCAATGCCACGGTCACCGACGCAGTGGCGCTCTTCGAGAAACACGGCCATTCCAGGGTGCCCGTTTTTCGGGACAGTTTCGATGATATCGTCGGCATTCTGTATTTCAAGGATATGATTCCTCCGCTTCATGAAGGTCGTACGGACATGCCCATCGGAAACATCATCCGGGATGCGCTGTTCGTTCCGGACACGATGAAAATTGTTGAACTCTTCAACATCATGCGCGGAAAACATACGCATATGGCCATCGTCGTCGATGAATACGGAGGTGTCGCCGGCATCATCTCGCTTGAAGATCTTCTCGAGGAAATAGTCGGCGAGATTCAGGACGAGTACGATTCAGAAAAGCCGTCGCTTGTGAAAGAACCGGACGGAACATATCTCGTCCAAGGGCACGTCGGCCTTGAAGACCTCAGCGACATGCTGTCGGATGTATTCGAATCCGAGGATGCCGAGAGTATCGGCGGACTTGTCCTTTCCATATCGGGGGATTTTCCGGACATGGGCGAAAAGGTGCATTACGGCCACTGGACAATCGAGGTCATCGAAGTTGAGGATCATCGGATCAAGCTTCTTCGCCTCATTCGGGACCAGAACGAGGAGGAATAACGTACGTGCCGAGTCTGAACCGGAAGCAGTGGCCTTCTTCCCAAGTCTCCCCTGAAATGCTTATCCGACTGGCTGTCGACGCGCGGGAAAAGGCGTACGCGCCGTATTCGGGATTCAGAGTGGGAGCTGCCTGCCTCTCCGATCGCAACGAAGTCGCTGTCGGATGTAATGTGGAAAACGCGTCGTATGGTCTCACGCAATGTGCGGAACGATCGGCGCTTGCCTCGTCGCGAGTGTCGGGACATGCCCGAACGGTTGCGATCGCGGTTGCGGGAGAGGGGAATCGATCCTGTTTCCCGTGCGGGGCGTGCAGACAGGTGATCTACGAACGGAATCCGCGGATGCTGGTGGTTGTCGCCGGGAAAGACTGCCCCGAAATCTTCGGAATCGATGAATTGCTGCCTTTTGCCTTCGACATGCAGCGGAAGGAAAATGACGATGGGCCGCTCTAGTGCTTTCAAGAGCGGCATCGTCGCCCTTGCAGGAAAACCGAACGTTGGGAAGTCCTCTCTTCTCAACGCGCTTCTTGATTACAAGCTGGCGATCGTTTCCGACAAGCCGCAAACGACGAGGACGAGTATTCGGGGCGTTCTCAATCGCCCCGGTCTCCAGCTCATCATTTGCGACACGCCCGGTCTTCACCTTCCCCGACATGCGCTCGGCCGGGCTATCGTTTCAAATGCGGAAACGGCCCTCGAGGCTTCCGATGTCGTTTGTCTCGTAATCGACGGAACGGACAGGGACATAGATGCGGAAGACCGGGAGGTCGTGGGGAAAATCCTGAAGGCCGCCCGCCCCGTTATCCTCGCGGTCAACAAGATGGACCTCGTCAAGAACAGCGACGCGCTCAAACGGCTTGTTTCGCAGTACAACGAAGTCTGCCCGGCTGTGGAGACGGCGTATATCTCGGCTCGAACGCGGTCGAACCTCGATACGCTGGTCGATGTGATCGCGCGGCGCCTCGATGATTCGAGCCCGACGTATGACGAGGATGTCCTGACGGACAGACCGGAACGTTTTCTTGCGTCGGAACTGATCCGCGAAAAAGTGCTGAAACTCACCGAAGAGGAAGTTCCGCACAGCGTCGCGGTCGAGATTGAGGAATACAAGAGTCCCGACGAATATCCCGAGCGAAATGTGCTCTATATTCGCGCTGCGCTTCTTGTCGAGCGCCCGGGACAAAAAGGCATTCTCCTGGGGGAAAAGGGGAACCGCATACGGGAAATTGGAAGACTCGCCCGTCTCGATATTGAATCGATGACCGGACATAAGGTTTTTCTGGAACTCTGGGTCAAAGTGCGACCCAAGTGGAGACAGTCGGAAGATGCCGTTCGTCGTCTGGGATTGAAAGAGTGAGTATTCGTGGAGAACCTGAACCAGGGGAACCGTTGCGTCTCCGGGATTATTCTGAAAAGGTCCATTACCGCTGAAGGCGGCGGGTCGATATTTCTGTTTTCACGGCAACACGGGACGCTCTGGGCGTCGGCGCCCGGCTGTATGCGGGGAAAAGTCCGCTTCGGCGGTTCCATCGAACCGCTTGTTTTCGGCCGCTTCCAGATTTATTCATCCTCGTCGCGGACATATCTGAAATCGATCGACGTCAAAGAAGATTTTTGGGGAATACGCAAATCGCCGGCATCGCTTCAGAAGGCTTTTCGATGGTTCTTGTTCGTGTCTGACCTTCTCCCGATGCTGACTCCGGATAACGAACTTCTCAAGAATCTTTTCTGGTCCCTCAAACTTCTCGAAAACGGATGTCATCCGGAGCTTGCGGAGCACCGATTCCTCCGCCGATGGTGCGGAATATGGGGAGTCGACCCCGGCACGTCGCTGCGAAGCAATGGCGGGGATGACTGGTATCTTTCCATGAAGGAAGTTGCAGGCGAAGCGCTTTCCGTATTTCTTTCGGAGAATGCAAACATGTTGCGTTGCATACGCGAAGCGCTGTAACAATCTCTCTGTGGCCATTATCGGAATCATGCGTATAATATCGAGACGACCCTTATCGGCAAGGAGGAATATATGTGAATTTCCAGGATATTATTTTCCGGCTTGAACGTTTCTGGTCGGATCAGGGGTGTGTCATACAGCAACCGTACGACGTCGAGAAAGGCGCCGGGACGATGAATCCCGCTACATGTCTCAGGGTGCTTGGACCCGAACCATGGAGGGTGGCGTACGTCGAGCCCTCGCGACGTCCTGCGGACGGCCGCTATGGCGAAAACCCGAACAGACTGCAACACTACTATCAGTACCAGGTCATCGTGCAACCCGCTCCGCGGGATATTCTGGAGATCTACATCGCGAGTCTTCAGGCGATCGGCATTGATCCGTCCGATCACGATATCCGGTTCGTCGAAGATGACTGGGAGTCTCCGACCGTCGGCGCATGGGGGCTTGGGTGGGAAGTGTGGCTCGACGGCATGGAAGTCACGCAGTTCACCTATTTTCAACAGGTCGGCGGAATCGATATGGACCTTGTCCCGGCGGAGATCACATACGGTCTTGAAAGAATCGCCATGTTCGTGCAAAAGGTTGAGAATGTCTACGACCTGACCTGGGTCGGGCAGGTGAAGTATGGAGACATCCACCACCGCGGAGAGGTCGAGCATTCGACATACAACTTCGAAACGGCCGATACCGCAATGCTTCTGTCCCTTTTCTCCATGTACGAGTCCGAGTCCCGACGTCTGATTACGTCAGGCTTGGTGCTTCCCGCCTATGACTATGTCCTGAAATGTTCGCATACGTTCAACCTTCTGGATGCAAGAAATGCAATCAGCGTCACCGAGCGCACGGGGTATATTTCCCGCATTCGTTCCCTTGCGAGCGCGTGCGCCGCGGCCTATGTCGGACAGAGGGCAGCCATGGGCCATCCCTTTGCGAACAAGTTTGTTCGCTGAAGTGACGAGGTGAAACCATGACCTTTAAAGAGCTTTTACTCGAAATAGGGACGGACGAAATTCCATCCCGTTTTCTACCGAATGTGATGACGCTGCTCGAAACGGTCGCCGCGGAGGAATTTGCGAGAGCGCGCCTACGGTGCTCTCGGATAAATGTCATGTCCACGCCGAGACGCATTGCCTTGCGCGTAACGGAAGTCGCGGAAAAACAGGATGATCTCGAGACATCCATGAAAGGACCCCTCTGGTCCGCAGCGTTCGACTCGAACGGAGTCCCCACGAAAGCGGCGCTCGGCTTCGCTAAAAGCAAGGGCGTTTCCAGCGATGATCTGCGCCCGAAAGAAGTTGAGGGCGTCCTGTATGCGTGCGCCATTCGCTCTGAGGTGGGGCGACCGTCGGAAGACGTTCTTCCGGAAATTCTCCCCGTTCTCATAAAACGGCTCGTCTTCCCGAAGAACATGTACTGGGAAGATCCGTCCATTCGCTTCGCCCGGCCGGTACGGTGGCTGCTTGCGCTTCTTGACGACGCGATCGTCCCCTTTGAAATAGCCGGGTTACGAAGCGACCGGATCACGCGCGGGCACCGCTTCATGGGGGCTTCGCGAATAGAAATCTCCAGGGCTTCCGAATATCTTGACAAGCTGTACGACAATTATGTCATCGTGGATCAGGAAAAGAGAAAACAGCGAATGCTTTCGGGGATTGCGAATCTTGAGCGGGAGCTCGGCGGAACGGTGGAGCTTGAACCGGATCTCGTTCTTGAGAACCTTTCGCTTGTTGAGTATCCGATTCCCTTTTATGGAACGTTTGACGAGTCGTTTCTGAAAATCCCCCATGAGGTTCTGACCACGACGATGAAGAAACATCAGAAATATTTCCCTGTTCGGGATTCAAACGGTCGTCTGCAGCCGTTTTTCGTGGGAGTCAGCAACAACAGAGCCTCTTCGATGGACGTGGTTCGGGAAGGGAACGAGCGCGTCCTTCGCGCGCGACTTTCCGACGCCGCCTTTTTCTGGAATGAAGACCTGAAACGATCGCTTGCCGGTCGGGTCGAAGAACTGAAACACATCATCCATCACGAAAAACTCGGTTCCGTGTACGACAAGGTGAAAAAGACCCAGGACCTTGCGCGATGGATCACATCCGACCTGCAACGCCCGGAGCTTTTGTCGCTTGTCGACCGCGCCGCGTTTCTCTCGAAAGCCGATCTCGTTACCGAGATGGTGTACGAATTCCCGGAACTGCAGGGGGTGATGGGACGGGAATACGCGCTGCGGGACAAGGAGCCCGAGCCTGTCGCCCAAGCGATTTACGAACAGTATCTCCCGAAATTCGCCGGCGATACGATTCCGAAGGGACTGCCCGGGGCTATTCTCGGCATTGCGGAACGGATCCAGATTATCGTCAGTTGCCACGGAATCGGGCTCGTTCCCACCGGGTCGCAGGATCCGTACGCCCTCCGCAGAGCGGCTCGCTGCATCTATGAAATCCTCTTCGGTCAGAACATTGATCTCGACCTTCGTTCGTGCGTGACGGAAGCGACGCGAATCAACGGGTCGGACGATGCTGTCCGGGACGCAGTCCTTCTCTTCCTGCAGCAGCGTCTTCTTATGCAGCTCAAGGAACGGGGCGCGTCGCACGAAATATCGTCGCTCGCTGTTTCCGTCATCGGGAATCGTCCATTACAAGCGTTGCGTTTCCTCAACGCGCTTTCCGAGGTGCAAGGCCAACCATGGTTCTCTTCGCTCGTCACTTCAGCCGTTCGGGTGCGCAATATCCTCGCGAAAGAAAGTTCCCGCATAACTGGTGACGCGGTGATTCCTTCTTTCTTCCGGAAAGACGCGGAAGAGAGACTTTACCGTGAAATCGAAGCAATGGAACCGAGGCTCGAAAAATCACTGGCGTCGTTTGACTGGAAAGTCGTTACGGAGCTTCTGGCTGAGCTGTCGCCTGCCGTCGAGCACTTTTTCGAGGAAGTTCTCGTCATGGATAAAGAAGAGGACGTCCGGAAAAACAGGCTGCTTCTTCTCGACAGATGTCACCGTCTCTTCGTTATGGTGGGTGACATCGGGGTGCTGAAGGGGGAAAAATGAACATCGTCGACCTGATCGTCGTTTCCGATTCGACCGGAGAAACAGCCGAACATGTCGCGCACGCCGCCATGAGTCAGTTCGACACGACGTTCGGGAGTGTCGAGCGTTTCCGGTATGTCGATTCTGATGAAAAGCTGAAAGAGGTTTTCGAGAGAATATCCGGGCGAAAAGTCCTCGTCGTTGGAACCTTGGTGGCGAAACGGCTTCGGCAAAGGATGACCGCTGAAGCGCATGAAAGGGGAATTACCTGCATTGATTTGATGGGACAACTTCTCGACACGCTTGAGGAGCGGACCGGATATCCGCCTTCGGAGACTCCGGGGCTTTTGCGTCGTCTCGACGAAGAGTATTTTCGAAGGATCAAGGCGGTTGAGTTCGCAATCAAATGCGATGACGGAAAAAGTCCGGAATCGATCCCGCTTGCGGATCTTGTCGTCCTTGGAGTGTCCCGCGCCGGAAAGACCCCGTTATCCATGTACATTGCGAACAAAGGGTATAAAGTGGCGAATATACCGCTTATTCCTGAAGTCGATCTGCCCGAAATCGTGCAATCGGTTCCTGCCGATCATCTGATCGGTCTGATTATTCGGGACGATGCATTGATAAAGATCCGACAGGAACGTCTTCGCATGATAGGTCTGAACCCGGAAGCTTCCACGTACGCCAGCACCGAGAGGGTGATGCGTGAGCTGGACCATGCAAGGCGAGTTTTGCGGGAACTCAAGTGTCGAATCTATGACGTTACCGGGAAAGCGGTTGAAGAAACCGCTCAGGAGATCCTGGATGTCCTGCGCGGATAGCGGTGTCCCCAACGGGATGCTTCTCGGTCGGGAGGGCGGAATGGTGAGCCGGCTTCATGTATCCGTACCGGTTTTCGTTGTATCGGATTTCACCGGAGAAACGGCAGAAAGTGTTGCAAAGGCCGCTTCAAGGCAATTCAATGCGGATTCGGTTTCGATCAAACGGTTTCGTTACGTAACGACATTGGAAGAAGCAGGCAAGGTCGTTGCACAGGCGAAGGAAGAAAACGCGTTGCTCGTGTGCACGTTCGTGAACGAGAGAATCCGCGTTTTCGTCACGGGTGAAGCCGAAAAGCAGGGAATAGCGTGCATCGATCTCTTCGGATCGCTGCTTCATGCGCTCACGAGCCTTGTCGGCAAGAAACCGCGCGAAGAGCCGGGACTCTCGCATCTCCTTGACGAAGACTATTTCAAGAGAGTAAAAGCCGTGGAGTTCACGATCAATTGTGATGATGGAAGCAATCCGCAGCTTCTCCATAAAGCCGAGCTCATCCTTATCGGAGTGTCCCGGACATGCAAGACGCCTTTGTCTATGTATCTTGCACATAAAGGGATCATGACCGCGAATATTCCGCTCGTTCCCGAGCTGGAAGCGCCGGAAGAGCTTTTTGAGATTGACCCGAAAAAGATAGTCGGACTTGTGATTTCTCCTGAAAAACTCGTGGAACTCCGGACGAAACGTCTGATGATGCTTGGGCTTTCGCCAAAGGATTCCGCGTATACGGAGAAAGAACGTGTCCGTAAAGAACTCGATTACGCCCGAAATCTCATGGAACGGCTGCGTGTGCGTGTCGTGGACGTCACCATGCGCGCCATCGAAGAAACGGCACAGGAAATTCTGACTGTTGTTCAGGAGAGCAGATAGAGAGTATCGCAGAAATACAATACTTTTGGAGGTGACTTCATCGTGGTGGAAAAGACATACGTGTACCGTTTCCAGGAAGGCAGCAAAGAAATGGTTTCTCTCCTCGGCGGAAAGGGAGCGAATCTGGCGCAGATGGCGCGGAACGGACTTCCTGTACCTCCCGGATTTATCATCACGACTGAGGCATGCTCGGCGTTTAACGCAACACCGGGGTTTCTCGACTCGATCTGGCCGACGGTGGAACTTCATATGCGGCATCTCGAAGAGGAAACCGGTAAGCGTTTCGGAGCCGGTCCGGAACCGCTCCTCGTTTCGGTTCGTTCCGGCGCTCCGATCTCCATGCCGGGAATGATGGACACCATTCTCAACCTGGGACTGAACAACGAAACAGTCGACCTCCTCGCCGCGACTTCCGGCGACAGACGGTTCGCTCTCGACAGCTATCGCCGGTTTATCCAGATGTATGGAAATGTTGTCGACGGGATCCCTTCCGAACGATTCGAAGCCATTCTTGAACGTACGAAAAGCGATCTCGGCGTCACGTTCGACTTTGAAATCCCGGCGGACTCTCTGGAATCGCTCATCGCCTCCTACCTCGCTCTGTATCGCGACGAAATAGGGCAAGCGCTCCCGCTTGACCCGTGGAAACAGCTTCGCCACTCCATCGAAGCGGTATTCGGCAGCTGGGACAACCAGCGCGCGAAGACCTACCGCAAGCTCCACGATATCCCGGATTCGCTCGGAACGGCCGTCAACATCGTCTCCATGGTCTACGGCAACCTCGGCGAAGATTGCGGGACCGGTGTTTGCTTTACTCGAAGCCCCTCCGATGGAGAGAACAAAATATACGGAGAGTTTCTCGTTAACGCTCAGGGTGAAGACGTGGTGGCGGGAATCCGGACTCCGTTGCCGATCGACGAACTGCGTTTCGTTATGCCGGATATGTACAACCAGCTTGCGGCAGTTTGTGAACAACTCGAACGTTCCTACGGAGACATGCAGGACATAGAATTCACGATTGAACGGAAAAAGCTTTTTATACTCCAGACGAGAAGCGGAAAACGTTCCGCGCAGGCTGCTGTGAAAATAGCGATTGACCTGTTCGACGCCGGAATGATCGACAAGACGACGGCCGTTTCGCGAGTCACCCCGGAACAGGCCGAGAATCTCCTTCACAAGCAGGTTGATCCCAGAACCACCGCCGAAGTCATCGCCAAAGGCCTTCCCGCTTCGCCCGGGGCAGGAGTTGGTGTCGTCGCGTTCGATCCGGACGACGCTGTCGCGATGTCGAAAGAAGGAAAACGCGTCATACTTGTTCGTCCGGAAACGAATCCCGACGACATCCACGGGCTTTTTGTCGCCGATGGAGTCGTGACGAGCCGGGGCGGAATGACGAGTCATGCGGCTGTCGTCGCGCGGGGCCTGGGAAAGCCGTGCGTCAGCGGATGCGAGGATATCACGATCGATGTGGAACAGAAGATTCTCTTCGCACAGGAGATGATGATTCACGAAGGCGATACGATAACGGTTGACGGATCTTCCGGAAGAGTCTTGTTCGGAGCGGTCCCGCTTGTCGAAGCATCTTTCTCTGAAGAATTCGAAAAAATACTTCAATGGGCCGACGAAATCGCAAAGCTTCAGGTCTGGGCGAACGGCGATACCCCAGAAGACGCAAAACGGGCGCGCGCATTCGGCGCGAAGGGAATAGGTCTGTGCCGTACGGAACATATGTTCATGGCGGAAGACCGTCTTCCGATAATGCACCGCATGATCGTTGCAGATTCCGAAAGGGAGCGGAAAGCTGCGCTCGATACGTTGCACGGCATGCAAATGACCGATTTCGAGGGCATATTCCGTAACATGAGAGGTCTGCCGGTCATTATCCGTCTTCTCGATCCGCCGCTTCACGAGTTCCTGCCGAAAGAAGCGGATCTGAAAGAGCAGCTGGTGGAGTTGGAAAATAACGGAAAAGGCATTACAATAGAAGCAGATGGGCTGCGGAAGATGCTGATCAAAGTCGAATCGTTGCGCGAATCGAACCCGATGATGGGCTTCCGCGGATGCCGTCTCGGGATTGTGTATCCCGAGATCTATTTCATGCAGGTGCGTGCGATCTTCGATGCCTTGACGCTCGTTCACAAGGACGGTTTCGACCCGCGTCCGGAGATCATGATTCCGCTGGTCGGATCGATTGAGGAAATGGCTTCTCTGCGCCGCGACATCGAGGCGATCGCCGCCGAATACGAGGAGCGCTTCGGAGAGCGTATACATTGTCCGATCGGGACGATGATCGAAGTTCCGCGTGCGGCGTTCATTGCAGACCATCTTGCGGAAAAAGCGGACTTTTTCAGCTTCGGCACGAATGATATGACGCAGATGGTATTCGGCTTTTCCCGTGACGACGCGGAGAGCAAGTTTCTTGGCGTGTATGTCGAACGTGGAATAATTCCTGTGAACCCCTTCCATGAGCTCGATCGAGATGGAGTCGGGGCTATTATGAAGATTGCGGTGGAAAAGGGACGGTCGAAGAATCCCGGACTGTCGATCGGCATTTGCGGAGAGCACGGTGGGAACCCCAAGAGTATCGCTTTCTGCAATTCAATCGGCTTGAATTACGTGAGCTGTTCCCCGTTCAGGGTTCCTGTAGCCCGACTCGCAGCCGCTCACGCTGCTCTCGGACGAATAAAATGATCGAATCTGAGATTGGAGGCAGGAGGAGTCATGGGGACATACCGTTACGTACGCTGGTTTTCGGAGGTCGGTAAGGGCGATATTCCATCGGTTGGCGGCAAGGGAGCCAACCTCGGGGAAATGACACAGCGGGGAGTCGCCGTGCCACCGGGTTTTTGTGTAACCGCCGAAGCGTACAGGGTTTTTGTCAGTTCTGCCGGGCTTGGAGCCAAAATCAAAGAGATCATCGAATCGACAAATTGTGACGATGCGGACGATCTCAACTGCAAATGTGGCGATATCCGGCGGCTCTTTCTGGAAGCTCCAATACCGGATGCGATTCGAAGCGACATCGAGAATGCGTACCGGGAGCTGTGCGACAGTGCGTCCATCGACGACATGCGTGTGGCCGTCCGGAGTTCCGCTACAGCAGAGGAATGCCGCAAACGCGGTATTCCTCGGGAGCGGGT
>ERZ1645192.1059-NODE-1059-length-23165-cov-9.638987_pt1 | contig 23165 bp, 14 predicted proteins | sample MGYA00575354_ERZ1645192 | MGnify/ENA primary metagenome ERZ1645192 (study PRJEB40844, sample SAMN11349763) | freshwater sediment metagenome | isolation source: river sediment | host: Sediment | place: India: Faizupur Khadar , New Delhi | collected 2017-02-21 ... | reverse complement strand
AACGGCAACAACAAAAATCCAGCCTTGAGGGCTGGACTTCCAGTAGCCCCGGTCTCATCCGGGGTTACAAGCAATCATTTCCCAACCACCCTGGAGGGGTGGTCGTCAGCTTTCATAATTGAACTATCACAACGCCTGCTTTAGTCCCTCCCACCGCACAGTCCATGTGCCGTCATCAGGAAATCCGGGAGCATATCTGTCAGGCGCTCCGTCCCAGCCGGCTGCCATCATAGCGACAGCATAAAGAAGTCCCCCGTTGCCCGGAAGATATGGACAGGGCCCTCCTGTGCATACTCCCCGTTCATCATAATGGTTTTTGGTCCCGGCATCAAGAAGCAGAGCCTCTATTGCAAGATCCGGCTCCCCAAGCCTGGCAGCTGCCATGGCAAACCAGGGAAAATCCCATCCCCAGCATCGCTTCCAGTCCCATGTCTGCCAGACCTTTACCAGCGTCCGGTGTGCCGTTTCACGGTCCACTCCTTCAACGGCCGGAAGCATTCCGAATACCCCGACCGGGTCGGGATGTTCCCATGCACGTTTAATATATGTATCTTTCCATTCCGCTGAGTGGACGTAAACACCACTGTCGGTTGGAAGAGAAGCCAGGTTCCTGCGAACTTTATCCCACAACGGCTCGGGCTCATTGCCCATCCTCTTCCTCCACGTCTGAGCCTGATCCAAACCCCACCTCCAGTAGGCAAGATCAAAGACGGCATCCCGGGTTATCCCCTGTTCACTGGGCGGCATGACAGGATCGAGATGATAAATGCCGGTCTCCGAATCCAACACTGCATAATCGGCCATGTGAATGGCGGTCCCTTCAATAATTTCAGACCATTTCTCAAGTGTTTCCGGTTCCGGATTCAGCCTGTATTCAAGTTCAGCAAAGAATATGGGATGAGGCTGTTTCCAAAGCAGCACCTGGTTTCCTGTCCATGGGGCGCTACGTCCTTCGGGACCAACGCTTTTAGCCCATTTCAAACCTTTGTAACCAAGCTGCTGCGACAGTGCAGCTGCCGGGGGAATGAATTTCCTGTAACAACCGAGGGCTTCCTCTGCCATTGACCACCTGTTCCACAGACCATAATGTGCAAGATGCCACCATGTCATCTCCATGTGGAACTGGCCCCGCCACGGATCGACTTCCATAAGACCGGCCTCCGAAGATGGATAACTTCCTGCCGACTGCACGGCAAGAAGATACTGGGAGAGTACTATACGCCTCTCAAGTTCTTTCCATCGGGGATCTGAGCTGCCCGAAAGATCAATTGCTCCTCCGTTCTTCCAGAAAGCCTGCCAGTGACGGGTACATTTTTTAAGTGTTACCCTTGTATTATCAATCCTGCCGGTAACAGGCTGTCCTGAAAAAACACATGAGAGCTCAAGTGAAGAGGAACCTTCTGAATGTATAATGAAGGAATGAGGGCGGTCTGCAGCCGGCATGACCAGTTCTCCCCCATGGCTGCACCTTATGGACGCATAGTAGTTTACGGAATCGATCTGACGCCTGATATCAGCCTGTCTGGCATCAGCCGGCGACCTGAGGATAAAAGTACCGTGAGCGTCTCTCCTGTCGAAATTGCCGCTCCAGGGCCTGTTCCGCTGAAGATCAGGATAAGGAAAATCCACTGAAATTTCCAGTTCTCCCTTGCTCAGAAGATCCGATTCAATCGTGAAAGCGACCATGTCAATATCCGGATGAACACAGGTTGTAACCCTGACAGTCTGGTTATTAATTGTAAACAGGGATGTATGTATCCCTGACCAGATATCCATCCTTCTCTCAAGTATCTTTACCTCTTCCGGCTTAATTTCGGCTCCCCCTGCTTTTGTCAGCTTTATCCTTCCAAGATTGAAAATATGCGGGTTGTCGAACATCCATGACCTGATCGCCGAGGTGCCTTCAGGAAAAACATCAGGTCCTTTGACTGGTCCTTTCTGGTAAGTTCCAGTAGAAGGGATCTGGTCCGGTGCAACTCCTGCGGGAAGAGGAAAGGAATGCCATGCCCAGTGCGACATTGTATTCCCTCCAAAAGTCTGAAGCCCGGTAGCGTCGGCATTGAAGCAGAACTCTCCGTTGCCCAGGGGTATCTGTCCCCTCAGGTCATTCCATTCGATATTATGCCTCGTCACCAGAGCATGCCTGTCAATACGCGGCTCACCAGCCGATGATGCTGTGACAAAAAGAACGCATAAAAGAATCCCCGCCGGTATTGTTTTCATAATTGACTTTATATGATAAAGTTAATTGCCCGTAATATTGATTTCCAGTTTCCCCGTTGCCAGTCCGGGCGATTCGGCTTTCAGCCTGACAGTGCCTCCCGACACAGGTCGTATAACCATCTGTGCCCTGCCTTTCCATGTTTTTACCCGGGTGTTGTTGACACTTGCCATATCTTTCGGATCTGCATTTCCGGAAGCTGCAAGTAATCCACTGCCTTCAACATTCAGACTGATCATTGTGGAATCTGACGGGACTACCTGCCCGGAAGCATCAACTACCTCAATCTTAACGAAAGAAAGATCATCCGGATCAGCTTTGATTGATGTCCTGTCGGCTGTAAGCCTTATGCCTGCAGGCTCACCGGCGGTTGTCAGCGTTTTAACCGCTGATGCCTCACCGTTTTCATACACTGTGGCCTTGAGCTCCCCTGGTTGATAAGGAACTTCAAAAGCCGCAATGTATTTATCTGCAACAGTCATTTCCTTTTCGCCAATAACCTTTCCGTTAAGCTCAAGCTTTACCCTTTGCGCTTTTGTGAAAACCCTTACCTGAAGCGTCTTTCCTTCATATCCTTTCCATGTCCACGACGGTAGTTCATCAGGCCAGCCCCAGCTGCTTATGTTTTCAGCAAATCCTTCCGGTATATATGTGTGTACGTTGATCTCCACCTTACTGTTGTCCCAGATGATATCCTTGTAAAGCATCTGCGGCTTCTTTTCCCCGGTGATGTCAAGATCCCCGCACCATGCAATGAAATTCGGCCACTGTGACGGCATCTGAGCCTGCCGGTCAAAAATATTCATCCCCTTCGGTATCCTGAATCCCGAGAAATTGCCCATCGACGCTGATTTCTGGCTTTCAGGGACAAGTCTTGAATTACCTATCATCACCTCCCCGATGTAATCCATGGATGTCCACATGAAATCGCCGATAACATAAGGATTATCTTCCACGGCCTTCCAGTATTCATAAATATCCTTTGGAAATGACTCTGAAGTGTACATTATCCGTCCGGGATAACTGATGTGATCCGGTGCAAATTTTTCAGGACTGTAGTTATAACCGCATACATCCATGTCAGCAAACACCGCATCAGTTGATTCCCATCCATTGGGATAAAAAACACCTGTTACGGCCTGTGTCACCGGACGTGTATTGTCAAGTTCTCTGACATAGGCGGCAAGCTGCCTGCTGATCCTGACACGCGTGGAATCTTCCCTGGCATGTATCTCGTTTCCAATACTCCACATTATTATTCCCGGGTGATTCCGGTCGCGAAGGATCATGCCGGTCAGATCCTTTTTCCACCATTCATTGAAAAACCTTGAATAGTCCTGGGGATTCTTGTGCCAGTCCCACATGTCGGTAAACTCATCAATGACCATAATGCCGATGCGGTCGCATGCATCGAGAAAGGCTTCCGAGGGTGGATTATGGGCGCATCTTATTGCGTTGAAACCATTGGCCTTCATGAGTTCCACCCTGCGTTCCTCCGCTCTTCCGAATGCCGCGGCTCCGAGCAGACCGTTATCGTGATGAAGACAGCCGCCTTTTAACTCCGTTGCCTTCCCGTTGAGCAGAAAGCCTTTTTCAGCTGAAAACTCAAGCGACCTTATTCCAAATTTAACGGAATATACATCAACAGACTTTTTCCCGGCATCAACAGTTACTACGGCGTTATATAAATCGGGGGACTCCGGCGACCAGAGGAGAGGATCCCGGATGTCCAGTTTCATTGTTGTAACAGTTTCAGATCCGGCAGGCATCTCAATCTTCTTTCCGGATGAAGCAGACACCTTTCCATACTTGTCCTTTACAACAACTCCAACAAATGCCGGGGCAGATCTTTCTCCCTTATTCCGGGCAGTTATCTTAATCTCGGCAACAGCCTTGCCGGGAGTGATTTCCGGTGTTGTCACCTGCACTCCCCATGGAGCAACGTGGACCGGAGGAGCTACAATAAGGTGAACATCCCTGTAAATTCCCGAACCGCTGTACCAGCGTGAATTCCTTCCGGGATTGTCAACCTTTACCGCAATCACATTGGTTCGCCCCGGGGTATTTAGAAGACTGGTGATATCAAACCAGAAAGGAGTATAACCGTTCTTATGGATCCCGGCCTTTTTTCCGTTAACCCAGACTTCCGATTCCATGTACAACCCGTCGAACTTCAGGATCACTGTTTTTCCGGCATCTTTTTTATCGAGCATAAAATTTTTCCTGTACCAACCTGTACCGCCAATGACATGTCCGGTGGAATTGCCATTTCCGGGAGACTTCCTTGAAAACGGCCCGATCTGATCTGGTCCGTCGCCACCGGGGAGATCCATCATGCTGTAATCATGGGGAAGGTTTACTGTCATCCAGTCCGAATCATCAAAACCGGGAACCTCAGCACCCTGAATTGAGTCGCGGACAAATCTCCAGCCGGTATTGAACAAACGATCTCTCAGCTCTGGCTTCAGCTCCGTTTTCTTTGCAGATCCGGATGCAATGAAACCTGCTGAAAGAATAAGTCCTGATATAATAATGATTGATAGTTGCTTTCCCATTTTGTGTAGTATTAAAGTATTCAAGACCGGATGACAGCCGGATATCAAAACATTTTCCTTTTAAGGGGCAATACTATTTTACCCGTTCACCTGTAACCCATGCCATGCCGTCCATAATATCTCCTGTAATAGTGTCTGCTTCCTTGACATTAAGAGTCATAACCACTTCACCCTGACTGCCGATGAACTTTACCAGGGCTTTTTTCTCTGTTATGGTCGTGCTTACAACCTCATACAGTATCTTGCCTTCCGCATCGCTGATTTTCGCTGCAGGTTTACCATCGACCGTGTCAAATCCGACTATCATTTTGACATCCCCGATCGGAGAATCAGCACTGACATTCCATTTACCCTTGAAGTACTCGAATCCGGTAAGCGTCTGAGCATTTGCTGCAAATGAAAACATGAGCATGATCCCTGTTAAAAATACTAAAACTTTCTTCATTGCCTTTCTGGTTTAAATTGTTATAAATGTTTGGAATAAATAATGAATAAAAAAACCTTGTAATGAATATTTAACCCTTATTTCTTTAAAAAAAATTATCCCCTTTCCCATTTCCCCAATACTTTTCTTATTCCCACCATACCCCCTTTCCCGTTTCCCCCAGGGGGGAAAGGCTTCGTTCCTGCTGTTTGCCCGATTTGCCTCCTATGGGAAAAATCTCCGGCCTCAACGGGCTCCTTCCCCCGTGGGGGAATCCCGAAATTTCGGGAGGGAAGGGGGTTAATACAATTTATGAACTGTAAATAACCCTTGCTTCCTTTAATTACGTCAATGCAAAAGTAAATGCAGCCCCTTATGAAGGCAAGGTCAAAAAGGACAGTATTTTGGACTATATTACCTTTTTTTGCGTATATTTGACCTTTATTGAGACAATTTCTGGAATAATTGACCCATAAAATGAAAAATTCATCTTCAGCGCTCATAAGTTCAGGTGCGATTATTGACACTATAGACAACCAGATAACCCTTGTCGAAAATCCGGCTGACAGGTATGAAGGCAATTATCCTGTAAGGCTGGATGAAGTGGTAGCCATAATATCCGAACAGGGGACAATGAGCGGAACAGTTGACCTGAAAAAGTTCAAAGCCAAGGCTCCATGTCTTTTCATTGTGCTTTCGGGACAGATCCTTCAGTGTGAATATTTCAGCAATGACTTCAGGGGAGTGGCAATCATTATGTCTAGGAAATTCTGGGACGGATTTCCCTTCGACAACAGCCTCCAGTTTCCGTTATTCAGATCCATAAGGGAAAACCCGTCGATAGGACTCACCAGGACCGAACTGGATTCAATGAAGGATTATTTCGGGCTGATGCAGAAGACAATAAGGAAAACTGAAAATCCGAACAGGTCGGAAGCCGTTAAATATCTTACTATTGCATTCTTTCATGGATTTGGTTACCAGTTCCACAGGATCCTGGAAGATATGAGCGAAGGGAAAAGGGACAAGCTTGTGGAAAAATTCCTCCAGTGCGTCAGAGAGAACTACAAGGAGCGGCGCGACATTGAATTCTACGCCGGTAAACTTTTTCTTACCCCGAAGTATCTTTCAAAAGCATTGAAACAAAAAAGCGGAAAAACAGCAGCTGAGTGGATTGAAGATCATGTCATGCTCGAAGCAAGGGCTCTGCTCAAATCAACAAACCTGACCATTCAGCAGATAAGCGAAGAATTAAACTTTCCCTCACAGTCATTCTTTGGCAAATATTTCAAAAGAATAGCCGGATTATCGCCTAAAGAATACCAAAAGACTGTTTAAAAGCAGGACAGACATTAATATTTCAGATTTCAGCAAGAATAAAACCTGCCGTAAAGATCACATAATCCGGGAAACTAAAATCGATTTCAGTTTAAGGACCGGTACTCGTTAGGAGTATATCCCGTACCACTTTTAAACTTACGACTGAAATGCTGGGGATGCTTAAATCCCAGTTCATAAGCCACCTGACTGATGCTCTTTTCCTTATTAAATACTTTCTCCTTGGCGACATCCAGCAATTTCGTCTGAATATGCTCCTGTGGCGACCTGCCGGTCTCCTTTTTAATCAAATCCCCAAGATAGTTTGCTGATAGATGAAGGTTGTCGGCGCAATAGCTTACTGTTGGCAATCCTAGTGCAAAAGGCTTGCCGGACAGGAAATAATCGTCAAGAAGCTTTTCAAATTTCACCAGGATGTCTTTGTTGGCAACACTTCGGGTAATGAACTGCCTGTCATAAAACCTCATGCAATAGTTCAGCAGCAGCTCAATATTATTAGCTATCAGCGTTTTACTATGCTTATCAATCGACTGTTGCAGTTCGTGGTCAATTTTAACCAGGCAGTCAATAACAATCTGCCTTTCTTTTCCGGAGACATGAAGGGCTTCATTTGCCTCATACGAAAAGAAAGTATACTGTCTGATATTCCTGCCAAGGGATGTTCCCCGGATCAGGTCAGGGTGAAAAATCAATCCCCAGCCCTTTGGTTTCGGACTGCCGGGTTTATTCCCTATTCCAACTATCTGACCAGGAGCAATGAAAACGAGTGTCCCTTCCTGATAATCATAGTATTTGCATCCGTATTTCAGGTCACCGCAAATAGCCTCTTTCAGAAAAACAGAATAAAAGCCGTAAAGAGCCCTGGCCTCCGGAATGAGCTTCATTTTTGAGAAATCAATTACACTCACTAAAGGATGAAGGGTTTCAAGCCCCCTAAGGTTGTTAAATTGAGTAATATTATCAAGTTTTAGTATTTCATCCATGACTTTCTGCTTTTTGCTGAAACAAATTTATTCCTTATTTCTTAATTGGTTACGAGCCGCTTTCATTATCCGTAATCAGGGTACTAAAAACAGTAATTCATATACAAGGCTGCCACTTTTTTGTCTCACCTTTGACCTTGGAAAATTATCAATCTAATCCAGTCTTTTGCTGACCGGATAATATTATGAATTTTTCTTCTGTAACGCCATATTATTGAATCAATAAAGATGATCAATGAAAATATCTGAATCCATTCCGCTATGTAAGACTAATCAGAAACCGGGAGTCCGGACCTTTCTGACCATATTTATATTGTCAGCATTCCTCCTGGTATCCTGTACCCGGGAGACTCCCGACGGTACTCCGATAATGATCACGGAACAGGGCAGCTTTGCCGTCGGAGGAACAGTAATTGCCAATCCGGGCACATTCGATCCCTATAACCAGACACCGGCAGGGCAAACCTTTCACGGTGATCATGCTTATGTATTTTATCAAATCCCTGCTGAGGCCCGAAAATACCCGTTGGTCATGTGGCACGGGATAGGTCAGTTTTCAAAAACATGGGAAACTACCCCTGACGGACGCGAGGGATTTCAGAACATATTCCTGCGTCGCGGATTTGGTGTCTATCTGATCGACCAGCCAAGGAGGGGCAGCGCAGGTCGCAGCACGGTTTCTGCCAGTATTGAATCCATACCTGATGAACAGGGTTGGTTTGGCACTTTTCGTATAGGTATCTGGCCCGACTACTTTGAAGGAGTGCAATTTGCGCGTGATCCTGAGACACTCAACCAGTATTTCCGTCAGATGGTGCCCAACATAGGGCCCATAGACATAAACCTTAATGTTGATGCTGTTTCTGCCTTGTTTACCAAAATCGGCCCCGGAATCCTTGTTTCCCATTCTCATTCAGGCGGAATGGGCTGGCTTACGGCAATAAAAAATCAGAATATTAAAGCCATTGTTTCATATGAACCCGGGAGCGGCTTTGTTTTCCCTGAAGGTGAAGAACCTGATCCCATACCATTTGTCGATGGCTCACTCCAGCCTGTTGTGGTTACGCCTGGTGATTTTGATGCACTCACAAAAATTCCGATAATTATTTATTATGGCGATAACATCCCCGATAAACCACATCCGAATCCCGGTCAGGATGGATGGCGTGCTCGTCTTGAAATGGCCAGACTTTGGAGAGATTGCGTAAATAAGCATGGTGGTGATGTAACTGTGGTGCATCTGCCGGAAATCGGAATCAGGGGTAATACTCATTTCCCGTTTTCGGATTTGAATAACATTGAAATCGCCAACCTGATGTCAGAATGGTTAAAGGAAAAAGGACTGGACTAAGTACGGCACAAAACTGACAATAAGGTTGTACCTGACTTAAAAGAAGTTCTTAAAGAGTGAATTAACGACAAAAAAATGAGAAATATGAGAACAGTAATAATAAGTTTAGCGATCTTAATGTGCTGCTCATGCGGCGCTCAAAAGCCGGCAGTCATTTCATCTCAGGATGAGCCTGTTATTAGTACTGCTTCGGGTATTGTGCGGGGAGTGAAAGAAGGAGATGTGGAAATCTTCAGGGGTATTCCCTTTGCAGCGCCTCCTGTTGGAGAATTCCGCTGGAGACCCCCGCAACCTGTCACTCCCTGGGAGGGAGTTCGTGATGCCAGAGAGTTTGGACCAACCTGTGCACAGGCAGGATGGGGTGCCGGGCCGGGAACTATTGCCCAGGGATCATCTGAAGACTGCCTTTATCTTAATGTCTGGAAACCTGCAGGTGCCAGCCAGAAAGCAAAATTGCCAGTTATGGTTTGGATCCATGGCGGCGCCTTTGTCGGAGGCAGCGGTAACATGTCAGGTGAACAGCTTGCAAGGCAGGGTGTCATCCTGGTCAGCTTCAACTACAGGCTGGGCCGGCTTGGTCATTTTGCATTTCCTGCACTAAGTGCGGAACATCCTGAAGAGCCTAAAGGCAGCTATGCCTTTATGGACCAGATAGCGGCCCTGAAGTGGGTAAAACAAAACATAGCAGCATTCGGTGGCAATCCTGACAATGTCACTATTTTCGGTTTCTCTGCAGGAGGGGTATCTATACATGCACTTATGACAATACCTTCTGCCAGCGGGCTTTTTCATAAAGCTGCCAGTCATTCCGGCGGAGGTCGTGACGGTGTTCTTAACAGCAGGCCAATCAGTAAGGAGAATGCAAGTCAGTATTACCCGGTTTCAGCAGAGACTGTAGGAGTAAACTTTGCCCGTAAACGCGGGATTACAGGCACTGATGCAGCGGCCCTGGCAAAACTGAGAGCCCTGAAGGTTGAGGAAATTGTTGATGGCGGACAGGAAAATGCACCAGACGGCACCCGCACCTATTCAGGCCCCATCCTGGATGGTAAATTTGTTACAGAGACTCTCACGGGCGGATATCACTCGGGCAGACACGCAAAGGTCCCGATGTTGATAGGGAACAATGCTGCAGAAATCGGCGGACCGTTTGTTAACCAGAGCAAGTCGAAGGATGAGCTTTTCTCACTGTTCGGCAGCCTCTCTGCAGAAGCCAAAGCTGCATACGATCCCAATGGGACAAAGGAATTTGCCGAGGTGAATACATACTTCAATTCAGACAAGGTCTGGGCTGAACCCGCCCGTTTTGTTGCATATGCTGTTACAACGGCCGGGGATCCGGCATATATTTTCCTTTTCTCTTATGTTCCGGAGTCAATGACACAACGGATGCCCTATGGCCCCGGACACGGAACAGATGTTTCTTATGTTTTTGGCAATCTGAGAGCCCCGGAAGGAGCAAGCGTGTCGCCTGAGGACAAAGAGGTTGCAAGGATAATGAGCGCTTACTGGGTCAACTTCGCCAGAACCGGGAATCCCAACGGAAAAGATCTTCCGGAATGGCCTTCCTGGAATCAAAAAACAAACCTTATACTCGATGTACAGCGCGACGGCAAATTCCTGGGCAAACCAGATCCGAGAAAAGCCCGGCTGGATGTTATCGAAGAAGCCGTGAACATGGGTGATAAACTGCAACCAAACGGTATATAATCTGCCAGGCTAAGTAATCCGCCTGCATATTTATGGTAAGGAAACAGAAAAAATCATGTTACTAGACAAAATACATTTTGCCAGAATTATAACAGTAAACCTGGTGTTTTTTTTCCTCTCCCCGGCTATTATTTCAGCCCAGAAGAATGACAGCACCAGGTCTGCAATAAATACTTTTGCAGGAGCGATAACAATTCAGACCAAGGGTATCTCCACTATCCCAAATCTGACCCTCGGAAAACCGGCGGCTGTCTTCGATATGAAGATTGGGAGAAAACTGACTTTCGAACCGCAGTTCAGGTTTGCCCTTGATGGAAAGCCATGGGCCATGGTTTTCTGGTGGAGATATTACGGATCGGTCAGCAATAAGTTTAAAGTAACTTTTCATGCAAATTACTCCCTGTCATATAAGTCACTTACATATTTTACATCTTCCGAAGTTCCCCAGGAAATTATCCGGACTACAAGGTACCTGGTCGGCGCTTTCGAGCCGGTTTATCGCGTAAACAAATATCTTGATGCAGGGATGTATTTGTTCTATAACTATGGTTTGGAAGAATTCATAACACGAAATACTTATATGGCTTCGGTCCGGGTCGGGGTTTCAAATATTCCTGTTGCTAAAAATACCACGTTAAGGATGACACCTGAGGTATACTATCTGAAAATGGATGATGATGATGGAGTTTTTTTAAACGCAAGGATATCAATCAGTAACAGGAATTTACCTGTTTCAATATCGGCACTGGTAAATAAGCCTTTGAAATCCGGTATTCCGTCCGAATATGATTTCCTCTGGCATTTAGGTCTGAGTTATTCCTTTAATAAAAAATATTCAGAAGTACTTTAAGATTGAGATGAAAATTGAAATAAGAGGTTTTAAAATACCAGGAAATTATTTTCTGGTAAACAGTGTTCCAGATTATGATCGAAGTAATGGATCCAGCTTGTAAAATTCGTTTTAAATCTATGGTTTTTCTGTTTCATTTCTTAAAAACTGTTATTAAGAAATGAATTTCTAACTTTAAAAAAAATCACAATCATGAAAAGAACTGATCTCCTCTTTACCTCAATTTTGCTGTTTGTTTTATCCCCGGTTTTAATAGCCCAGGATTGGCCCAACTACATGGGACCAAACAGGAATAATACATCACCGCAGAAAGGCATTCTGCGGAGCTGGCCTGCAAACGGACCGCAGGTACTGTGGACAGTCAATGTAGGTCCCGGTTTCGGCGGACCTGTGATCAAGGACGGGAAAGTCTATCTGCTCGACCGGGATGACAAGACAGGTGACATTATGAGGTGTTTTGACTTTTCAAATGGGAAGGAACTATGGAAATTCAGTTATAATGCGCCCGGATCGGTGATGTTTCCCGGATCCCGCAGCGTTCCTGCCGTCGATGGGAACCATGTATATTCAGTCGGTCACAACGGGGACCTCTATTGCATTGATATCAATACACATAAACCAGTATGGAACAAGAATGTGTGGACTGACTATGGCGGAGAACGCCTTCCGGTATGGGCTATCACCCAGTGTCCGCTCATTTACGGAAATCTGTGCATAGTTGCATCACAGGCTCCCGAGGCCGGAGTTGTTGCCTTTAATAAACTCACCGGAGCTTTGGTCTGGAAAACTCCCAATCTGGGAAATGAATCATATGCCAGCCCTACAATTGTCAAAATTGATGGCCAGGACCATGTAGCAATGGTAATATCATCAACCAATCCGGTGGCCCACAGGGATCTGCCTCAAACTCTCGGCAGGATCGTGGGACTGGAACCCCTTACGGGAAAAATTCTCTGGGATTATGATCAGTGGTTATGCCATATTTCCGTGCCGGCTGCGCTCGATGCCGGAAACAATAAAGTGATTGTTGCCGGTGGATATGAAAATGGCGTAGTAATGATACAGGTAATGAAGAACAGCGATGGCACCTATGGCGTTAAGGAATTATTCAAGCATAATGAGTTCGGCGATCACACCAAAGCTCCGATATTGCACAATGGCTACTTCTATGCCCAGTTTACCACAAACAGCAGGCGCGACGGACTTGCATGCATGGATATGAACGGCAAAGTGCTGTGGAAAACAATGCGGGCGCCTCTTTTTGACAAAGGCAGCATGATACTGGCCGACGGGGTTATTTTAGCCACCGACGGAAGAAAGTCGTTGTACATAATAGATCCATCTCCTGAAGGCTTCAAGCCTCTTGCCAGCGCAGAAGTACTGGCTGAAGGGGGAGCTGGAGGAAACGATCCGATGGCATCGAGAATCGGAGGAACAGCTCAGAACTGGGCTCCTATTGCCCTTGCCGACGGTAAACTACTGATCAGGGATCAGAGCAGGCTTATGTGCGTCAGGGTAGCAAAATGAGATTATTTTCCCTGAAGGATAGTTAATGCCGGCGGTAGCCCAGGCGTCTTCACTGCAACCTTTATTTCCCCGCTGTTCCTTGTTGATTGAACAGTGGCAAGCGCTTTGCCGAAATATGTTTTTATTGAATCACCAGCAAACGAAACCTGTCTCCTCAGGTCGCCGTTATCAACGCCAAGCAGGCGTCCGGCTCCCGAAACTTCAACAGTCAGCGGCCTGTCATCGACAGGTACGATAACTCCATTTTCGTCTGCCAGGTGAATCGTAATATGTACCAGATCCTGCCCGTCAGCGATTATCTCATTCCTGTCAGGGAGCAGAACTACACGCGAGACTTTTCCGGCGGTATTCAGTTCATACCTTGCAACCTCCCTGCCGTTATCATACCCTTTGGCTTCGACCTTCCCCTCCCTGTAAGGTACATGCCAGACAATGGTGTTGTTCGGGTAATCCGAAACGGCCCTTCGTCCCATAGTGGTCGTATTAACCCATAGCTCGACACTGTCGCAGTTTGATATAGTCTGAACTTCAATAATATGACCTTTGTATTGCGGGAAATTCCAGTGTTCCGCCAGGTGAGGCCAGCTCCAGTGATCCTTTCCCGGATCAATATCGAGCGATTGATCGGCCACCGCAATCCTTACCATTGGTTCATCATTCCACACCGACCGGTGAAAAGCCGCCCTGGGTTTCTCGAACATGCAGACATCAAAAAGGCCCGTTGGCCAACCTGTGCTTGGCCATCCTGAACTCTCCCCGAGATAGTCCACCCCTGCCCAGATAAACTGGCCAAAAACATAATCATTCTCCTTAACTGCATACCAGGGGTTGACGGGCCGATAATCCCTGATACTGTTATGGCGGCCCGTATAATATGGAAAAGCCTCAGCAATGTACATTATGCGGTCTGGAAACCTCTTTTTATCCCTTTCAAGCCACGGCTCCTGGTAGTTATATCCTACAATATCCAGAACTTCGGTAAACCCGTTCTCATTATACGGCCTTGCAGTGATATTGGCCGGAGCAATGGCAGCGGTAACCGGACGTGCAGGATCAACCATGTGAACAAAATCCTGAAGCATCCTGGCCACCTCAGCTCCATTTTCGGTGTTCTGTTCGTTTGTTTCATTACCTATACTCCAGACCATAACCGAGGGATGATTTCTGTCGCGAAGCAGCATCGCTCCAAGGTCCCGCTGCCACCAGAGGTCAAAATACTGGGCATAATACCCCGACTTCCACTTGTCAAATGCTTCATCGATGACAACAAATCCCAGACTGTCGCAGATGTCAAGAAACTCCGGGCTGGGCGGATTGTGAGAACATCTGATTGCATTACAGCCATATTCTTTTAGAATTTTCAGCCTGCGCAGATACGACATATCAGGTACTGCAGTACCAAGAGAACCTGCATCCTGATGAAGATTGACTCCTTTAAGCTTCATATACCTCCCGTTAAGAGAGAATCCCTTGTCAGCATCAAACTTAAAATACCTGACTCCGAATGACGTCATATAAATATCCTTCAGATTCCCTCCAACCCTTACGGTAGTCTCCATCCTGTAAAGATCCGGATCATCTACAGACCATAAAACGGGATTCTCAATATCCATCGATTGTTCGATCTTTTCACTGTTTTCTCCCGCAATGGTTTTTGAAACTGCTGATGCACTTACCTCATTGCCTTTTGAATCCAGAATTCTGTTCCTGACCTGAACTGTTTCAGTCCTGTCCGAGCTATTTTCAACAGTTGTAATTATCCTTACAACGGCCTTTTCATCCGATACCTCAGGGGTCGTTATGTAAGTGCCCCCGGTTGCTACATGGATTTTATCGGTGACTGTCAGCCACACATGGCGGTAAATTCCCGAACCTGAATACCATCGTGATGAAGGATAGTTGCTGTGATCCACCTTGACAGCAACTGTATTTTCGCCTTCGTAGTTAAGAAACCCGGTCAGGTCATATTCAAATCCGATATAGCCATAAGGATGAAAACCAAGGTGGCTCCCGTTTACGTAAACATCGCACTGATGGTAAACACCGTCGAACTGAATACAGACCTTTTTATTTCTGTAGTCTGACGGTACAATAAAGGTTTTTCTGTACCAGCCCGTTCCTCCCTGCAAGAATCCCATGCTCGCGAGGTTTCTCTTTACTGCCGAGGGTCCCGCAAGCGGCAGCTTTATGCTCCAGTCGTGAGGCAGTTGAACATCTTCCCAACCGGAAACATTTATATATCGTCCTGAAGCATCAACAGAATCGTTCAGAATGAATTTCCAGTCAAAGTCAAAATTCTGTCTGACCCGTGGGGGCTCTTTCTGGGAAAAAGAGCCAACAGGCAACATCAACAGAACACTTACTGAAAACAAGACAAGTCTCAATTTTTTCATTATCCGGCTATTTTTACTTTCAATCCCTGTCAGTTTGTGACTACTATCCTAGCACGTCCAATATTTCTTACCAGCGCAAAAGGGGTCCGGGAATCTCCTTCCCGCTGTGATTCAACAAGAAGTGAAGGAAAATAAGTTCCCGTCCTCATAAAGATGTGCCGGACTTTTATAGTCGTCACAGATTTGGTAATGCCTGATTTCTTCAATTTCACTTCATCTGTGAATTTTCCCGAGCCTTCAAAATCACACTTAACTGATACTATTCTCCCGGCATCGGGGGGCATTTCCACAGTTGCCGTGAATATCACCCTGGTACCGGCTTTTATCTTAATGCTTTCACTGCCGTTGGCAGTGAAAGTGACCACAGGCTGTATGCCTAAACGCTCTGATGCCCTGGCAGGTACTATAACCTGGCCATCCCTGATTATATAGCTGGTCGATGCCGGAGGGTCTGTACCTTTTTCCACCCATGCGCTCAGGTCGCGAAGGGCCTGCTGAAGCACACCGAGATAACTGACAGTCCGGGTGGGATCTTCCTGTTCAGAATTATCTCCGTGCAATGCACGATCGGTGTACCAGAGCCTGAAGTGATTGTCTGTTTCGCTTCCAAGATTCTCCTTAACCCTCGACCGGTACCAGTCGGCCTGCCAGGGAAAGGCTTCGCGGTCCCAGAGCGACTCCAGGAGTATCATCTTTCCCCTGAATCTGCCTGTCGGCAGGACCCCTGCCGCGCCCATTGTGAACATGGGTCCGAGAAGCATAGGACGCTGCGGGTACAAGGGATTGCCTTCGCTGTCGCGGAACTGATCCCAGACATAGAATTCCTTCCCCGGTACCTGGTGCCGGTGATAAGTCTGCACTGCCAGAAAATTTGAGTTATCAACAAGCACTTCATCACCAGCTTTGATCTGCACCAGGACAGCCGGATCGGCGGGACCAAGAAACACCATGTCCCCCTCAACTTTTGTAAGCATCAGCACTTTACCTGCTGCATTTCCGCTTCGAATTACAAGATCTCCTCCCATGAAATTTACATCCAGCAATTTATCATCAAGCTTAAAGGCAACCGGCATGCCTCCCTCCTGCCCCCCGAGGCTCTTCCACGCAGCATCGGCCGTGCCTCTCTCCCGTTCCGACAAAGGCTGGGCCAGTCCAAGCCTTACTGCCTGATCAATGGATATCCCCTCTTTGATCCTGGTTTCTTTCTTCAGCTTCGATTTCAGAAACGATTCCGGATGATCATACCCCAGATAGCCATTTACATTCCAGAAATCCTCGTCGAAATATTTCCTGTCGACCGCCACCACCGACTGATAAAGCACAAGGAATCCATGAATTCCCATGGTCTTGTAACCAAACCACGACTGTGGCGGAAAACCCATACGGGTTACCTCCTGCAGCGCCTCCCTTTCCTCCTGGTTCAGACCGGCATACATATCGCCGCTGCCTCCGGGCTCCAGGGCATCAATTACCTGAGGAAATTTATCATGTAAAATCCTCATGGCATGCATCCTGACAGCAAAGACATTAGGAATCGCCATTGGGGAGCCGAGGACATAGGGAACGACGCCATCCCATACACCTTCGGTATTCTCCATACCTCCTACAGTACGGTAAGCTCCTCCGCTACCGCCAAAGGCATACCCGAACGGGCGGCCGCCTCCGAATATCTTCATTGCCACAATACGTGAAAACTGAGCGGAAGCTGCATTTGCACGGAATGCTCCTATTGTGGGATCGGAATATGCCTGCGGCTTTGTGAAATCGGTGGGCCCACCCCCGTTGGTTTCAATGAAATACGCTCCGCTGGCTATCGAGAATCCTATTTTGTCCTCTTCCCCTTTAGCCCCCTGCGACAGGTTCTCATTATCGGGGAAAGGGGTTATGTACTGGAAAAATCTTGCTTCGTACTTCTCCTTCGGAGGAAAATAAAATGAAAAACGGGTTCCTGTTCCCTCAAATCCTCCGTGGACATACCTGTGACGGACCGGATTATCGCGCCATTCGTCCATGTCGATGTAGGGTTTGCTGAAAATGGTGTCCGTCGTATTGAAATCGGGATATGATCCGGGGAGGTTGTTCTGTGCCTTAAGGCCTGAACAAAAGGTGAAAAGGATTAAGAAAAAGACCAAGGAGGGTTTCATGTTTACTGATCAGATTTTTGATCAATTTATAAATAAAATCTGTATGAAGTACAGTTACCGGAAAGCTAAAATTCGAATAAATGTTCGCCGGACCAGAATGAAATGAGAGGAACCGGTCATGAATTGAAAATCTTTTAATAAACCGACTTCAGAAACATTCAAAAAGGATGCTCCATCCGGAGAGTTTCTTAATTTTATATGGAATTAGAGTATTGAAGGGTAACCAGCATGTCGCTCCTTTGGAGCTGAATATACAAGGGGGGAGCCTCGCCTCCGGTTTCAACGGAGGTTATTGACATCCTTCTCCTTCAGAGAAGCTGCTGGCAGATGGATGCTCCTTCGGAGCATGTCAAGGCCAGAATGATATGTGATAGTAGTGGACTATCGTCATTCAGACAGTCAGGCTCCCGGGCAAAGGATCGTTGAGGGAGTATTATGTGATGGGAGCAGGTTATCGTCATTCAGACTGTCAGGCTCCCGGGCAAAGGATCGTTGAGGAAGTGTTATGTGATGTGGGAAAGTGTTGTTTCCACGAAACAAAACTGCGAAGCAGTTGGACAAAAAAGTCACGTATGTGACTGAATGTTAATAACCTCCGGTGTAACCGGAGGTAAGGCCGCTCTAGTGTTGCGGAGCCCCGAAAGGGGCGATATAATTTGCCCGCAGGCATTGTTGCTCAAAAAATGAAAAAAAAATAAAATCGCCTATCATCTTAACTGTTGTATTATATTGTATATAAATACATTATATATTTTAAGGCAAACCTTGACCGGACACCAGTGATAGAACTGGTATCTGAAGAGATCCTGAAACAAGGTACTCCATTTATCCTTCACGAATGTTAAACTCCAATAAACCAAGCTAATGAAAAACAAATCTTCGACAATCATGAATAAAAACAGAGCCTCCGATTTTATTGAACCTCTAAGGCTATGGCCTGGCATACTCTTTTCGGTTGTTTTGATCTCAATCAGGTATCTTCTTCCTGTTCTGATTCCAAGAGCGACCATGGTCGGAGTTCTTGGTGGAATATTGCTCTCGGTGGGAATTTTTTTATGGTGGTTCTTTTTCAGCCGTGCTTCAAAAATTGACAAATGGGGAGCCTTTCTTTTGATTGTCGTGTCACTCACCATTTCCTGGTTCCTTCTTGATAAATCGATAGCAACTGCCAACATGGGGATGATGTATATATTGTATTCCCTACCGGTCCTGAGTATTGCCTTTGCGGCATGGGCATATGTTACGAGGAAAATGCCGGTGAATACCCGGAGAATCACAATGGCACTGACAATTATGATTGCAGCCGGATTCTGGATCTTCCTCAGGACTGACGGAATGACCGGGGATGTAAATCATAATCTTAACTGGCGGTGGGCAAAGACCAGTGAAGAAAATACCCTCAGGCAGACCGCCGGGGAATCTCTCACCGGTACCCCGGGTCCGGACCTTGCTGTATCAGAAGCAGAATGGCCGGGATTCAGGGGAAAGAACCGCGATGGAATTGTCCACGGAATTAAGATAAACTCTGACTGGAACGCGAATCCCCCCGTCGAACTCTGGAGAAGACCTGTCGGTCCCGGCTGCTCATCCTTCGCAATTCTGGGGAACCTGATTTATACACAGGAACAACTTGGCGAATATGAAACTGTCTCCTGCTATGATCTGTCAAACGGCAAACCGGTCTGGAGACATAAGGACAAGGCCCGTTTCTATGATTCACATGCAGGTCCCGGACCACGTGCAACCCCGGAACTGGCAAATGGCCGGGTGTATTCAATGGGTGCTACAGGAATCCTGAATGCAATTAATGCACTTGATGGAACACTGATCTGGACACGAAATCCTGCAGAGGATTCAGGTATTGAAATTCCGGAATGGGGGATCTGCGGTTCCCCTGTTGTTACGGGAAATGCAGTGATTGTATCCATGGCCGGAATGATAGCTGCTTTCGACTCGGAAACTGGAAAACCGTTATGGACAGGCGGAAAGGGCGGTTCCTCCTATACCTCACCGCATCTGGCTACAATCTGTAATGTACCCCAGGTACTCATGATAAATGAACCGGGTGTAGAAAGCATTGATCCTTCAACAGGCAAAAGCCTGTGGACCTATGCCTGGCCTTTAAGGGACCGGGTGCTTCAGCCCGTCTGGACCGGCAACAATGAACTGCTTATAAATGAAGAATATAAGAACGTCCGGAAGATTAAAATTTCGAACGACTCCTCCGGCTGGAGGACAGATGAAGTGTGGACATCATCCGAGATCAGGACTCTCTTTAATGATTTTGTGATACACAAAGGATATGCGTACGGCTTTGACGGACCCTCAATGGCCTGCATCGATCTTACCGATGGAAGCAGAAAATGGAGGGGAGCCAGGTATAGAGGGTTCCAGCTTCTCCTGGCCGATCAGGACCTGATACTCGTGCTTTCCGAAAAAGGAGAACTGGCTCTTGTCAGTGCAGATCCCGGAAGGTTTACCGAGCTTTCAAAAATACAGGTAATGAAAGGAAAGACCTGGAACCATCCTGCTATAAAAGGAAATATCCTCGTCGTCCGGAATTCGGAGGAGATGGCTGCATACCGCCTGTAAGAATGCTTCAGACAACCTGAATTTCAAATTATCAGGATCTTTCCTGATCTGCTTACGGTCTGGCCCGAGTTGGTCAGTGCCTCAACCTCATAATTATAAATTCCCTTTGCTACTTTTTTCTTTGAGGAATCAGTGCCATCCCATACTATTTCGTTCCCCTGACCTGAAAAAACAGTTGTACCTGAAAGGTTTCTTATGCTGCATTTATAGGAAGCTACGTTTTTGCTCTTAAGTCTGAACACCGGATCTTTCGATTTCTGGTTGTATGAAAGAGGGATATTAATGCCCAGGTTCTCAATAGCTATATCCGATACCTTTTCGACTATCTTTTTTGTCAGGGTATCCACAATAGCTTTCTTTACTGAAGGCTCTTTTCCGGTCTCACCAACCTGCTCATCAGCAGGCTCACTGACAGGCTCACTGACAACCGGCCTTCCTGACAGCTGGTTATCAAGCCTTTCTATCCTGGCCCTGGTCTCAGGTATCAGTGTCACATACTCCTTGACCCAGGCACTTAACTGCTGGCCCAGATCGGGATTCATCAGGCTCAGTAATCCAATCGCTTTTGTCTGCTTATCCGGGTCGGCGGAGCTGATATCCTGATAAAATAATTCAAGATACTTTAGCTCCATCTGCCTTTTTGAATCCTCTGCATCCCTTGCATTCTGGAATTCAATCAGCTGAGTCTGCTGTTTTGAGATTTTATTTCCGGAACTTGCAGTGAAAAATGCAAGAATTCCCAGAAACAAAGGGACCAAAAGCTTCTCGAGAACTCTGAAGAAATTTTCCATGGCTATGGTAGATTAAACAGTAACAAAGATAAAGTTGTTTCAACTCAAAAGAGCACCCGGTGATGAAAACTATTTGCTGACAGTTACTTGGATTCTGAAGCCTCCTCTGCGCCGACAAGCGATACAGCACTCGCGGATTTTGTAGTATTGTTATTTCTTAAAATAATCTTTCTGCTGTCAGTCCTGCTGACTTCAATAAATATTTCACACCCCTGATCAGCAACCGAATCGGCGATCAGACCATCTGAAATGCATTCAAGAAGAATAGCAGGAGCCTCCTTTCCTTTGATACCCTGTCTGCCCCGGAATGATCTTATCTCAAAATCGGAAATATTCCGTAACACCAGCGCGCTTCCCCATTTATCCTCAGTATCCTCTTCATTCCATTTTATGGTCAGATCGTGGATGCTGAGTTCTTTGACATCCTCCATTACAAGAGAATGAGAGCACCTTTTATCGATTGCATCTTCCGGTTCCATGAAGATCTGAACATTATTTATCCTGATGTTTTCAAGCGGCTGCTCCCCATGACCTTTAATGGTCGCTGTGCCTCGGACATGCGAAATTACCGTATCAACGACAATGTCCTTTATCCTGCCGAGCTTTGAAGTCTCATCTCTTCTGCTGAGCTTGAATTTGCACAGTTCGGCGCTGCCCCACCAGTTCCAGTGACGTCTGCTTGTTTCAATGGTAAGATTCCTGAAAATGATGTCACTAACAGTTGCTCCGTCCTGAACATTTATCCCGAATCCCTTATTTGAATTCCTCAGAGTGCAGTTGCTGAAGATAACATGACGGATATCGGCAAAAGTCTCAGTTCCAATCATCAGTGGAGTTGAGGATGAGGTAAGAATGCAATTGGTTACCACAATGTTTTCAACCGGATTGACTTTCTCCTGTCCCTTCCTCTGCGGTGTCTTCAGAACTATGGCATCATCACCTGTCACAATTACCGAATCGGAGATTGTAACATTGCTGGTACAACAAATGTCGATACCATCTGCATTTACACCCTTTTCAAGGTCGGAATAAATATAGATTCCCCTTATATAAACCCGGTTGCAGTCGTTCAGACGGATGTTCCAGAGCGGGGAGTTGATTACTGAAATGTCGGTAAGGCTGACGCCGGTGCAGTTATTAAGAATGAACATGTAGGTCTGCATCCCGGTCCTGTAATACCGGCGCATATCCACGCCGGCTTCGCGGGCGATCTCTATTTCAACTGAGATCTCCGGATCAATGCCCCTCATCTCAACGTATTCATACTTTGCCAGGCCGTCGAGTGTGCCCCTTCCAGTTACTGCAATATTGTGAACGTCCTGAGCAAAGATCATTGCGCGGGAACCCTGAATGAAATCAGCCTGATCCTGGCTCAGAAACAGAGTTGCTCCTGCCTCAAGATTCAGGTTGACATTGTTCTTTAGTTGAATCGTTCCAACAGTGTAGTCACCCGGCGGAACATAAACCGTACCTCCGCCTGCATTTGTGCATGCATCAATTGCTGACCGCACAGCAATGGTGGCATTATCGGTTCTTTTTCCTGTGGCTCCAAAATCACATACACTGAAAAAGTTGCTGCAATTTTTTCCCGTGGTTACATTCTGCGGAACTGCAAGTGAGCCTATTAATCCCGCTCCGATGAGCGCAGTTCCGCTTTTTACCATCGATCGTCGGTCGATTGCACTACCTGTAGGTTTCTTATTCATCTTTTCGAATGATTATTAATGGCTATGGAAAGATAGAAAATTCTGCAGAGAAGCAAAGTGACAGTTTACGAGACATACCCCCGTTAATAATAGGGCACTATTGTCACTTTATGTCTATTTTTCTATCATTACCCATATTTATTATGGGGTATTATCAATTTTTTTATGTTTTATTTTGTCATTACCCCTCATTTTTATATGTTAGCAGTCTATTAATTCTCATTATTCAAATTTATGACCTGATTTATGAAGAAATTAAACAAGAAGTATCTGTGGATAGCAGCAATGTTTCTGCTTATCTCACCCGAGTTGCTGGCCTCTCCCGAAACCCCGATCGATTCGGGTGCAACAGCCTGGATGCTCACCTCCACCGCCCTGGTTCTGCTGATGATCCCGGGGCTGGCGATGTTCTACGGCGGACTTGTCAGAACGAAAAACGTCCTGGGAACAATAATGCACAGTTTTGTTGCAATGGGAATAATAAGTGTTCTCTGGGTGATAGTCGGATACAGCATGTGCTTCGGCGGAAGCGTGCTGGGCGGTGTGTTCGGATGGAACCGCGATTACCTCTTTCTCAAAG
>ERZ1645192.1057-NODE-1057-length-23204-cov-6.164456_pt1 | contig 23204 bp, 23 predicted proteins | sample MGYA00575354_ERZ1645192 | MGnify/ENA primary metagenome ERZ1645192 (study PRJEB40844, sample SAMN11349763) | freshwater sediment metagenome | isolation source: river sediment | host: Sediment | place: India: Faizupur Khadar , New Delhi | collected 2017-02-21 ... | reverse complement strand
AGCACAGCGTCCTAAGCGTGACTTGGCAGGCACTCATGGCCCGCAATGTATTGAGCCGCGCGAAATTTGAACAGAAGAAAGCGGGTGTCTGCCGGAAAGCACTCGGCTGCGAATTTTATCGGCGAGGCTATGTTCACAAGAGGTGTTTATCTCGACTTCTGTCCCCCACGGCAAAGTCCTGCACTGAGGCTAGCGGGCAGCCTGCCAGATGGGTGTTGGCGGCCTCTGAATGGATAACTCTGGAGGTGTTGTCAGGCGGTGGTGATATTGCGGGCCTGGGACTCGAGGAACTCGCACCATTTGTCCATGCCGTGGCCGGTTTTGGCGGAGGTTTCGAAGATGACAGCTCCGGGAGACATGCGGCGGATGTTTGCCAGGGCTTTGTCGCGATCGAAGGAGCAGGGCCCGGCCAGGTCTATTTTGCTGACGATGACGACGTTAGCAGATTGGAACATGGGCGGGTACTTGAGCGGCTTATCCTCGCCCTCCGTGACCGAGAGGAGAACCACCCTGAGATTTTCTCCCAGGTCGTAGGAAGCCGGACAAACAAGGTTGCCGACATTCTCGATGATGATGAGGCGAAGATCGCCGAGCGGCATGGCGGCGAGCGCTTTCGAGATCATTTCGGCTTCGAGATGGCAGACGGTGCCCGTGGTTACCTGCACGACCGGGGCGCCGGCCTCGCGGAGCTTCAGGGCGTCGTTGTCCGTGGCGAGGTCGCCCACGATGACGCCGGCTTTCATCGCCGGGCTGAGGGTCCTGATTGTTTCGCGCAGGAAAGTGGTTTTGCCCGATCCCGGGGATGAGGCGACGTTTATTGCGAGCAGTCCGCGACCCTGGAAGAAGCCCCGGTTGCGCTCGGCGATGCGGTCGTTTTTTGCGAGAATGGCGGTGCGGACGTCAATGGTGCGACGGGATTCCTGCCTGCCCGGGTCATCGTGCTGGTGATCGTGAGGATGGTCGTGGTCGTGGGGGTGATCATGGGCATGGCCGTGAGAATGCGGGTGAGTATGGGGGTGGCTATGGCTGAGCCCGCCTTCGTGTTCGTGGTCGTGATTGTGTGGGTGGCTATGGTCGTGGGTGTGGCCGCCGCTAATTCCCGGCGGCCGGTCTCCCGGCAATCCGCATCCGCATTCTGTGCACATTATTCGATCTCCAATGATGCGAGTTCCATCTCGCGTCCGGCGCGGAGTTCCGCGCTGGGTGTCTGACAAACGGGGCACTCGCTGAAGAGCGTCCCGGCCACGAATTCGCTTGAGCATTTCCGGCACCAGAACCGGGCGGGAACGTCCTCGACCGAAAGGGTGGAACCTTCGGCCATGGTTCCCGGGGTGAGCGCCTCGAAAGCGAACTGCAAGGCCTCGGGCACGACACCGCTGAGCTCACCGATCCTCAGCCGAATGGAGCATATACGGCTGGCCCCCGATGCGCGAGCCTGCTCCGAAGCAAGGTGCAGCGCGCTTTCCATTATAGACAACTCATGCATGGAGTTCTGCGGAAGTCGCCGCAGAGCGCGGGTTTATCGCGCCGCCGCTTCGGGTTTGATGATCCAATCGTAGCCCCGCTCCTCGAGTTCGAGGGCGAGAGTTTTATCGCCGGTGCGCAGGATGCGCCCGTCGAAAAGCACATGAACGAAGTCAGGCACGATATAGTTCAGGAGCCGCTGGTAATGGGTGATTACGAGCTGGGCGTTATCTTTTGAGCGCAGCCTGTTCACGCCTTGTGACACGATCTTGAGCGCGTCGATATCCAGGCCGGAATCCGTCTCGTCCAGCACGGAAAGCTTTGGCTCCAGAACGGCCATTTGGAAAATCTCGTTTCGCTTCTTTTCGCCGCCGGAGAAACCCTCGTTGACGGAGCGGCGGAGGAGGTCTTCCTTAAGTTCGAGGAGCTTCATCTTGTCTTTCACCAGGTTCAGGAACTCGATGGCATCCAGTTCGGGCAGTCCCCGGTGTTTGCGCACCTCATTGAGCGCTGCCTTGAGGAAATAGGTGCTGTTGACGCCGGGGATTTCCACTGGGTACTGGAAGGCGAGGAAGAGCCCTTCACGGGCGCGCTCCTCGGGGTCCATATCCAGCAGATCCTTGCCGCAGTAAAGCACCTGGCCGTCGGTGACTTCGTATCCTTCACGTCCGGCCAGCACTGCGGCCAGCGTGCTCTTGCCGCTGCCGTTGGGTCCCATGACCGCGTGCACCTCGCCCGGGTTGATCGTGAGGTTTATACCCTTGAGAATCTTCTTCCCCTCGACGCCCGCGTTGAGGTTTTTGACTTCCAGTATTGGTTGGTTGCTCATGATTTAGATCTGATTTAGCCCACGCTGCCCTCGAGGCTGACCCCGAGGAGTTTTTGCGCTTCCACGGCAAACTCCATTGGCAGCTCGCGGAAGACCTCCTTGCAGAAGCCGTTCACGATCATGTTCACGGCGTCCTGCGTGGAGAGGCCCCGTTGGTTGCAGTAAAAAATCTGGTCCTCGCCAATTTTCGAGGTCGAAGCCTCGTGCTCGATTCGCGCGGTGGAATTCTTCACCTCGATATAGGGGAAAGTGTGAGCGCCGCACTTGTTGCCGAGGAGGAGCGAATCGCACTGGGAAAAGTTGCGCGCGTTGGTCGCGGTTTTCTGCATTTTGACCAGGCCGCGATAGCTGTTCTGGCCGTGCCCGGCCGATATGCCTTTGGAGACGATGGTGCTGCGGGTGTTCCTGCCGATATGCACCATCTTGGTCCCTGTATCGGCCTGCTGATAGTTGTTCGTCACGGCGACGGAATAAAACTCGCCCACGGAGTTGTCGCCCAGCAAAATACAGGACGGGTATTTCCATGTGATGGCGGAGCCGGTCTCGACCTGGGTCCACGAAACCCTTGAATTCTTTCCTTTGCAGATGGCCCGCTTCGTCACGAAGTTATAAATGCCGCCTTTGCCTTCCGCATCGCCGGGGTACCAATTCTGCACGGTGGAGTATTTGATCTGGGCATTGTCCAGGGCGATCAGCTCGACCACAGCGGCGTGGAGCTGGTGTTCGTCCCGCATTGGGGCGGTGCAGCCTTCCAGGTAGCTGACGGACGCGCCTTCATCAGCGACGATCAGCGTTCGCTCGAACTGGCCGGTATTGGCGGCGTTGATGCGGAAGTAGGTGGAGAGTTCCATTGGGCAGCGCACGCCTTTGGGGATGTAACAGAACGAGCCATCGCTGAACACGGCGGAATTGAGGGCAGCGTAAAAGTTGTCCGTGTAAGGGACGACGCTGCCCAGGTATTTCATCACGAGTTCAGGGTGATTCTGGACCGCCTCGCTAAACGCGCAGAAAATGATGCCTTTTTCGGCGAGCTTTTCCTTGAAGGTCGTGCCCACCGAGACGCTGTCGAACACGGCATCCACGGCCACCCCGGCGAGACGCTCGCGCTCTTTGAGCGGAATGCCCAGCTTTTCGTATGTTTCGAGGAGCTTGGGATCCACTTCATCGAGGCTTTTGGGTCCGCTGCCATGTTTTTTGGGCGCGGAGTAATAAACGGCGTCCTGAAAGTCTATAGGCGGATACTTGAGGTGCGGCCAGGCCGGCTCCTTCATCGTGAGCCAATGCCGGAAGGATTTGAGCCGCCAATCCAGCATGAACTGCGGTTCGTTCTTCTTTCCGGAGATGAGGCGGATGATGTCTTCATTGAGCCCCGGGGGCGCCGACTCGGTTTCGACGTCCGTGACGAAGCCGTATTTATACTCCTTTTTTACAAAACCTTCGATTGTTTCTGTTGCTGTGCTCATTGATTGAAAGTCAAGGTCTGCCCGGCGCATTGGCTTGCGGGGCGGAGGTGGCAATCCGGGCAGCGTCCGTGCAAGGTGAGGTCAATGCGCTCCACTTTGAAGGCATCGTTCAAGCCCAGGTCGGATGTGGTTGGGACCGGCATATCGAAGACTTTACCGCAGCAGTCACAATAAAAGTGACAGTGTTCCTGCATGTTCGGGCAGAAGCGGGCGGCCCCGCGATCCAGTGTGAGCTGTCGAACCAAGCCGCTGCGAACCAGGGCTTCGAGACAGTTGTAAATCGTAGCGAGCGAGATTCCGGGCATCTTGCGACGCGCCCGGAGGAATACCTCCTCGGCAGTGGGGTGGTCGCGGTTCTCGATCAGGACAGCATAAACCCGCTGGCGCTGGGGCGTCGAACGCAGGCCGCACGAGGATAGGTGCTGGCCGATGCGTGTCATGGGCTTGTCGGTGCTTTCTGTTGAGTTCCGGACCATTTTAATTGGAGATGGAAGGTAACGCAGGAACGAGCGGTGTCAATAGTTGGAATAATTCTAAAACAGCGGAGGGGTTCGAATGCAAATCGCCATTGCGCAACGAGCTGGCTGGAGGAAACGAGCGCTCTCGTTTGGGTTTTTTCACGGGGCTAATCCGATAGCAACCTTGCGCACGGCTTGCTCGAGCGGGTATTCTGCAGAGCACAGGGCACGAGACGTGTCCCTGGATGTCGTCATGCATTTACCGGACGGATTTTTAGATGTAAGAACCGCAGCGCTTTCAGCGACGGCGGCGGTGGCCGGGGTGTCCTATGCGGTGCGCCAGACGCGGGCCCTGGAGCCAAAGCGTGTGCCGATGCTTGGGCTGGCTGCGGCGTTTGTGTTTGCGGCGCAGATGCTGAACTTTCCCATTGCCGGGGGCACTTCGGGGCACATGATTGGGGGTGTGCTGACGGCGGTGCTGCTCGGGCCTGCGGCGGCTGTGGTTGTGATGACCTGTGTGCTGGTTGTGCAATGCCTGATGTTTGCGGATGGCGGACTGCTGGCGCTTGGGGCCAATACGTTCAACATGGCCGTGGCGACCACCTGTGGCGGATACCTTGTCTTTCGAGGCGTGGTCCGGCTGATGCCGGGTGACCGGAGGCGGGCAACGGTTTTCGCAGCCGCTTTTGCCGGGTGGTGCGGCACTGTGCTGGGCGCGATTTGCTGTGCGGGTCAACTGGCGCTCTCGGGAACTGTGCCTTGGCTTCTTGTGTTTCCCGCAATGGCCAACATTCACATGCTCATCGGGGTGGGGGAAGGTTTGGCGACAGGACTGATCGTGGCCGTCGTGTTGCGTTCCAGGCCGGATCTTGTGTGGGAGGGCCAATGCGAGTCAAGTCGGCAACGCGGGCTGCAGGTTTATGCGTGGCTCCTTGCGCTTGGAATGGCGGTTTTTGTGGCTCCGTTTGCCTGTCCGTGGCCGGATGGTCTTGAACACGTTGCCGAACGGCTGGGATTTGCGAACAGGGCCGCAGGACCGGTCGTCCAAACCCAGCTTGCCGACTACCAGGTTCCGTTCATCGGTTCACCCCTGCTGGCCACTGCGATTGCGGGTGTTATCGGCACGGTAGCCGCGTTTTTTGCCGCCTGGGTGCTTGCGCGAATTCTTGTGCCTGCACTGGGGAGCGCCAGTAAGAATGCACCAGGGGGACATTAGCGGCAGCAAGACCTGGGTTCACAGGCTTCCGGCTGGAATCAAGCTGGGTGGAACGCTTTTGCTGGTCTGCGCGACGGCTGTTCTGCCTCGGGAGCCGCACCTTGCCTACCTGGTTCCCGCGGCGCTGGTGTTGGTGCTGTGGGCGGCTTCGCGAATGTCCCTGAGATTTGCGTTCAAGCGGCTGCTTGTGGCGGAATTGTTCATCCTGGGCATCGCTCTGCTCTCGCTGCTGGCTCCCGAGGCAAGGCCGGTGGTCTTTTCGGCGCTCATGAAGAGCAACCTGTGCGTGGCCTTCATGCTGGTGCTGGTGTGGTCAACCCCGTTTCACCAAATCCTGATGACATTGCGGGGGATGAGAATGCCCTCGATCATGGTCACGACCATAGCCCTGTTGTACCGTTACCTTCCGGTCCTTGGGGAGGAGTCGCGGCGGATGCAGCGCGCGCTGGCCAGCCGCACGTTTCGGAAAGGCAAGCGCTTCCAATGGCGGATGCTTTCGGTAATTGCGGGACAATTGTTCATTCGGAGCGCCAATCGCGCCGAACGCATTTACATGGCCATGTGCGCGAGAGGATGGAAATGACCCCGGCAATCGAAATTGATCATCTCTCGTACGTTTATCCGGGCGGCAGGAAGGCACTGTCGGACGTTTCATTTTCCATTACCCCCGGGGAGTGCGTGGCCATTCTCGGGCCGAACGGAGCCGGCAAGAGCACCCTCCTCCTGCACTTGAACGGATTGCTGCCGGAAAAGCCCGGTCGGAATGGCTGCGTGCGGATTTTTGGAGAACCGGTGACCAGCGAGACACTTCACCGTGTGCGGCAGCAGGTGGGTTTTCTTTTTCAGGATCCGGATGACCAACTGATCTCGGCGACTGTGCGGGAGGATGTTGCGTTTGGGCCTCTGCAACTTGGGATGGCTGTGGAGGAAACCACGAAGAGAGTCGCTGATTGCCTGAGAACCGCCGGCATCGGAGGTTTTGAGGATCGTGAGCCGCACCGGTTAAGCCACGGTGAGAAGCGGCGCGTTTGCCTTGCCGGGGTGCTGGCGTGCAATCCGCAGGTGCTGGTGCTGGATGAACCGACCAGCGACCTGGACCCGCGCGGCAGGCGCGAGCTCAAGACGCTGCTGGCAAGCCTGAAGGTGGCCCGGCTCATTGCGACCCACGACCTTGAACTGGCCGTCGATCTCTGCTCGCGGGCGATTGTGCTGGACGAAGGCCGGGTGGTGGCTGAAGGGCCGGCAGTGGACGTGCTGGCCAATGAGGAGCTGATGCTTCGACATGGGCTGGAGAAGCCGCACAGTCTTTTGCATCGTCATCCGCACGGGTAGCCCCGTTGGCGGAGCTCGCGTGCGGCGTGGCAGATCCTGAGCCCCTCCAAAGTGAGCAACGGATCCACTGCGGTGATCTCGGGAAGTTTCGCCGCGATGAGCGCCGCATAACCGCCTGTGGCGATCACCGGCAGCTTCCGCACCCTGAGTTCGGCTTTGACCTCCGAGATCAATTCGCGAATCAAACCGCGATAACCATGCACCGCGCCGATGAGCATCGCCTCGCGCGTGCTCTTGCCGATGGCGGATTCCACTTCGGCGATCCGTATTTTTGGCAGCAGGGCGGTTTTCTCATGCAGGTATTCGGTCATGGCCGTCAGGCCGGGCGCGATAATGCCGCCGACGTAGTTCCCGGTGCGATTAACGACATCGAAGGTGACAGCCGTGCCGAAATCGACCACCACCACCGGTGCGCCGAAGTGAACCCGGGCGGCGGCGGCATTGGCCAGTCTGTCCGGGCCGATGGTCCAGGGCCGGGGATAGTCAATGCCCACAGAACTCAGGGTTTTGGGAGTGAGCTCGAGGGGGTCCGCGCAGAACCTCTTGCGAAGAAAATTCAGCACAACCGGGGTTGCGGCTGGAACGACGCTGCAAACGGCGGCGCTGTTGATTTTTGCATCAGACCCGCGGGTGAAACGCGTGATGTTTGCGAGCGCGCCTTTGTGCCATGCGCGGGTGGGCATGTCCACCTGGCGCAGAATGCGTTTGTCGTCGGCGAGCCCGAGGTGGGTGTTTGTGTTGCCGATGTCGAGAAGCAGGATCATTTTCGGATTAGTTGTCGAGCACTTCGCCTCCTGTGACCTGCTCGATGCGACCATGATCGGTGCGGACGAGCAAGGCGCCGTCGCGGTTTAGAGACTCGGCCCGCCCGGTGATGGTCCGTTCGCCGGAGTGCACGGTGACGTCTTTGCCGATGGTTGCGCAGTGTTCCACCCATTCATCAGCCAACCCGCGGAGATTGTCTTCACAGATTCTCTGATAATCGCGATCGAGTTCGCGCAGGATGGCCACTGCCAGGCCCGCGCGGGAGACGGGGCGCCCCAATTCCGCGCGAATGGAGGTGGCTTTGCTGCGCAGGGCTGCGGGGAATTCGGAGTGCGAAAGATTCACGTCCACGCCGATTCCAAGCACGATGTATTGCACCTGGTCCAGCTCTGCGCGGAGCTCTGTCAGGATCCCTGCGAGCTTACGGCCCCCCACGAGCAGATCATTTGGCCATTTGATTTCGCTGGAGAGGCCGCAGAACTCATGAATGGCGCGACGCAGCGCCACAGCCGAAGCAATGGTGATCCAAGTGGCCTGTTGAGGGCGCAGTTTGGGACGCAACAGCAGCGAAAACCACAGCCCTTTCTGACTTGGGGAGACCCACTGCCTTCCCAACCGGCCCCGGCCCCTGGTCTGGGACTCGGCAAAAACGACCGCGCCCTCCTTTGCGCCGTCGCGGGCAAGCTTTTCGACGACATCATTGCTGGAAGTGGTCTCCTTGAAAACGCGGATGTCCCGTCCAATGATCCTCGCCTCTCCGAGCCGCGCCAGAAGATCGTCCGCATGGAGCAGGTCCGGGGCTCCCACCAGGCGGTAGCCCAGGTGCGGGCTGGCGGTGATTTCATACCCAAGCTCGCGCAGCTCACGGATTCGGGCCCAAACGGCCGCCCGGCTCACGTTCAGCCGTTCTGAAAGATCCGCTCCCGAAACCGCCCCATCGGGCGATGCGCGCAGTGCCCGCAGAATTTCCAGGTCCAGGCTCATTCGACGAAGTCCAGGGCGATATCGACTGCGGGCGCGGAGTGAGTCAGCGCGCCGGCTGAAATGAAATCAACGCCGGTTTGCGCGATGGCACGTACACTGGACAGATTGACCCCTCCGCTGGCCTCCGTTTGCGCGGCGCCCTTGCAAAGGGCGACGGCCTCGCGCATTTGCGACAGGCTCATGTTATCCAGGAGGATGATGTCAGGTCGCGCTGTGAGCGCTTCCTTTACTTGTTCCAGGGTGTCGGCCTCGATCTCGATCCGGAGGCCGGGATATGCGGCCCGGGCGCGTTTGACAGCGGTGGCGACGGGATCCGGCACCTCCTTTGCAAGGGCCGCAAGATGATTGTCTTTGATCAGCACCGCGTCGAACAGCCCGAAACGATGGTTCGTTCCGCCGCCGGCGGCGACGGCGTATTTTTCGAACCTGCGCCAACCGGGGGTGGTTTTCCGCGTATCCAGGATTTTTGCGGCGGTGCCCTGAACGGCATCGACGAATTTTGAAGTCATTGTTGCCACGCCGGACAGGCGTTGAACAAAGTTCAGAGCCACGCGTTCCGCTGTAAGGAGCGCCCTTGTGTTGCCGGTGACCTCGAGAATGAGGGCGTCGGCGGAGATGCGTTGGCCGTCCGTAGCCAACGTCCGGATCTGGACAGCGGGCGAGATTTCAAGGAAAGCGGCTTTTGCGAAATCAATGCCGGCAAGCGTAAGAGGACATCGCGCGACCATTCGGGCGGTTGCGCAGGCTGATTCGGGAACGGTGGAAAGCGTTGTCACGTCGCCCGGACCGACGTCTTCGGCCAGGGCTGCGCGAACCGCATTCCTGATTTCCTCGTTTGAGAGAAACGTCATGGGCAAAGAATGGAGTAACGACCGCAAAAGGCAACAGCTTCAGAGATCTCGATCATGCGTCGCCGCTCGGGACGCTTTTTCGGAGGTCTTCCTGTCGTTTCACATGGTCGAAGAACTCTTCGGCCACCATGTAGCCGACACATTCCGGGGAGCCGCACTCGCATGGATATTCGCGGTAGTCCTCGAGACTGTAGCCATAGTTGAACGTGAGCTCCTCGCCCGGCTGGATATCGCGCCGGGCAACCACCCAAATGCGTTCTTCGTCGAGTTCGGCGTCGCAATTCGGGCAGCAACTGTGGTTGATGAACCGTGCCGGGTTCCACTCTACGTTGCCATCAAGGTCTTCGGTGTCCGTCAGCGTGAAAATGTAGGGGTTGTTTGCCTCGCAACGCGCGATGGATTCCGCCTTGGAGATGCGCTCTCCCTTGTACTCGATAACGCGGGCGCCTTTGGGGATGGCAACTTTTGCGAACGCGCCCGTTCCGTGAATGCCGGAGGATTTAATGATCAACAAATCGTGTTCCATTCTCTTAAGCAGCCTCTGCGATCATGGGCGGTATAGGACAGTCCAGCGCGTCGGCAACGCCCCGCAGCAGCTCGACTTCCTGTTCTTTTATCAGCCCATCCGCCGAAACGGTCAATGCGCATGCGGTCAGGACGTTCTTGCGTATTTGTGGCACGGCCTGGGAAATGCGCTCCAGCGCCGCATCCATGCGGTCCAGCCCGCATTCCTCTGGTGAGACCAGTTCCATGCTTGCCTGGGCTGCGTAGGAAAGCTTCTCCGCGCCGGCTGCGAACGCGGTTCGAACGGTTTCCGGATCATCACCTCCGATATGAGCCAGGCCGGAGAGGAGGACTCCACAATCCGGGGCCAGCCCCTTGAGCGAGTAGAACTGCACGACTGGCGGACGCACGCCGATGAAATGCGGATTGAGGTGTCTGAGGACGACTTTTTGGATCATGTATTCAAAGAGATCGATTTCCCCATCGGCATCCACCACTTTTTCGAGCGCTGTGCGGAACTGGTTGTACTGCTTGGGAGAAAGCTGGCGAAGCGCGGGCAGCGCGAGATCCACCAGCGGCAAGCGCGCGCGAATAGCGGCCTGACGGGTCACGGGGTGGAGGCGCAACACTTCCGAAGCCATCTCCTGGCCCATCGCTGCGGTAATTTCTCTCACTTGCGCGAAACGCACCACTTCGTCATCGCTCAACAGCAACGTGAAAACAAGCGCGGCCGCGCCGGAGCTTTCGCGGGCGGCGAGCGTGACAGCTTCGGGGAAAGAGGTTCGAAGCCTGACGGCGTAACGGATGTGGGCCGGACGTGGAGCGCCGACGGAACGAATGATTTCGGCGGGGGAAATAGCCGGAGGCGGGGCGGGCTGGGCGTGCTTCCACTCCGTGCCGAACAGACCTGAGACTGGGCCGGCATGTGTCGCGGATGCGCTGCGCCGAGACAGCAGCGCGGCGTCTGCCACGACCGGATATTTGCCGTTGAAAGACGGGTCCAGTGCCTGGATGCGTTTTTCCAGTGGTGGGTGCGTGGCGAAGAGGCCGAGGAATGACGAGCGGAGGCCGTTCCCGAAGAACATGTGGCTGGCCTGGGCTGCCTGCGGCGAAACAAGCCGGGAACCCTGGGCAAGACCGCCGATCTTCTTCAGCGCGGACGCGAGGCCCACCGGGTTGCGTGTGAACTGTGCGGCCGAGGCATCCGCCAGGTATTCGCGCTGCCTGCTGACGGCGGCCTGGATCATGCGGCCGAAAACAACGCCGATCCACCCGATTAGGATCAGCGCGAGCCCAAGCAAGGGCAGGGGATTCTTCCGGCCACGGGTTCTCAGCAGCACCCTGCCGATGATCGTCAGGCAAAGGATGCCGAACACGTAGGCCATAAGCCGCATGTTCAGCCGCATGTCTCCATTAAGGATGTGACTGAATTCGTGGCCGATGACCCCTTGCAGTTCCTCGCGATTCAGCAGCCGCACGGCGCCGCGGGTCACTCCGATCGCGGCGTCTCCCGGCGTGTGTCCCGCCGCGAAAGCGTTGATACCTTCTTCCTGCGGGAGGATAAAAACCTGGGGCACGGGAATACCGGATGCCAGAGACATCTCCTCGACAATGTTCATGAGCTTGCGCTCGTCCAGGTCGAGTGTATTGGGGCTAACCGGCACGCCGCCGAGCATGCTTGCGACGGCCCTGCCTCCCTTTGACAGCTCGGATGCCTTGAAGGCGCTGCCCAGCAGCACAATGGCGAGGGTGCCCGCTGCCGAGCCAAAGAAGAAGGAGGGATTCCACAAGCCGGGTTCGCTCGTGCGGCCGTAGGCATGAACCGGGTCGTAAACCCGGCTGCGGCTGCTGTGGCCAAGTCCGGCAAAGACGAGGAGCACAGCCAGGTAAACGGCAACGGTAAGTCCCAGCACTCCGGCTCCGAACAGGAGCAGCAGGCGCTTTGTGCCCTTACGCGCGTTTTCCTGGCGTTCGAAGAAGTCCATTAGAACTGCACTTTGGGAGCTTCTTTCTGCTCGGCGTTTTCTACCACGAACAATTCGGCAGCTCCAAAGTTGAAGATGCCGGCCACAATGTTCGAGGGGAAAGTCTCGCGCGCGATGTTGTACTGCATCACGGCGTCGTTGTAAGCCTGGCGCGAGAAGGCGACTTTGTTCTCAGTGGAGGTCAGTTCCTCCATCAGAGTCATCATCGTCGTATTCGCCTTCAGGTCGGGGTATGCCTCTGCCAGCGCGAACAGGCGTCCGAGGACGCCGGTTAGAGCGCCTTCAGCCCCCGACAACGCTTTCATGGCTGCGGCATCGCCCGGGGCGGCGGCGGCGCGGGTGCTGGCCGCGGAAGCCGCGTTGCGCGCGGCAATCACAGCTTCGAGGGTGCCGCGTTCGTGTTTTAAGTAGCCTTTGGCGGTCTCAACAAGGTTCGGAATGAGATCGTAACGGCGCTTGAGTTGAACGTCGATTTGGGCGTACGCGTTCTTAAAGCGGTTGCGCAGGGCCACGAGCCGGTTGAAGGCGCCCATGATCCAGAGCAGGACCAGGATGATCGGAACGACGACGGCCAATACTGCGATTAATGTTGATGACATAAGTGTTCTTTCGTTCGTGCGAGTAACACCTATGCCAAACGCGGCACATCTTCAATTACAATGTCATTAAGCGATTGGAATAGCGGAGCCGGCCTGACCTAACGCGCGAGGCCGGCAACAGCGGCCTGGGCGGCCTCCAACAGGGGTTGCGGGTATACGCCGATCAACAGAATGCCAACCATGCAGAGCAGCAGAAGCCCCCGTGTCGGGATCGAGATTCCGATGGCCCCGGTATCGGCGGTGTTTTCGCTCGTATAGATCGCGCGCACGACGCCGAAGTAGTAGTAAATGGACATAACCACCCCGGCTATGGCGGTGAATGCGAGGCAGTAGTAGCCCGTGTTGGCCTCTCCCTCGGCAAGGACAGCTTTGATGAGCAGAAACTTGCCGGTGAAACCCGCCAACGGCGGGATTCCTGCCAACGACACCATGGAAAAAGCCATGCCGGCTGCCAACAGGGGCGAACGTTGGGACAGACCCGCAAACGCCGAGACGTCATCGCCATCAACATGTCGCAGCACGACACAGATGACCGCGAAAGCGGCGAGCACGGTGAAGAGGTAACCGCTCAGGTAATAAAGCACGGCTGATTGGCCCTCGGCACTCAGCGCGGAAATGCCCATGAGGAGATAACCCGCGTGCGCGATGCTCGAGTAACCCAGAAGGCGTTTGATGTTACGCTGGGGAATCGCGCAGAGGTTGCCATAGAGGATCGTTGCGGCGGAAATCCAGATCAGCAGGTTGGCCCAGTGGACGGTTAGATCCGGCATCGCGCTGAAGAGCACGCGCAGAAGAAGGACGAAGCCGGCGGCCTTGGAGCCGATGGCCAGCCACGCTGTTGTGGGTGTGGGAGCCCCCTGGTAAACGTCCGGAGCCCAGATCTGGACAGGCACCGCAGCGATTTTGAACCCGAGTCCGACAAGCACAAAGAGCGTTCCGATCTGGAGCATGCGGTTCTCAACCAGGCTGCCCGCGGCTTTCATCACTGCCGGGAATTCCATCGAGCCAGTCGTTCCAAAGACCAGCGCGATGCCAAACACGGTGAAGCCGGTGGAGAGCGCGCCGATGATCAAGTACTTCACACCGGCTTCGAGCGAAAGCAGACGGGTACGCTGAAAGCCGACCAGCACATAAAAGCTCACAGTGATGAGCTCGAGGGAGACAAACAACAGCGCGAAATGATTTGCTGAAGCGGCAAAGAGCATGCCGAGCAACGCAAACAGCGTGATGGAATAGTATTCGCCGTGCCCTGCGGAGAGGCGGTCGGAAAACTCGATGCTGATGAGCAGCACGAGGAATGCGGCCACCAGGAAAAAACGCTTGAAGAACAGTGCCAGCGGATCCAGCACATACATGCCGCCAAACGCGTAATCAGCGCCCGCGCCGAATCCCGCAAAGCTCCAGGCCAGCACCACCAGCAGGCCGGCTGCTGCTGCATACCCTAAAGGCGCCTTGTTGCGCGCAGGCAAAAAGAGATCGGCCAGCAGGACCAGCAGACCCAGCGCCCCGACAAGCAATTCGAGAGTGATGAGCTGGAGGTTCATGGCTTATTGATGGCGGAAGCCAGGCGGTCCGAACCCGCGCTGTTCCCGGGGTGAAGATTTGTTACACGTTCCCGCTGCGGGATGCGCATGGGCGCGTTTTGCGGGACCGGTTCGGCCGGGATCAGGCTGGCAGCCTGGAGTGCCGCTGCGACAGAGGGTGTGATTTTGTCCGTGAGCAGCCGCGGAAAGCATCCGAACAGGATGAGGCACCCGAGCAGCAGCGCGTAAGGGAGCTTTCTCCAGTAACCGGGGGCGTCCGGCAGGTCTTTCCACTTTTCGGACAGGGGGCCGTGCAGGATGCTGCGGACCGCCCGGAGCATGTAAACGGCGCCGATGATCAACGCTCCCCAGCACGCAAAAACAGTAATCGTTTTAAACGTGTTCCAGGCACCGAACAACACGGTCATTTCACCGGCGAAATTGGCAAAGCCGGGCAGGCCGCACCCGGCGAAAGCCGCCATCAGCATAGCGGTGCCAATGAACGGAAGCTTTCGCCAAAGGCCGCCCAACTGGTCCAGTTGAAGCGTGCCGGTGTGGTGGTAAACATAACCGTTCAGGCCGAAAGCGACTGCGGCAAGGAACCCATGCGCCACCATTACCAGTACTGCGCCGGTGATGCCGACCAGCCCGAGTGTGGCGATGCCCAGGAAGGCGAATCCCATATGTGCCACGCTGGAATAGCCGATGAGCCAGTTGAAATCCTTTTGTCGCATCGCCACCCATCCGCAATAAACAAGATTGCCGAGGCACAGCGCAGCGATCACCCAGGCCCAGTCTCTGGCGCCATCCGGCATCATGGGCACTGCGACACGTATGAGGCCGTAAAGGCCGAACTTCTTGAGAACGCCCGCGTGAAGCATCGCGGTTGCGCTGGGGGCCGAGCCGTAGCCGAGCGGCGCCCATGAATGGAACGGCCAAAGGGACACCAGGATGCCAAAGCCAAACAGGAGCATGGGAAAGATGAAAGCCTGCGAACCTTCGGACAACCGGTTCTCGGCCAGGTGGCGCGTGAGAGCCGGGATGTCGAACGTGCCAGCGCCCGCCTGCAGGTAGAGAGCCACCAACCCGATCAGGGCAATCAGCGCGCCAATGCTCAGGTAAAGCGTGATTTGGAAGGTGGCATAGGTTCGCTGTTCGCCCCTGCCCCAAAGGGCAATCATGAGGAACGTCGGCACCAAAGCCAGTTCGTGGAAGAAGTAAAAGAAAAACAGGTCAAGCGATGCGAACGCGCCAAGAATGCCGCCCGTCATGACCATGAGCAGGATATAAAATTCCTTCTCACGCTCTTTGATTTCCCAGGACACACAAGCCGCGGCAAACGCCACGATGGCGCCCATGAGAACGAGCGCCACATTGATGCCATCCACGCCCACATGGTAGCTGATGCCCAGAGAAGGCGCCCAAGCCGCTTGCTGCACGAAACGGTAGCCGTCCTCGTTCATGGCGGCGGCGCCGAACTTCACAAACATGATTCCGGCCAGCACCGCCGAGGCTGCCGTTGCCAGCAGCGCGACTGCGCGGATCAGTGGCCGGTTCCCCCGGGGGATGAAAGCCAGCGCGATCGCAGCGATCAGCGGCCAGCCAAGTATGTGTGTGAGAATGGACATTTCAGCAAAAAACAACCCACAGCAACAGAATCGCCACACCCAGTGCGACGAGCATCGCGTAAGTTTGCAGGTTCCCGGTCTGCAACAATCGTAAAGCCCTGCCGATTAACTCCGTTGTCCCGTGTGTCCCGCGCACGGCGAGCCCACCGATGATCCACCGATCAATCCAGCCGGCAATCGCCGACAAGCCGTCGTGCGCCCGGATAACCGTCGCTTCATAGAGCTCGTCAAAATAGAACCTGTCCCGCATCCAGCAGCTCAGAAAACCGAGGCGCGCCGGGAGCGGATCCGTGGTGACGCCCCGATACAGTTTTGCTGCGAGGGCAAAACCTGCGGCGGCTGCGAGCAAGCCGAGCGTTGCGGCCAGCGGCGCATGGGAGAATGGCGCAAGCAACTGGGCTACAAATGAAGCCCCGTGCTGCTGAGGATCAAACTGGCGGTTGAATGCCGATTCCACAGAGATGACCCCGCCGACGATGCTCAGGATTGCCAGGACCTGGAGCGGCAGGGACATGGCCGCAGGGGATTCGTGGGCGTGTTCGGCTCCGTGGGTGCGCTCTGTGCCGCCAAAAACGACGAAGACGAGCCGGAACATGTAAAACGCCGTGAGAACAGCGACCATCAGGCCGAGCGCGAACAAGCCCCAGGCATGCTGGTGTTGCGCTTGCGCGAGGATTGCGTCTTTGCTGAAAAACCCGCTGAATGGCCAGAAGCCGGCGAGCGCGAGGGTGCCCGCCAGAAACGTCCAGAAGGTCACGGGCATGCGCTTGCGCAGGCCGCCCATCTTCCAGATGTCCTGTTCATGGTGGAGAGCGATGATGACGGATCCGGCCCCCAGGAACAGTAGCGCCTTGAAGAAGGCGTGCGTCGTCAGGTGGAACATGGCCGGTGTGGGTCCCTGCAATCCCACCGCCATCACCATGTAGCCCAGTTGCGACAGAGTGGAGTAGGCCAGGATGCGCTTGATGTCGTTTTGCTGGACGGCAATCACCGCCGCGAGCAGGGCGGTAAAGCCGCCCACCCAGGAGATGACCTGCAACGCTGCCGGATTCAGCATGAACAACACCCGGCAGAGCATGTAAACGCCTGCGGCGACCATCGTGGCGGCGTGGATCAGCGCGCTTACTGGCGTGGGGCCTTCCATGGCGTCGGGCAACCAGACGTGCAGCGGAAATTGCGCGCTCTTGCCCATGGCGCCGCAGAAGATCAAAAGCCCGGCGAGGGTTGCGCCGGCTCCAAGCATTGAGGCCGACCCGCGCAGCAGTAAAAAGTTGAGGGTCCCGCAGGCGGCCCAAACCGTGAGGATTCCAAGAATGAATCCGAAATCCCCGAGCCGGTTTGTGATGAAGGCTTTCTTGCCGGCATCCGCCGCGGATGGCCGCTCGAACCAGAAACCGATAAGCAGATAGCTCGATACGCCGACGAGTTCCCAAAAGATAAAGAGTTGCAGGAAGTTGTTCGAGAGCACGATCCCGAGCATCGAGAAGGTGAAAAGGCTCAGGGTTCCGAAAAACCTGGCGAAGCCCTCGTCCCCCTTCATATAGCCCCAGGAATAAATATGAATGAGGCTGGCCACGCCGGTCACGACAAGCGTCATGGAAAGGCTCAGCGGATCCAGTAACAGGCCAAATTCAAAAAGCAGTTTTCCGGCCTGAAGCCAAATATGGCTGTCTTCCCGGACGGGTTCCAGACCTGCGATTCCGACGTAAACGGCCGAGAGGATGAAACTGGCCACCACCGCGCCTGTTGAGAGGGCTGCGCTGATCCGCGCGCTGCGCTTCGTGAACAGGAAAATCGCGGCTGCCGCCGTTAGCGGCAGGAACAGGACGATCCATGGCAGCGCGTCAAAATTCATGATTTACAATTTCAAACTGGCGAGGTCTTCCACGTGCGCGGACTCTCGCCGGCGGTATAAAGCCACGATCAAGGCGAGGCCCACCGCAACCTCGGCGGCGGCGACTGTGATTACGAAAAAGACGAAAACCTGGCCATCGAGCTGATTGTTAAAACGCGAGAAAGCCACCAGGGCGAGGTTCGCGGCATTGAGCATCAGTTCCAGCCCCATGTAAATAACCAGCAAGTTGCGCCGGAGAATCACCCCAAGCAGCCCGAGGCAGAAAAGGATGCCGCTTACCACGATGTAATGTTCGAGGCCCACGTTCATTTCAGCTCCCTTTTGCTGAGAAGAATGACTCCGATCATGGCGACCAGCAGCAGTACTGAAATAATCTCGAACGGCAGCAGGTACTGCGCGAACAACAATTTCCCCAAAGGCGCCGTGCCGCCTTCGATCGCCGGGGCGCCCGCCAGCGGCCACTGCGCCTTAAGAACACTGCCCAGGAACACCGCACCGATGCCCCCAATAGCCAGCAGGCCTCCCACGAGGCTGAACACTTTGATTTTTCGTTTCTCCTCCGCCCGCAGGTCCAGAAGCATAATCACAAACAGGAAAAGCACCATGACCGCCCCGGCATAGACCAGGATTTGGACGGCTGCCAGGAAGAATGCGTGCAGCAACACGTAGAGTCCCGCCAGCCAAAGGATCGTCAGGACCAGGAACATCGCGCTGGTGACCGGATTGTTACTAAAGGGATTCGCCACGACCAGGATGCCGCATCCAACCGTCAATGCGGCGAACAGATAGAATAAAATTGTTGGCCAATCCATTTCCCGTTGATTTAAGGTTTTAGACCCTGCTCTTTGGCTTCGTGGGCCTTTTTCTGCCACTTCCTGATTTTATCATTATGAACGCCCCCAAGGGCGAGCAGTTTTTCCTTGTTATAGACCAACTCCTTGCGGCTGGAGCTCGTCAGGGAATAATCCTGCATCAGGAAAATCGCTTCCTCGGGGCAAACCTCCTGGCAATAGCCGCAGAAGATGCACCGGAGCATGTTAATCTCGAATTCCTCCGGACACTTCTCCACATTGCCGGCGTTTGGCGCGCCAGACGGGCCGGGGGGTGTGATCCGGATGGCCTTGGGCGGGCAAACAAACTCGCAGAGCTGGCAGGAGACGCATTTTGTCCGCCCTTCCTGATCCTTGACGAGGTATGGCGCACCGCGGTAGTCGGGTGGCACAACCCACCTCTCCTCGGGGTATTCCATCGTCACTTTCCTGCTGAAGAAATGACGCAGGGTCACCTTGAACCCGCCGATAATCGCCGGCAGGTAAAGGCGTTCCCAGATACTTAGTTTTTTTCGTTCTACGATCACTTCGTCTGACGTCTTCTCACCGTCCGTGTGCTGACAAGAGGGGTGTTCGCCGGTGAGTGCGGGCGGATCCGGAACCAAAGCTCCGGATAGCGCGCCATCGCGGCGGATTTCTCAAGTCTCTCTTCATTGGACCATGTATATCACGATAGCTGTAACGACAATGTTTGCCAGCGCCAGCGGGACAAACCTTCTCCAGCCCAAATCCATTAACTGGTCGTACCGGAATCTGGGCCACATCCATCGGACCCAGATCATTAACACGATGATAGAAACCATCTTTGCCAGGAAAATGCCGATATGGAGCAGGCCCATCCAGATGGTTGTTGCGGGCTCGTTCAACCCGAAGAACGGGAGTGTCCATCCGCCCAGGAACAGCGTTACCAGCATGGCTGCGCCAGTGGTCATTGCGGCGTATTCGCCCATGAAGAACAGCGCGAATTTCATTGAGCTGTATTCCACGTTGTAGCCACCCGCCAATTCCTGCTCGGCTTCCGGCAAATCAAACGGCAGCCGGTTTGTTTCCGCGAAGACGGCCACCATAAAAATGATGAAGGCGAGCGGTTGTTTAAAAACCGTCCAGCCGAAGAAGCCCCGCCCCTGGTATTCGATCACCTCGCTCAGGTTCAGGCTGCCAACAATCAGGAACACGGGGATCACCGACAAGCCCATGGCGATTTCGTACGAGATCATCTGCGCGCTGGAACGCATTCCCCCCACGAACGGGTATTTGGAATTGGCCGCGTAACCCGCGAGAACGATGCCATAGACGCCCATGGACACGATGCCGAAGCTGTAGAGTATTCCCACGTTAAGATCGGCGATCACCATTTTCTGGTCGCCCAGGGCGGAGCCGAAGGGGATAATGGCGATCACAAGCAGGCTGGGGATCATCACAATTGCCGGAGCCAGCCAGTAGTAAACCTTTCGCACGTGGCCCGGAGTGAAATCCTCCTTCAGAAAAGACTTGAGGGCGTCGGCCGCCGGTTGCAACAGACCAAATGGGCCCACCCGGTTCGGTCCGCGGCGGTCCTGGATGTAGGCGCACACTTTGCGTTCGACCCAAACCGCGTAAGCCACGATGAACATCAGGACCGAGAAAGCTGCGATGATCTTGATCGCGCTGAAAAGCGCGAATTGCGCGGCGGGTGTCAGGTTGTTGATCCAGGTGAACATGGATTAGATGGGCACGTTGACTCCAGCGTCGCCAATGGCTGCCCAGGTCAGGCCTTTGAATGCGGGCACGTCGGCGGCCATTTTGTTGAACAAACCTTCGATCGTTGCGTAATCTCTCCTGCCGATGAGGCTGAACAGCAGGTCCGTTAAGTATTCCTGTTCAGCCCGGGCGTAGCCTTTCGGCGAAATCGCCTTCGTAAACTTCTGAAGGCGTCCCTTGCCGTTGGTGAAGGTGCCTCGCTTTTCGAGATGCGCACATCCCGGCAGGAGGTAATGCGCGCGTTTCGTGGTCTCGTTTGGCAGGATATCGCTCACAACCAGCAACTCCAGCTTGTCGAGGAGTTCCGGCCCGATTCCGCACCTGGTCACGTCTTCGCCGATGACGATCAGGGAAGTGATTGCGCCGCTGCGGATGCCATCTGCAATCTTCGGCAGGTTGGAGCCGGGCGGATGGGCTGCCACCCCGGTGAGCCGGGCGCCGTTCCAATTCGGGTTTCGGTCGGCGCTGAGCAAGAGACCGTCGCCTTCCTTGACGCGCGGGACCGAATCCATAAGAGCGTGGAGATGTCTTCCCAGGGTCGCTACGAGGTAGAGTTCCTCGTTCGTCTGGCGAGCGGAAGCCACAATGGCCGCTGAACCGGGTTTGGCCGCTTTCAGTCTGGAAGAAATCTCTTTGCCTGCCGCTTCCCACGAGATGGCTTGCTGGTTGGGGCCGCGGATTTCGGACAGCCGGTCTTCGCGATTGATCCACTTGTAGTTAAGACGGCCGTAATCGCACATCCATGTCGAGTTTACGGCATCGTTCTGGCGGGGTTCGTAACGATAAACTTTTTCTTCGCGCGAGCCGGCGATGATGTTGCAGCCGGTGGCACAGCTCGTGCAAAGGCTCTTGGTCTCCTTTAGGAACCAAACCCGCATTTGAAAGCGGAAATCTTTTGAGGTGAGCGCGCCGACGGGGCAAAGGTCCACCGTGTTTAGAGTGTAATTATTGTCGAACGGCCTGCCGGGGTAGGCGGTCAGGGTGTTGTAGCTGCCGCGGTTCACGATGCCGAGGGCGTCATCGCCCACGATGTCGCGGGTGAACCGTATGCAGCGCGTGCACAGAATACAGCGCTCGTCGTCCAGGACAATTCTCGGCCCCAGGTCCACGCGTTTTGGCTTGTGCACCTTTTGCTCGACAAAGCGGCTGTTCGACAGGCCGTGCTCGACGGAGTATTCCTGCAGCTTGCACTCGCCGGCCTGGTCGCAGATTGGGCAGTCGAGCGGATGGTTGATGAGCAGGAATTCCAGGACCGCCTCTCGCATCTGCTTTACGGCGGGCGTTTTCGTGTAAATCTCCATTTCCGGCGATAGCGGGGTCGCGCAGGCGATGGCAGGGCGGGGTGCTTTGGCTATCCTGGGCGAGCCGTCCGGGTTTAAGAGGGGCTTGCGGTCGGGCCCCAGGGCGGGGGTGCCATATTCGACGAGGCACATGCGGCAGTTGCCGGCGACCGGAAGCTTCGGATGGTAGCAGTAATGGGGAACGGCCACGCCTGCGGCCTCGCAGGCCTGGAGCATGGTGGTGGGCACCGGCTTGCCGGTCAGCGGATCGGGCATTGTTTTCGGCACCTCAACTTGACGCCCGTCAACGCGCACCACGATCTTCTCGGCGGCTGGCGCTTGCGGCTGCGTTTGGATTGTGAATGGGTTGGACATCTCCGTTAAGCTGCCTGGGTTTTCTCGCCTTTCCGCCCGGTGTCGGCAGCGGCGCCACGCGCCACAAATTCCTCTTTAAACTTTGCGATGAAGCTCTGCACAGGCCATGAGCAGCCTTCGCCGAAGGCGCAGATGGTGCGGCCGCCGGGGATATTGTCCGCGATTCGCGCGAGGTAGTCGGCGTCCTCCGGGCGCCCCTGGCCGGCGACGAGTCTTCGCAATGCCTTTGCCATCCAGAGCGAGCCTTCGCGGCAGGGCGTGCATTGGCCACAGCTTTCGTGGGCGTAAAAATCGCTGATATTCGCCAGGGCGGCGACGATGTCTGTCGAGTCATCCATGACAATGATGGCGGCAGAGCCCGACATGCTTCCGGCGGCGATGATGCAATCGAAATCGTAGGGCAGGTCCAGCATGTCAATCTCCTGCTCGGACTCTCTGCCATCCGGGCTGCGCATTTTGATTCTGAAACGCTCGCCCGCCTTGAAGACTTTGGCCGAGGACCCGCCGGGGATGACCGCTTTGAGCTTGCGGCCCTCGCGCAAACCGCCGCCGAAAGCGGGGTCGAAAATCAAATCGCGAAGTGTGGCCTTGCCGGTTTCGATCTCGTAATAGCCGGGCCGCTTCACGTGTCCGCTGATGCTCACGATGCGCGTGCCGGTATTTTTGGGAGTGCCAAGCCTGGCGTATTCTGCGCCGCCCATGTCGATGACATGTTTCACCGCGCACAGCGTCTCGACGTTGTTGACGATTGTCGGGCACATGTAGAGGCCCAGCACCGCGGGGAAGTAGGGCGGCTTGATTCGGGGATAGGCTCGCTTGCCTTCCAGGGATTCGATGAGGCCGGTCTCCTCGCCGCAGATGTAAGCTCCGGCTCCCCGATGAACATGGATGTCGAGGTCGTAGCCGCTTCCAAGGATATTGCGTCCGAGGAAGTTCTTTTGGCGCGCCTCTTTCAGGGCCTGGTTGAGCAGGCGCGCGCCCTCAATGAATTCACCGCGTATATAGATGAAGGCCAGATGCACGTCGTTGGCGTAGCAGGCAATAGCCATGCCCTCGATCAATTGATGAGGGTCCTTATAAATGATTTGCCTGTCTTTGAATGTGCCGGGCTCGGATTCGTCGGCGTTGCAAATGAGGTAGATCGGTTTGCCGCTCTTGCGATCTACAAACGACCACTTGAGCCCGCAGGAAAAGCCCGCGCCGCCACGTCCGCGCAGCCCCGAGATCATGACCTCGTTCCGCAACCGCTCCGGGCCGGATGCCGGTTTGCCGTCCGGGAGAGTCCCGTTTTGGAGAGCAAGCGCCTTTTTCAGCACCTGGTAGCCGCCATGACGCAGGTAGCACTCGATGTCGGGCGTGTAACCCGGCTCATCTGCATACTTAAGAATCTGGCGATACTCTTTCGGCATGTTATTTCTGTCCCGTTCTTGACTCCGCAGCACAAACCTTTAATCTAATTCGGCACTTCTGCCCGATGGTGTAACGGTAGCACAGCAGACTCTGGATCTGTTTGTCATGGTTCA
>ERZ1645192.1055-NODE-1055-length-23234-cov-6.675482_pt1 | contig 23234 bp, 22 predicted proteins | sample MGYA00575354_ERZ1645192 | MGnify/ENA primary metagenome ERZ1645192 (study PRJEB40844, sample SAMN11349763) | freshwater sediment metagenome | isolation source: river sediment | host: Sediment | place: India: Faizupur Khadar , New Delhi | collected 2017-02-21 ... | reverse complement strand
ATGGATATTGCTGCTCGTTGTAATTGGTCTTTAAAACCATAATCTTTATTGTTTTGTAACATTTTGTATATTTCACATACAAACACCCTGGATTCTTTCCAAATTCTTAATTCTTCGTACTTTTGCATAATTTATTAATTTATTTTTTTGTTTCATCTTCGTAATTAGCCTTCTCGGCACTCGGCACTCGGCACTCTTGACTTTCGACTTGCGACTTTATTTTTACAGCACTTCAATATTCTCTCTCCGTGTAATATGTTTCATAACATTTTTAGCGTCGAAGACAGCTTTGGCGTGTTTTTGGACGAGTTCATAATCCACATTGGTATGAGCGGTAGCGACAAAGACCACATCCATAGCAGCGATCAATTCAGGAGTGAGTTCTTTTTCGCCGATAAAAGTTTTCCCGTCTCTTTTATACTCGGAAATATACGGGTCGAAGAAGCTCACTTCTGCCCCTAATTGTTTGAAATTGTCGATAACAGGGAGCGAAGGACTTTCGCGGTAGTCGTCGATATTTTGTTTATACGCCACTCCCAGTACGAGTACTTTCGAGCCGTTGAGGGCTTTTTTATATCTGTTTAATAATTTAGAAACGCGGTGCACACAGTATTCGGGCATACGGTCGTTAATCATCATGGAAGCTTCTATCATGGAGGTATGGAAGCCGAATTCGCGGGCTTTCCATGATAAGTAATACGGGTCTAAGGGAATGCAATGCCCTCCCAAACCGGGACCCGGATAGAAAGCTTGAAAGCCGTAAGGCTTGGTTTTAGCTGCTTCGATGACTTCCCATAAATTTATTTGCATGCGATGGCACAGTATCGCCAGCTCGTTAATCATGCCGATGTTGATATTGCGATAAGTATTTTCGAGTATCTTTTCCATTTCGGCAATAGCGGGAGAAGAGACGGTATGCACTTCGCCTTCGAGTACGGCACGATACATGGCAGCGATAACCTCTACGGCATCCTTTCCGATGGCACCTACTACTTTGGGAGTGTTCTTGGTTTTATAAATCAGGTTGCCCGGATCGACACGCTCGGGGGAGAATCCTAAATAGAAATCTTCTCCGCAAAGCAATCCGGAACCTTGTTCCAAAATAGGCTTTATCAGTTCTTCGGTAGTACCCGGATAGGTTGTAGACTCAAGGACTACCATCGTATTTTTCTTCAAGTATTTAGCTATCTCACGGGAGGAGTTTTCCACATAACTGATATCCGGCTGCTGGTGTTTGTCGAGCGGTGTGGGTACGCAAATAGCGACAAAATCAACATCCTTGATAAAACTGAAATCGGTCGTTGCCGATAACAAGCCGTTTTTGACCATATCGGATAAATCACTGTCAACGACATCGCCAATATAATTGATACCGGCATTTACTTGCTCTACTTTGTGCGACTGTACATCAAAACCGATGGTTTTAAATCCGGCTTTGGCTTTTTCTACTGCCAAGGGCAAGCCTACATAACCCAATCCTACGACCCCTACCAGTATTTTCTTTTGTTCGATTTTATCCAATAAAAGTTGTTTATCCATTTTTTATATTTTATGTGTAAAAACTAATTTAATTTTGTAATTAACTCATTGACATTGTACAACTTTATTGTTTTATTTCAGCCTTTTCACGGCTTCGCCGTTGAAAGTGTCAGTATACTTTCAGCCATTGGTAGATTATTTATCTAAAAATAAGATGCAAAAATAAACATTATTTTCCAATAATAAAAGAAATTTCAATAATCAATTTTTCAACAAAACACTAAGCCATATTATGGAATATTAAAAAAATATTTTAAAAAACATAAAATATTTTATTTTAATTTCCAATACATTATGAATAAGGTTTCATTTTTAGTGTTTTTTTTATTAACAAAAAAAAAAAATTTTTCACTTTCAATATTTGATTTAGAAACATAACTTTTCGCCCTATAGATTTTTTTTTGAAAAAATAGAAGGCGATTTTTTAAATTTATAGGATAGATTCGTACATTTTATTAATATACATCTTTAAAATAAAGTATTGCTTTCTGCGTTAGCAATAAACTGAGACAAAAAAAAGACATGAAACGCATCAGATACATCCTTTTCATAAGCATTATCGTTTTAATAGCAGCAGCTTGCGAGACGCCCATATCACTTACTATTCCGGACCATGATAATCCGACGGTGATAGAAGGATGGATAGAAAACGGCAAACCGGCAACGGTCGTTGTATCACAAAGTCTTTCTTATTTTTCGGAAATCACCCTGGCAAGCATACTTTCGGCCATCGACACGACAGCGGAAGTAATAGTCAGTGATGATGAGGGCAATAGCGAAAGCTTGACTATAGGGTTCTCGCCCGATCATTTATACGGATTATTGGGGAAAGTATATGTGGGTTCTGTTATCAAAGGTAAAGCCGGACATACTTACCTGCTAAAGGTTAAAAGCAAAGAAAAAGTATATAGTGCCACTACTATTATTCCTGCTTCTCCGCCGATTTTGGACACTATCCATTTCAACATCAAAGAGCCTTCCGATACTTCGGCTACCATACGCATACTTATTAATGATAACAGCAACGAATTCAATTGTTATCGTTTCTTTACTCAGATAAAAGATTTAGATCCCACCTTCAGCCAGACTTCTATAGGTGTTTTTGATGATTTGACGTTTAACGGATTAACGCTAAACTTTGAATTAGTACGCATGCCTACAAGCAACATCCTCACTGCCAATATGACACAAGAAGAATACGATAATTACTACCGCATGACTTTCTTTCAAGGCGATATAGTTTATATAAAATCGACCACCACCGATGTATGGACAAAGAGCTATTGGTCTTCCTTACAATCGGAAATATCGGCAGGACAAAATCCTTTTGTTACACCGGGCACACACCCTAGCAACATTGAAGGCGAAAATGTTACCGGCATATGGTCGGGTTACCATGCACGTTATGATACCTTAGAGTTTAAATAATTGAGTATGGATTGGCATGAGGATTTAACCGCAAAGAACTAAAACCAATTAAGAATTAAGACAAAAGAGATAAACACAACCTACACTTATTTTTTCGGAACGAAAAAAAATCTCGGGACTCGGCACTCGGCACTCGGGACCTTTGACAACTGAAACCTAAAAAATATGACTAAACAACAAACATTATCGGTATTACAAGCCTTGGAAAAGGCGAAGAAATATTGTGCTTATCAGGAGCGTAGCCAATGGGAAGTACGACAAAAGCTCCACTCATGGCAATTGCCGGAAGAACAAACTGAATGGATAATCAGTGAATTGATAAGTGAAAACTTCCTGAATGAAATGCGTTATGCCAAAACATATACCGAAGGCAAATTCCGCATCAAAGGCTGGGGAAGAGAAAAAATTAAGTATAACTTAAAAGCTAAAGGGGTAAGTAATTATTGCATAACAAAAGCCCTCGAGGGCATTGCCGAGGCGTATGATAATCGACTAGAGCAAGAAGCGGAAAAATGGTTGCGAACTCATGCCGTTGGTCCGCAGCAACAACAGAAACTCATTGCCTTCCTCATGAGAAAAGGATATGCCTATAATGACATTATGAAACACCTAAGCAGCTAACAAACACATCTACCTACCATAATTCATGCGACCCCTACGGGGTCGAATATTAGCATATCATCGATTCATTTCTATAGGTATGTTTTTCCTACGGAAAAAGCTACACTCGTACATTATAGATATGTTTTTCCTACGGAAAAATTATCTCTCTTTACTATATTTTATAAAAAAATACTATCTTTGCAAAAAAATAAACTAAAATAAACAATATTATGTCTCAAACATTTTCACAAATTTATATCCATGTTATCTTTGCTGTAAAACACAGAGATAGTCTAATTCTTCAAGATTGGGAAGATGAGTTATATAAGTATATCACCGGTATTGTTACAAATAAAAATCAAAAAATGATTTCTATTAATGGCATGCCTGACCACTTACATTTATTTTTAGGACTAAAACCTACATGTTGCTTATCTAATTTAGTACGTGAAATTAAAAAATCATCAACCGAATTTATAAAACGCCGTAAATTTTGCAAATGTAAATTTCAATGGCAAGAAGGATTTGGATCATTTTCACATAGTCATTCTAACATAAGTACTGTAGCAAATTATATCGAAAATCAGAAAGCACATCACAAGAAAAAAACATTTCGAGATGAGTATTTGGAATGTTTAATTAAAAATAACATTGTATATAAAAATGAATATTTATTTGATTTTTTTGAACATTTAAAATAATTATTAATAATTCATTTTATAGGTATGTTTTTCCTACGGAAAAAGCTACATTCATACATTATAGACATGTTTTTTCTACGGGAAAATTTTGTAGGATATCACGGATTATTTGGAAAAATTTTTCAAAAACAAACTATGATTATTAAACATAATCAACATGTCTCTGTTTTATAAATAAAAATAAGAAAGAATATGATACAGCACGAAACGATAAAAGCCTTGGACAAACGACTGCAAGCGCTGAGGAGGTTTCTTTGACATTGACAACAAACTTCAAGAAATAAAAGAGCGGGAAGTAAAGACCCAAGCTCCTGATTTTTGGGAAAGCCCTACTGCTGCGGAAAAAGAATTAAAACAAATTAACATCTTAAAATCGTGGACGAACGATTTTTTCCGGGCACACTCATTGATGGAGGAAGTCAACATTGCCTATGAATTTATGGAGTTGGGCGAAATGGAAGAGAGCGAGTATGAAACCATTTATTCCCAAGCGAGTGAAGCGATAGAAGCGTTGGAGTTTCGGAATATGATGAATAATGAGGAGGACCGCTTGGGAGTGATACTCACGATTAATTCCGGTGCCGGCGGTACTGAGAGTCAGGACTGGGCGGAGATGTTGCTACGCATGTATGTACGATGGGGGGAAGCTAAGGGATTCAAAGTTAAGGAACTTGACCGTTTAGAAGGAGATGTTGCCGGCATTAAATCGGCAACCATAGAGATAGATGGAGCCTATGCTTACGGCAATCTCAAAGGCGAATCGGGAGTTCACCGTTTGGTACGTCTGTCTCCTTTTGATGCTGCCAATCGCCGACACACCTCTTTTGCTTCCGTTTTCACCTGCCCTATGATTGATGACAACATCAACATTCAGATTAATCCGGCTGATATCACGTGGGATACTTTCCGTTCAGGAGGTCCCGGCGGACAAAATGTCAACAAAGTAGAGACTGCTGTCCGGCTGCATCATCAGCCATCGGGCTTTGTTGTTGAATGTCAGGAAACCCGTTCCCAATTGCAAAACAAGGAAAAAGCCATGCAAATGCTCAAATCACGATTGTATGAGCAGGAGTTACAGAAGAAATACGAGAAAATCAACGCCATTGAAAGCAATAAAAAGAAAATAGAATGGGGCTCACAGATACGCAATTATGTGTTGCATCCCTATAAATTAGTAAAAGACAATCGTACCTCTTATGAAACGGGCAATACACAAGCTGTTCTCGACGGAGAAATTGACGGCTTTCTGAAAGCCTATTTGATGCAATTCGGACAAGCCAAAGGCAAAGATGCTTTGGAAACAACGTCCATTTAATACAAAAAAAATCAAGTCTCTTTTCTATTCTATAAACAAAAAAAGTATACTTTTGCGTAGCGTAAAAAATGTTATATAAGCATATCCTAAATTAAGATTAATGAAAGTTTTACTTACAAGGACACTTACGGGAATTATTTTTGTAGGACTTATTATTTTTTCCATTGTAAGCAATTCTTGGATTTTATTTAATGTATTTCTGATTTTCACTTGTCTTGCCCTTTTTGAATACAGGAATCTATTAATGGTAAAAGACATACGTTTATCTCCCTTGTTTTTTATACCTGCACTTGCCGTATATTTCATGATTGCCTATACGAACATATGGAGAGTCCCTTTCTATGTCAAACTTTTCCCCTATTTATTATTGGCAATATTGTTTCTATATTCCATATTTGCGTTATTTCGAAAGACACAGCACGGAGCATTGACGGATATTGCAGCTTCTTTAGCCGGTATTATTGTGATAGTAATTCCTTTTGCTTTTATCAATCATTTTGCATTATTAACAGTCAACGGACATTTAGTATTGTTGGCAGTATTTGTTCTTATCTGGACAAACGACACTTTTGCATACAGCATAGGCAGTTTAATAGGCAAACACCCTTTATTTTTAAGAATTTCACCTAAGAAGACATGGGAAGGAAGCCTGGGAGGAGCTTTATGCACATGGATATTTGCCTATTTCTTTCCGGAAATATTCTCTTCACTTACCTACAACTCTTGGGAATGGATGGGGTTGGCAGCAATTATTATTCTTACAGGTACGCTGGGTGATTTGATAGAATCTATGTTTAAAAGAGAATTGGGTGTGAAAGATTCCGGCACTATATTACCCGGTCATGGCGGGGTATTGGATCGTTTTGATTCAATTTTGTTTGCTATACCTTTTGTTTTTATTTATCTTTATATCATCAATTAAGTCATAAAAAAATGAGAATTCACAGAGAAGGTTATCGTATCATTGTCAGTGTTTTTGCAATTTTAGTAGTAGTATCGGCATTAATAACGGCAAATACAGATTCTATTATTCCGCAATTCATTATGTATACATTTGCTATTTGTTTCTTTTATTTTATCGTACGTTTTTTCCGCGTTCCCAAACGCCATCTTACCAAAGACGACAATATTATTTATTGTCCTGCTGACGGTAAAATAGTTGTTATAGAAGAGATTGAAGAGAATAAATATTTTCACGACAAACGTTTGAAGGTTTCGATTTTCATGTCCCCTTTCAATGTGCATGTAAACTCCTATCCTATTTCCGGGGAAGTTAAGAAAGTAGATTATTATCCCGGAAAACACATGATAGCTTGGTACCCGAAGTCTTCGGACAACAACGAACATTCATGCACTCTTATTGAGCATCCCAACAAGACCCAGATACTGGTTAAACAAATTGCAGGAATCATTGCCCGCCGCATTGTTTGTTATGCTAAAGTAGGCCAAGAGATACATCAGGGCGATGAAATAGGAATCATTAAAATGGGTTCCAGGGTAGATGTCATTCTTCCTATTAATGTACGTCTGGATGTAGAATTAGGGGAATCGGTACGTTCTAAAAAGACCATTCTAGCTTATTTCAAATAATATAAAAACCAATAAATTATGCATAAACAAACCACTCTCGAATCCATTTTATTTATAGACATCGAAACGGTAGCCGCCTGTCCTAATTACCAAGTCTTAAGTGAACGCATGAAATTTTTCTGGGATAAGAAAGCTGAACACTTGCGAAAAAGTGAAGAAGACACTCCTGAAAATCTTTATCCTCGTGCCGGCATCTATGCTGAGTTTGGTAAAATTATTTGTATCTCGGTTGCCTATATTCGTGAAGAACGTGTGCGAATTAAATCCTTTTATGGAGATGATGAAAAAACGCTCCTGGAAGCCTTTGCCACACTATTGCACACACATTACAATGGTTCACATCATCGTTTATGTGCCCATAACGGCAAGGAGTTCGACTTCCCCTATATCTGTCGCAGAATGCTGATACATAAAATAAAGTTACCTTCTATCCTTGATGTTTCCGGCAAGAAACCATGGGAGACCAGCATTTTGGATACCATGGATATGTGGCGTTTCGGGGATTATAAACAATACACTTCTTTGGATTTATTGGCAACACTCTTCGGTATTGATTCTCCCAAAGAAGATATAGATGGAAGCAAAGTCAACGATTGCTATTGGAAAGAACAAGCCTTGGAACGCATTAAAACCTATTGTGAAAAAGACGTATTGACAGTTGTACAATTGTATATTTCCTATTATGGAAAAAGCCTTTATCGCACAGAAGACATACTGTATGTATAAATCATATCATCAACTACACATTAAACTTTATCTTCCAACATAGGCACAAAGCGAAAGACCCCGTGGGTAGTTGTTTTGTAGGATGTTTCCGACTCACGCACTATTTTGGTCATCGTTTGCACACCCTCACCAATAGGGACAACAAGCACTCCTCCTATTTTGAGTTGTTTTAAAAGCGTTTGCGGTACTTCGGCAGCACCGCAAGTAATGACAATGCCATCGTAAGGGGCAAATTCAGTCCATCCCATATAGCCGTCTCCGTATTTAGAGGCGATATTAAAACCCAATATTTCAAAAAGTTTTTTCGTCTCATCGTGGATATATTTCTGTCTTTCGATGGTATAGACATAAGCACCCATTTTTTTAAGTATCACTGCTTGGTAGCCGGAACCGGTTCCTATTTCGAGGATGCGATTGTTTTTACGCACTTCCAAGAGTTGTGTTTGAATGGCTACAGTATAGGGTTGGGAAATGGTCTGATTACAAGCAATAGGCAATGCTCTGTCAGCATATGCATGACCGTATAAAGATTCAGGAACAAAAAAATGACGTGGAATAGCATGAAAAGCCTCCAAAAGTTGAGGATTATCGATGCCTTTGCTTTTCAAATCCTCTACCATCTGTGCTCGTAAACCTTTGTCCCTAAAAGTATCTTCCATCTTTTTTATAAACTTAATATTTTTATATTCAAAATAATACTACTTTTGCAAAAGTAAAAAAAAATGTGAAACAAATGATAAAAGTAGGCGTATTTGGTGCAGGACATCTTGGAAAAATCCATATTAAATGTTTAAAAAACGTTGAGAAGGTTGAAATTATTGGTTTTTATGATCAAAGCGAAGAAGTTCGCAAGGAAGTATCGGCAACATTCGGCATCCCTTATTTTGACAATGCGGAGGCATTGATTGCACAGAGCGATGCCATTGATATTGTTACACCGACGGTATCGCATCATGAAGTAGCCATGCAAGCCTTGAAAGAGAAGAAGCATGTATTTATTGAAAAACCGATAACTGCCACCTTACTAGAAGCCAAAGAAATATTAGATTACTCACAATCAAAGCAATTGAAGGTACAAATAGGACACGTTGAACGTTTCAACGATGCCTATTTAGGTGCCAAAGCCTATATTGACAATCCGATGTTTATTGAATGTCATCGACTGGCGGGTTTTAATCCGCGTGGTACCGATGTATCGGTAGTATTGGATTTAATGATTCACGACATTGACATACTTTTACATACGGTTAAATCGGAGGTTAAAGACATACATGCCAGTGGCGTAGCCATTGTTAGCGATACTCCCGACATTGCCAATGCCCGTATAGAGTTCGAGAATGGATGCGTTGCCAATCTGACTGCCAGCCGTATATCGATTAAAAATATGCGTCGCACCCGTATGTTTCAGAAGAATGCGTATATAACCATTGATTTTCTTGAAAAGCAAACCAACATCATGCGTATACGCGATTATGTGCCCGAAGATGCTAACGACTTACTTCCACTTATCCTTGATTTAGGAAATAACAAAGGAAAGAAACGTATCTTTATTGAGACACCTCCTCCGGCAAATGTGAACGCCATTGAGATGGAATTACAGCTTTTCATTCAAAGCATTTTACATAATACTCCCTGTGAAGTTTCGGTCAATGATGGCTATCGTGCTCTAAAAATTGCTTATCAGATTATGGATAAGTTTATCCCTACAAAACCTATTGTATAAGTTGTGATAAAAAATCTATTCCTGTAATCGTTTATAGAAGCTCAACAATTTATCTGCAATAAGTTGATTGTTGTGATGTAAACGAATAAATTCCGCTGCATTTTTTCCGATATAGGTAAATTTTTCCGGATTGGTAAAATATTCTTCCAGACAAGTCAAAAATTCTTCATGAGTATTAGCAATCATAACACTATGATGATCGATGGCATCGATACCTTCCAAGCCTATGGAAGTAGTGATGACTGCTTTGCCGAGCATCATGGCTTCAATAATTTTAATTCTTACACCACTCCCTGATAGTAAAGGCACTATTAAAATGCCATTATCTTTCATAAATTGTTCCGCATCGGAGACCTCTCCTATTATTTCTACATTGGGATATGCTCTTTCCTTTAATTTTGCCGGCATATGTCTTCCCGCAACGCGAAATGTCAGTTGAGGATACGCATCGTGTATATGTGTCCATATTTTAGTCAGAAACCATTCCAGTCCCTCTTTGTTGGGCATCCAATTCATGGAACCGATAAAAAAAATATTTTGAGCATTGAAAGGAATGGAATTAAATTGAATGCGATTGGCATCAACCCCAAAAGGAATATTTGTAATAGGGACATTTACTCCATGAGTAAGAAAATACGCTCTATCGACATTTGACAGTGTTTCTATACCATCGACACAATTAGAAACTTCCAATTCATAGATTTTCAACTGCTCACTTAATATTTTTAGATATATTTTTTTGAATATATTCTTGCTGTGAAGTGCCGTACGTTCCCATACTTTATGTTCGACATTGTGAGCTCGTAAAATAATCTTAGCTTTTGAATATTTCCTGATAAGAGATATATAAGGTGTTAAAAACAAGCTTTCCATCTGAATAATATCATACTCTTCTTCGGTAAGAATATTCTTCAGTTTACGCTCGAAATCCTCAGAGATAAAACGTTGTATATGATAAGAAGTATTTGTCAACAAACATTTCAATGCATTCCACATTTTCAGTCGAGTATCGACAAAGACCCATTCTATGGATGTACGTTTCCGATAATCTTCGGGAACATCTTTTTCGTTAACGAAATATTTTTCTGTATTAACCGCCAGAATCTTCACCTTACAATCTTTTTCTAATAGCATTTGGGTTACCGCATGCATGGCGATAGGACCGCCTTCGCGGGGAGGGAAAGGTGATTTATTACATAATTGCAATACTTTCATCATTTCCATTAATTACCAAAAAGTTTTATTTTTTTAATTTTCATTAGAAATTTCTGCCAGGATTCTAAGTCAAACAATCGCGATTCTTTGGAGGCTTTATATATCAAAAAAACACCTAAAGGCAATAAAATGGCAGAGGCTATCCACATTCCCACAGAGGGTGTTATAACGCCCAAACGCGACATACGTTCACCTATGGTAGATACTACCCAGTAGAAAACAAATATTAAAATACTGGCAATAAGTGGAATTCCTATTCCTCCTTTCCGAATAATGGCACCGAGTGGAGCTCCGATAAAGAATAAGAGCAAACAAGCAAAAGCCAAGGCATATTTTCGATGCCATTCAATTTCATAACGCCATAACAACTTTTGTTGAGAGCCATAATCCATATGACTGAATTCGACGACACTTTTATGTTCTCTGGCATTTTGCAAAGCATATTGTGTTATTTGCAAGCTATCGTTTACATTAAATTGTTTGTGAATTAATGGAATTCCCGCTGCAATACTTGCGATACTGTCATTATACCGTGGAAAAAGATTTTTTAATGAACCTAACAATCGATCCCCTATTTCAGCTTTACCGGTGATAATTTTAAAACGCATGGTATCAATTATGGTATCCAATTGAAACACATTCAACATTTCATAACTGTCTTTGTAGAGTTCTTCATCTGTTCTTTTTAACTCAAAAGAGGCAAGATTAAAACTCAGATGTTGCTCTTTAAAAGTTCCCCGAAGTATAGAAATTTCATGGGCTTGTTTATTTTTTCTTTCATCGGCATATCTGAAATTTTCATCATAAATAAAGCCATCATACAAATGAAATATCAAATAATGTTTATCTTGAGTCATAAACATTTTTCCCTTCTTAGCATAAGTAACGCTTGTATAATTATTTACACGGGTGTGGTCATAAATAAGTACATCGTGAATGGTTTGATTATCTCTTTCTTTCTTACCTATTCGGATGATATAGTCATCAATTTCCTTATAAAAAACCCCTTCTTCAATATTCAATGCCGGTTTTTGAGAACGTATATCCATTAATAAAGTTTTCGCCTTAAGATTAGCAACAGGGACAATATTATTGGATATAAAAAAACCGAGTCCAGCACAAAGCATAGACAAAATAATCAAGGAAGCCATGATACGATACAAGGGAATACCTGCCGATTTCATGGCAGTAAGCTCATACCTTTCTCCTAAGTTTCCGAAGAGCATAAGTGAGGATAATAAAATTGCCAATGGCAATGCCAACGAAAAAAAGGTAAACGACATATAACCGAGCAATTGGAATAATACCTTCAATTCTAATCCTTTTCCTACCATTTCATCCACATATTTCCAGAAGAATTGCATTAAAAAAATAAACACAACCACAAAGAAAGTCATGAAAAAGGGACCTATGTAGTATTTTAATATGAAAGTATCAATTTTTTTCAAGAATGTAATGTTATATTTAAATTTAACTTACGTTACTACTAAATTACTATTGTTATATACATTTGATTCTATAAAACTCTATATTTATTCTTTAATAAAGAAATGTTATAAATTATATAATTGAGAAGTATCAGGGTGAATCACTTGATTAGTCGTAATAAATAATCTCCATAACCACTTTTCATCAAGGGGATAGCGATTTTGCTTAATTGTTCTTTATCAATAAACCCTTGTTGATAGGCGATTTCTTCAATACAACCGATTTTAAGACCTTGCCTATCTTCGATAACCTGCACAAATTGAGAAGCTTCGATTAAAGAAGAAAAAGTTCCGGTATCGAGCCAAGCAGTACCTCTTCCGAGCAAAGATACTTTCAGTTTACCTTTTTCGAGATAATATTTATTAACATCGGTAATTTCGTATTCACCTCTGGCACTTGGCTTAATGTTTTTAGCTACCTCCACTACGGAATTATCATAAAAATACAAACCGGGCACAGCATAATTCGATTTCGGGGTTTTAGGTTTTTCCTCGATTGACAAAGCGGTCATATTTTCATCAAATTCTACAACACCATAGCGTTCAGGGTCATTAACATGATAAGCAAACACAATACCGCCATCGGGATTTGAAGAGGCTTTAAGGGTTTTTTGTAAGCCGGATCCATAAAAAATATTATCTCCCAAAATCAGACAGACTTTATCGTTGCCGATAAATCTTTCTCCGAGCACAAAAGCTTGAGCGAGACCGTTTGGAATTTGTTGTTCTTGATAACTGAAATAACAACCTATGCGGCTACCATCACCGAGTAGTTTTTGAAAACTAGGTAAATCGTGCGGCGTAGAAATAATCAACACTTCCCTTATATCACTCAGCATCAACATACTCAAAGGATAATAAATCATAGGTTTATCATAAATCGGCATCAACTGTTTGCTGCATGCCATAGTCAGCGGATGCAAACGTGTTCCGGATCCACCGGCCAGAATAATTCCTTTCATACTCATTATTTTTCTTGAGTTAGATTGTCATAATTTCTTTTTCTTTAAATTCCAACAATTTATCAACTTTCTCGATAAAATCATTAGTAATTTTCTGTATATCGGATTCTGCTTTCTTAATTTCATCTTCAGGCACACCATCTTCTTTTAATTCTTTGATGGCGTTGTTGGTCGTTCTTCTATGATTACGGATGGTTACTTTGACTTGTTCGGCTTCTTGTTTAGCTTTCTTCACCAAATCTTTACGTCTATCTTCTGTTAATACGGGAACGACAACACGGATAACTTCCCCATTATTTTGGGGATTAAAACCTAAATTTGCAGCCATGATAGCCTTTTCAATTGGAAGAATCATATTTTTTTCCCAAGGTTGAATCATAATTTGTTTTGGATCGGGAATACTCAAACTAGCTACCTGAGCTATGGGAGTCATTGTACCGTAATAATCGACCTTTACCCCATCTAACATTTTAACATTAGCTTTTCCTGCCCGTAATTTTTCTAATTCTTTTTCAAAGAAGTTCATGCTGTTTAGCATGGTTTCTTTCATGGTTTCAATATATAATACTATATCGTCTGACATAAAGTTTAAATTATATTAATTCTTGCAATTCTTATTATTCTATTTCTTTTTGTTGTAAGGCTTCCAATTTGGACTTGTTTTTTTCTTGTTCTTTTTCTAAGCGTTTGATTTCTTTGTCCACAAAAGATTTGTTCCATTTATAGGCTATCAGATAATGAGCAATAATAAAAATACCCCAAAAAAAGGTGATTGCCAATGATAAGCGAAAAAATACTGAGGTTTCTCCGTCGTTGACACTATCTTTAAATAAAAATCCCCAAAGCAACCAAAAAAAAGCAATTACCAATAAATAAATAGCAAAATGTATTTTAAAAGACACTCTACGCTTGGCACGTTTATATATTTTCTTTTGATCTTCCGTCTTCACCGGATTAATTTCCGTCTCCATTGTTTCCATATTATTCCATATTAAAAATTTTAGTTCCTACATTTTCTCCCATTACCACTTTTTGAAGGTTTTTCTTTTTATTCATATCAAAAACAATGATAGACAGATTATTTTCCATACATAAGGTAAAAGCGGTAAGATCCATGATATTCAGATCCTTATTATAGGCATCTTGAAACGTTAATCCTTCATATCTTACTGCCTTAGGATTTTTTTCCGGGTCTTTATCATACACTCCATCAACACGTGTTCCTTTCAAGAGAATATCAGCTTTGATTTCTAAAGCCCGTAAAACACCTGTTGTATCAGTAGTAAAGAAAGGATTACCTGTTCCGGCACTCATTAACACCACATAACCCTTTTCCAGGTATTCAATAGCAAGACGACTACTCATTTTTTCACAAATAGATTCTATAGGTAAAGAAGACAAAATAACTGCTTTAACCCCTATTTCTTGTAATTGCATTTGCAAAGCCATGGCGTTGATAACAGTAGCCATCATTCCCATATAATCGCCCTGTATACGATCAAAGCCCTTCCCTGAACCTTGAAGACCTCTAAAAATATTCCCGCCACCAATAACCACTGCTAATTGTACTTGCATATCAGTTATAACTTTTATTTCGGCAGCGTAATAATCAAGCATTTCTTTGCTAATGCCATAAGATGCTTTACCCGCCAAAGACGCTCCGCTAACTTTCAATAATACTCTTTTATATTTCATATCTTAAAGTATTTACAAATAATTCATTAATATAGTATACGGTTTCTCAACTTCTCTGTTAATACTTCATACATTCTTTTTACATTGTATGATATCTAGAGTGCAAAAGTACATAAAAAAATCATTTTTCAAACAAAGATTATTAAAATTTAAAATTCCATTTGATAGCGTTTATATTAACCTGATTATTTTTTACAAATTCTTTTAAAAAAATATACTTTAATTTTATTGTAAACATATAAAAAAAATGTACTTTTGCAATTGTAATTATACAAAAAGAACATGAATACTATCATTGAACAAATAAAACATCTGTCTTCGACCTACTTTTTGGAAACCATAAAATTAAGAAGGCTTATTCATCAATATCCCGAATTATCCGAACATGAATTTGTAACGGCACGTTATATTTGCAACACTCTAAAATCTTTCGGAATTAAATCGGAATTGCTGTTAAACAATACGGCAGTTACAGCAACTATTGAAGGGAATGGTTCAAGTAAGACTGTATTAGGCTTACGAGCTGAAACGGATGCACTTCCAATTGAAGAAAAAGGTGATAAGTCTTATATTTCTACTAATAAAGGTATTATGCATGCATGCGGTCACGATGCACACACCGCTTCACTGCTAACAACGGCAAGAATATTAACTTTAATGAAAGATCAATGGGGAGGAATCGTTAAATTATTTTTTCAGCCTTCAGAGGAGAAATATCCCGGTGGAGCCATTCGTATGATTAATGCCGGTGTATTGGAAAATCCCAAAGTGGATATGATGTTAGCCATGCATGTTTCGCCTGAAATTGAAATCGGTAAAATTGGTATCAAAGCAGACAATTTTATGGCTTCAACCGATGAAATATATGTAAACATTATAGGCAAAGGAGGACATGCCGCACTTACCCATTCATACGTCAATCCTATTTACATTGCCGCCAATAGCATCACTGAATTAGATACAATTTTTAAAGCCAATGCCCCCGAAGAATTTCCATCTGTTCTTACTTTTGGGCGTTTTGTTGGTGAAGGTAAAACAAACATTGTTCCTGACGAAACTCATTTGGAAGGCACTTTGCGTACCTTTGATGAAGAATGGAGAAAAAATGCTCATAAATTAATCAAAAAAACCTTTACTAAAATTGCAAAAGAACACAAAGGAGAAGCCATCGTTCATATTGCCAACGGCTATCCCGTATTAATCAATAATCCGGAAATAGCAAGTTTGTGTGAAAGCTATGCGAATGAATTTTTAGGCTCAGGGAATGTACTTCCCTTACAATATCGTATGACCAGTGATGACTTTGCTTCTTTCTCGCATGAAGTACCCTCATTAATGTATCGATTGGGAGTTAAAATTGAAGACAAAGAACTGAATCTGCATGCTGCAGATTTTGATATCAATGAGAAAGCATTGGAATTGTCTCCCGGATTAATGGCTTATATGGCTGTTAACTTATTAAACAATATAAAGATAAATGAGTAAATCTATCATTCTTTCCCGATTACAAGGAAAACACATCCTTATTTTAGGATATGGCCGGGAAGGAAAATCAACATATAATTTTATCAAACAACATCTTCCAAAAGCAAAAGTTACCATCGCCGATGCCAATCCCCATTTAGATATCACAGAAATTAAAAACTATAATGATGCGTATATTTTAGGTGAAAATTATTTGCATACTATCTCTGCTTATGACCTCATTATTAAATCACCCGGTATTAGTTTAAAAAATCATCTCTCATTCATTCAAAGAGACATCATTAGCTCTCAAACCGATTTATTCTTACAAGCATATGCTAATCAATGTATAGGCGTTAGTGGCACCAAAGGAAAAAGTACTACTTCCAGTTTGATTTATCACATTTTACAATCATTAAATATTCCTTCCCTCTTGGCAGGAAATATAGGCATCCCTTTGTTTGACATTATTCCATTAATCCATAAAGAAGTAAAAATTGTGATGGAACTATCTTCCCATCAATTGGAATTTATCCAACAAGCACCGTCAACAGCCATCCTTTTGAATATATTTCAAGAACATTTGGATCACTATCTTGGTTTTGAAGCGTATCAGCAAGCAAAATATGCGCTTGCCCGTTATCAACAAAAGAATGATACATTCATTTACAATACCGATGATATACTGATTAAAAAATTATTGCAACATTCACCCCCTCAATCTAACCTCTTAGGTTTTTCCTTTGCCTCATCTACTTCTTCAGCTTGCTATATCCGAAATTATTCCTTTATGTATAAAAACAATGATAAAGAAGAGAAAATCATGGATATCGTTACAAACGACTTTCCACTGAAAGGCAAGCACAACCTGGCAAATAGCTGCGCTGCACTACTTGCCGTTCTACCATTTATTCCCGCTGAAAAACGTAAGGAATTAAAAAATGCCGTTTATTCTTTTCAGAGCCTAGCGCATCGTTTGGAATTTGTTGCTACAATAGATGATGTAAGCTATTACAATGACAGCATCTCAACGATTCCTCAAGCCACAATTGCTGCTCTGGAAGCCATCGATAATGTGAACACTTTAATTCTCGGAGGTATGGATAGAGGTATCGATTATATGCCCATGAAAAGTGTTTTTTGCGATTCACAAGTGGAAAATTTTATCTTTACCGGAAAAGCAGGAGAACGTATGATGCAATTATGTCAAGAATTTTCTAACAAAAAGACTTTTTTCTCAAATGATTATACGGAAATCATAGCCATTGCCAAACGTGTAACACGGAAACATCATGTGTGTTTGTTATCTCCTGCTGCATCTAGTTATGATGCATTTACAAACTTTGAACACAGAGGCAATGTTTACAAAGAATTAATAAAAAACACTTAAGCATTACTGAATGAAAGCATCTGCTATCAACACTTTATGTAATTTACAAGACCCATATTTTCACAGTACTGAACGTGACAAACTATTTGTCGATGCCATCAAAGAGAACTATGATATACAATATGAAAAACAAGCGTTTATACGCTATTTAGCATCACAACGCGGTTTTAGTATCAAAGAAGTAAACACCATTGACGACTTGGCTAAAATACCTCCCCTTTTTGTCGGTATTATGAAAATTCATTCTTTCTGCAATGTAGAAGAGAAAGACATCAAAATGGTATTGACAAGTTCGGGGACTAAAGGACAGAAAACCCAATCTTTTTTTGATGCAGACTCTTTAGAAAGACTCTCGAAACTTGCTCTTAACTGCTTCCATGCAGGAGGATGGACTTCGGATATCCCCGCTCATTTCTTTGTTATGGGATACGATATCACTGCTGCCACCGATTTGGGAACTTCGTGGAGCAACAACCAGTTATTGTCATTAGCCCCTAACAAGAGTGTGCACTGGACTATTCTAAAAAACGAACAAGGCGAATTTGTTTTTGATTATACCTTCTGGGCAAAGAAAATCATTGAATTAAGTGAAGACGCTCCCATACGACTTACAGGCTTTCCTGCTTTTATGTGCCAAATAGCCTATGAAATACAACGCATTAAACCCAATTTCAAAGTAAAAGAAGGTAGTTTTATTACTGCAGGTGGTGGTTGGAAAAATCACAAAGGGAATGTACTCACCCATAAAGAATTTGGCGATCTTATGGAAAAGACCATGGGTATAACACCCACATGCATACGCGATATTTTCGGCATGGCAGAACATGGCATTCCTTATTGCTCGTGCAGTGCAGGTAATTATCACATCCCCATTTATTCCCGTTTACTTATCAGGGACCCTTTGTCCTTACAAACACTTGCCGATAATGAAGAAGGATTGATGAATTTAATATCTCCTTATAACCTAACCCAACCTAATTTATCGGTACTAGCTACCGACTTGGCAGTCGTAAAAGATAATTGTCCCTGCGGTATTCAAGGTAAATACATTGCCTCTATCCGCAGAGGAGGCATATCCAAAAACAGAGGTTGTGCCATTGCAGCACAAGAAATATTAACTAAATCACAAGGAGGTAAAGGATGAGTCGTACCCATTATCTGTTCGGAAACAAAATCGAAAGCGAAGAACTTAACATAGCGGTAGCGTTGGAGTATTTTTCTCAAGAAAAGCTCAATGACTTATCCAAACGTTTTATGCAAATTCCTTTGGAAAACATATTAAATGTATTAGAAAAAACCGGTCTTTACATGTATGATAAAGAGAAGCCCTATTACAAACAATGTATGGAGTCATTGCCTCACATGTTACATTACGCTCCTAAGATGGTAGAAAAAGGATTGTCGTTTATTCCTTCCCTTCTTAGTCGTAAGACCATGTTAGACCGATTATCCCACTTAGGCAATCATCATGCCCTCGATTATCCGGTTTATAGTGGCAAAGGTCAGTTAAAAAGAGCCGTACCCACCGGTATTGTTTGCCACCTGGCTGCCGGCAACACTTTTCTGGGTGCCATTGACTCCCTTTTATATGGGGTGATAACAAAGAATATTAATATTGTAAAAATGTCAGCAAACGATTGTTTCTTCCCCATAGTATTCATGGAAGCTCTGCGAGAAGCAGATACTGACAATATTATATTCCCGTACATCACAATGACTTATTGGAAATCAAGCAACGAAAGCATCGCAGAGTTGGTTAAAAATACTGCCGATATCATTTTATTGTTTGGAGGAGAAGAAGCTGTTAAATCGGTAAAGAAAGAAATAGCCCCAAAATGCGAAGTGATAGCCTTTGGTCCTAAAACCAGTTTCGGAATTGTAAGTGCGGAACTTAGCCAAGATGAGCTTTCATTAGCAGCCAAGGGCTTTGCTACCGACATTGTTTTTTGGGAACAACGTGCCTGTACCGCTTGCCAGAACATTTTTATCGAAAAATCGGAAAATACAGATTACTTTTTACAAGCTCTCTTTTCAGCCTTGGAAGAAACCGGAATTACTTTTCCTCAAGAAACTGTAAACACAGATGCGGCCGTGGAAATCCGTAAACAAAGAGAAATCGCTCTATGGGAACAATTTACCGGCAACGGACAAGTCATGGAAGGCACAACATCAAACCACAGTATCCTAGTAAAATACAGCAATTACATCAGTGATTCACCTTTAGAAAGAACCGTAATTGTAAATATTGTTAATGCTTGGAAAGACATATTAAACGCTTCCGTGCCGGCATTAAAATATTATATGTCTACCGTTTCCATTGCTTCCAAACACAAACAAGAAATCATGAATACCTTGATACCTTTTGGCGTGATGCGATTTTGCTCTCCCGGATTGATGTCTTCATCAGCGAGCGCTTCTTACTCTCACGATGGCAAATACATTGTAGAATCACTTATCCGTTTTATAAACTTTGAAGATTTCAACGATGCACATATCGGCCTTGACTTTATGTCTGAAAAAGAGAAAGAACCAATACTACTCAGTCGGATAAATACTGTTTTAAGTCAAGCCATACAAACCCCTTTTTATAAACAGAAATATACCGGCATTGATTTACCACTTAAGAATTTTCAAGAATTTCAACAACTTAATCCTTTAACAAAAGAAGAAATGGCAAGCATAAGTGCTCATCATTCCGATGCTGCTTTTACCGCTGCTGACAATCATTGCTATCTCTTTTCCGCAGGCGGAAGTACCGGTTTAAAAAAATATGTCTTGTATTCAGCCGATGAATTTTCAAAGTCCAAAGAACTCTTTGGCAAAGGATTCAGAGCTTTAGGAATTAAAAAACAGAATGTTGTTGCCAATCTTTTCCCATGTGGCGCCTTATATACAGCATTTTTGGCCATCAACAAAGGATTGGAAGAAACAGAATGTAAAATTATATCGTTAACCGGAAATATTTCACACAAAGACACCTTGGAATATTTCACCATGTGTAAACCTGATACAATTTTTGGATTGCCTTCCCTATTGATACCCTTGGCTCAATATGCGGAACAAAATAATTACCGTTTCCAACTTGAAAATATTATTTACGCTGCCGAGCACATGACTGCTGATGCAAAAAAATACTTACAAGCTGTTTTTCATGCTAAAAAAATCTCTTCTTTCGGCTATGCTGCCGTTGAAACAGGTCCTATCGGATACCAATGTAACTGCTGTAAAGACAATGAATTTCACGTAGAAGAAGAATGGGCATACTTGGAATCGGATGAAAATAACGAAGCACTGGTAAGCTGTTTGCACAAAAGCCTTCAACCCATCATCAGATACAAAGTCGGCGATTGCATTGAATTCATTCACGAAACCTGCAAGTGTGGCAGATTAAGCCCTAAGTTCCGTCTATTAGGACGAAGCGGAGAGAAAATAAGAATATCAGGGTATAGCGAAATTTATTTTGAAGAAATTGAAAAAACAACACAATCTATCGTTAAAGACGGGTTTGTTATCCAATTACTACTGGACCCCTATGGATTGTATACCCAATTGCGTTTAAATGTAGAAACCGGCTCTTGGAAAGATACCCTATTGAAAGAAAAACTTTATCATGGATTGTTAAACAAAATACCTGTATTACAATTACCAAAAGAAAAAAATATGATTTCGCAATTTGAAGTCTTTCTTCTAGAACCCTACACACTTCCCAGAGTAGAACGCAGTGGTAAAGTAAGACGTATCATTGACAATCGCATTTAAAAAAAGCTATCATGGAGAACAATTTCATAGATTCGCATACTTTGCAACTTATTATGCCCAATGAAATGAGCATGATTTACCCTATACAACAAACAGCGAAAGCTTATGCCGAAATGCTTGGATTTGAAAAGAAAGAATGTTATCATATCGAATTACTATTAGAAGAAATTTTGAGTAATAGTATCAAATATGATTTTATGCCCGGGCAAAAAGAAAGCATTAACATTACACTAAATAAAACAACACTTGGATTATCTGTAACCATACATTCCAACAGCATCCCTTTGGATATTGAAAAAATCAAATCATTTTCAAACATCGAAAAAGAAAACATCATCAAACACAATGCTTCCGGTTTAGGCTCCTTGCTTATTAATAAATTAGCCGATAGTGTTAACTACATCAACAAAGGCAAAGAAGGACAGTTTATTTATTTTGAAAAAAATATTGTAGGAAAAGCATTTACTGAAACACAAAACCTAACAGACTTTGATAGCAACATCATTCCAAAGACAGCATTTACTTTTTATGTCAGGCGATTGAAGCCGGAAGAGTCTTTATTTATTTCGCAACTTGCCTATTACGCTTACCGTGTAAGTTATATTTACGACAAAATATACTATCCTGAATACGTTAAGAAACTAAATGAAGAAGGGGAAATGCTTAGCATAGTAGCCGTCAATAGTGATAACGAAGAAATCATAGGTCATGTGGCAGCCATCAAACATGAAATTAGCGGATTACCGGAAATGGGAGTAGCTTTTGTCAATCCTCATTACAGAGGCGGTGGCTGTTTGCAGCAAACTTCGGAATTTCTCATCAATTTGCTTAAAAAAAATAAAACTATAGCTGCCATCGTGCATGCTGTAACAACCCATCCCTATAGTCAGAAAGCTGCTTATAAATTAAATTTTCGAGAAACAGCAATTTATATATCAAGGGCAACGCCCTTATTAATGAACGAAATCAAAGAAACGAAACTCATTCGTGAAAGCATGTTGCTGATGTTATTACTACTAAACAATGACAATAAAAAGCAAATATTTGTTCCTGATCACCATGCAAAAATCATCAAAGAGATATTTGCCAATATCGGACAAAAAATAGAAATCTTACCTGCGAAGCATGAACCTTTTAACGAAAATGACGAAGCTGTAGTTGAAGTATCAACCGATAGCTACAGCTGTGGTTTTATCATTGTTAAACACTACGGGTCAAACATCATTGCTCTTGTTCATAAAACCTTAAAATCACTTTGCATCAATCGTATTGAAAGTGTTTACCTCTATTTACCCCTTGATAATCCGGAAGTAAGCAGGTGTTGTTCCGAATTTGAAAAAGTCGACTTCTTTTTTGGAGGCATCGTACACCACACTGGTGGGCAACATTATCTGATGCTCCAATATCTCAACAACCAGCAATACGACTATGAAAGCTTGCATGTTTTCTCAGATTTCGCTAAAATATTAGTAAACTACATCCATCACCATGACCCCAATCAGAATATGTCATAAAAATAAAAGTTTTGCTTATTATCTAAGTATATACGTACTTGGCATTGTAATCATTGTATTTACTTTTTTCCTAATTTACAATTACAACATATCGCGTAAACTATTATTAAAGAACGTAGAAGA
>ERZ1645192.1054-NODE-1054-length-23250-cov-8.198405_pt1 | contig 23250 bp, 17 predicted proteins | sample MGYA00575354_ERZ1645192 | MGnify/ENA primary metagenome ERZ1645192 (study PRJEB40844, sample SAMN11349763) | freshwater sediment metagenome | isolation source: river sediment | host: Sediment | place: India: Faizupur Khadar , New Delhi | collected 2017-02-21 ... | reverse complement strand
GATGCCGATGATTCAGCGCGCCCAACTGGTCTGGTCGTGTGGGAGTCTCCCGTCAGGGTCACTCACGATAACTGCGTTGCCGTTCTTGAGATGTTCTGGGAATACGACGAGGTTCGTGCCGCCCTCGTGCGTCTGGCTCGGAAAGAGGATGCCGGTGCAGCCATTGGCCAGCACGCCAGCCCGAACTGCAAGATCCTGGCGATCAAGGTCCTGGATGCGAGCGGATCGGGGACATGGTTCGATGTTGCGGCGGGCATGGCCTATGTTCGTACAGGGCCAGCGAGAACGCCAGCCGTGAAAGTCGTCAATATGAGCCTGGGTGGACCAGACAGCAGTTTGATCCGCGCTCAAGTTGATGCGCTGAAAGCCGCGGGCATCGTTCTGGTTGCAGCGGCAGGCAACGATAATACGACATCCCCCATCAATGCCTATCCAGGCGCTGATCCGGATACGGCGCTGCGGGTGATGGCGACGGATGCCGAGGGCACCGCCCGCACGATCATCCATTTCGCGCGTCTGCTGAAAGACCTGTATCCGACATTGCTCGTCGGGGCGTTCTACGGCGCGTGCGGCAACACCGGCTATTTCGACATGGGGACGGCGACCGGCACGCCGGTGATTCTGGATTCCGGCGTCGTTGACTTCCTCGCCGCGCCGGACGTCTATAACAACCGCGAGCCCGGGGGCGCGCTCCAGATCGCGGTCCGCGCGGACGTCCGCGCCGGCCAGCCCGGCGAAGAGCGCCCGGACGGGCCCGTCGGCGTCGCCGTCGCCCAGCTGCACGATGTACAGCTCCGTGCGGTTGCAGGTGGACAGCGGGTACACCTCGGTGATGCCGGCCTGGCCGAGGAGCGGCGCGACGCGCGCCGCCAGCGCGTCGTCCGTGAGCACCACCCGCTCGCGCAGCTCGACCGGGGTCTGCCGGTAGGTGAAGCCGTAGTAGCTGAGACGGATCATGCCGCTAACCCGTCCTCAGTGCGAGATTCCTTCGAAGGCGAACGCCAGGATCACCAGGATGAACCCGGCGATGCTCAGCAGGCTCAGTGTCCGCCCCGAGGCACGGGTGATCCGGCGCACCAGCAGCCCCGTCAGGTACACCGCCAGGGTGAACCAGGTGGCGATGATGCGCGCATCCAGGCGCAGGTCGGCGGACGCGCGGATCTCGCGCATCCAGTTGAAGCCGGTGAAAATCGCCACGGTCAGCAGGATCACGCCCAGCAGGCTGCCGTAGAAGTTCACCCGGTCCAGCTGTTCCAGCGACGTGAGCCGGCTGTAAAAGCGGCCGGGCCGCTTGCGGTGCAGCTCGCGGTAGAGCACGAGGTACAGCACGGCGCCGATGGTGGCGATGGCGAAGGAGGCGAAGGCGAACATGGAGCCGGAGACGTGCACCTCGAACCAGGGGCTGCGATAGCGCACCGGCAGGTCCCCCGACGGGTCGAACCAGAGGAGGCTGATCAGCTGGGCGATGCAAATGATCGGTGCGACGAACGCTCCCATGGACAGGTCGCGCGAGAATTTTTCGATGCAGACGTACGCCAGCGCGATGATGAATCCGGCGAACGACAGGGCGTCGCACACCGTGGCGATCGGCAGGTAGCCCAGGTGGACGATCCGCGCCGCCAGCGTCGCCAGATGCATCACCAGGCCGGCCATGAGCACGCGCGCGGCCAGCTGCCCGCAGCGCCGGTCCACGGAGAAGAAATACTTGAGATAGAGATAAGCCGCGGCGAGGTACAGCGCGGTGAAGACGGCCTGGGCGGTGAAGGTGAATGTGGTCATCATGGCGTATCCACGGTCCGAGCGCCCTAGTCTGCCTTATTTCCGGGCGGAGTGCAATCGCTATTGAGGTAGCGCCGCAAATACGCGCCCGTGGCGGAGCAGGGCGCGCCGGCCAGGCCCTCCAGCGGTCCGTCGTAGACGATCTCGCCGCCCGCGGCGCCGCTGCCGGGGCCGAGGTCGATGACGTAGTCGGCCTGGGCGATGAAGTCCAGGTTGTGCTCGATGGCGATCACCGTGTTGCCCGCGTCCACCAGGTGGTGGATGAGGACGCAGAGGGTGTCGATATCGGCGAAGTGGAGGCCCGTGGTGGGCTCGTCCAGCAGGAAGACGGCGCGACGCAGCTGGCGGTCGAGCAGGTGCGCGCCCAGCTTGAGCCGCTGCTGTTCGCCGCCGGAGAGCGTGGGCGTGGGCTGGCCCAGGCGGATGTAGCCCATCCCCGTGTCGGCCAGCACCTGGAGCCGCCGCCGCAGGGCGGGGAAGTTGCGAAACAGGTCCAGCGCCTCGGTGATGCTGAGGTCCAGCACGTCGGCGATGGAGAGTCCCTGGTAGCGGACCCGGAGCACGTCCCACGCGTAGCGCCGGCCCTGGCACTGGCCGCAGGGGACGAACGAGTCGGGGAGGAATTTCATCTCCATCCGGATCTGGCCCATCCCGCCGCAGGCGGCGCAGCGGCCGTCGCCGGTGTTGTAGCTGAAGTGGCTGGCGGTGAGCCCGCGCGCCTGGGCTTCGGGCAGCCGGGCGAAGAAGCGGCGGATCTCGTCGAACAGGCCGGTGTAGGTGGCGGGGGTGGAACGCGGCGTCCGGCCGACGGGGCTCTGATCCACGAAGTAGACGTGATCCGCCGGGCCGCCGCGGAGCCGGAACGTGTCCACGTCGGGGTGCCGCGCCGGGCAGCCCTGCGCCTGGGCGCGCAGCAGCGGATAGAGCGTGTCGGCCACGAGGCTGGACTTGCCGGAGCCGGACACGCCCGTCACGACGGTCAGGGCGGCGAACGGGAAAAACGCCCGGATGCCCTTCAGATTGTGCGTCCGGACGCCCGCGAGCACGATGCCGTTTCGGCCGATCGCCCGGCGCCGGGCCGGCAGGCGCACGCGGATCCGGCCGGACAGGTAGGCGGCGGTCGCCGACTCCGCGCAGTCCGTGAGGCCGGCCGCCGGACCGCTGTAAAGCAACCGGCCGCCGCCGGCGCCGCCGCCGGGTCCCAGGTCGATGACGTGGTCGGCGCTGCGGATGGTGAAGGCGTCATGCTCCACGACGATGAGGGTGTTGCCCTGGTCGCGGATCTCGCGCAGCAGATCCATCAGCGGCCCGAAATCGGCCGGGTGCAGGCCGATGGACGGCTCGTCCAGCACGTAGAGCACGCCGCCCATGGCGTTCTGCAGCCGCGCCGCCAGGCGCAGCCGCTGCAGCTCGCCGCCGGAGAGGGAGTCGGTGGACCGGTTCAGGGTGAGATAGCCCAGGCCGATCCGCATCATGGTCCGGAGCCGGCGGTTCATCTCCCGCACGAGCACGCCGGCCTGGGGGAACCGGCGGCGGAACCCGCCCGCCTGTCCGTCCAGCCAGTCGGCCAGCCGGTCCAGGGGCAGTTCCACCAGATCCGCCACGCCCGCCCCACCCAGCCGATACGCGCGTCCTCCCGCCGCCAGGCGGCAGCCGCCGCACGCGGGGCACGGTTTCTCGCGCAGGTACTGCAGGGTGAAGTCACGCTGTTCGGAGGCGGGCAGCCCGCGCCAGTGGGCGAGGAGCAGGTTGACCGGATGGTCGTCGTCCGGCACGCCGTGGGCCTCGGTGAGCAGGGCGTCCCGGGACCCGGGGGGAAGATCCGCCCAGCGAACCAGCGGGGACAGGTCCAGCGCCGCCAGGGTGCGGTGCCAGGCCCGGCGGAGGCGGCGTTGCAGCGCGGCGTCGTCCAGGGCCGGTTCCAGGCCGCCCAGGGGCCGGCCCGGATCGGGGAAGATCAGCTCGGGCGGGACGTGCATGACGGCGCCGGTGCCGTCGCACGCGCCGCAACGATGCTGGAGGGAGTGGAACGAGAATGTGGCCGGTTGCGGATCCGGGTATGCCTGGCCGCACGGGTGGCAGAAGTTCCGCATGGAGTAGAAGCGGGCGGCGCCCGCTGTCCCCACCACCGTGAACTCGCCCCGGCCCACGTGGAGCGCCTCGGCCAGGACTTCGGCCGGGACGCGGCGCCCGCCGCGGCCGATCCGGGCCGTTCCGGCCAGCACCTCGATGGTGTGACGCTGGTGCCGCGCCAGCGCGGCGCCGGCCGGCGGGCGGACCTTGCCGTCCACCCGGACCCGTTCGACACCGCGGCGCGCCAGTTCAGCCAGCAGCGTGCGGTAATGTCCCTTTCGGCCGCGAATGACCGGCGCATACACCGCCACCTCCTGTCCGGCGAAATCCCGGCCGATCATGCCGGCCAGGCCCTCGGGCGGCAGCGACACCAGGCGTTCGGCGCAGACGGGGCAGTGGGGCGCGGCGCAGCTGTAGAAGAGGAGCCGCAGGTAATCATAGACTTCGGACGCGGTGCCCAGGGTGGACAGTGCGGCCGGCGCGCCGGCGTTCTGCTGGAGGGACAGCGCCGGTGCCAGCCCGCCGATCCAGTCCACCCGGGGCTTTTGGAACAGGTGCAGGAACTGGCGGGCGTATGGCGCCAGCGACTCCAGGTACCGCCGCTGCCCCTCGGCGTAGACGACGTTGTAGGCGAGGGTGGACTTGCCGGAACCGCTCACGCCCGTGATGACGGTCAGGCGCTGCCGGGGGATCAACACGGAGATTCCCTGCAGGTTGTTTTCAGCGGCGTTTTCGATCCGGATCGCACCCATGGCCGGCACCCCCGCCGGGCATTATACCAGTCCGGCGGCGGGGCGGGGGAGCGACGGTCGTGCGGACGTCAGAGCTTCTCCAGATGCATGTCCAGGAGCGGTTTGGTGAATTCCCGGCTGAACCAGACGGCCAGAATGATGTTGATGACCAGGACGATGATCACGGTGACGATGGCCCATCCTTTCTGCCCGGAGATGGGTTGCTGGACTTCCTGCAGATCCTGTTCCACCAGAAGGTACCAGTGTGTGTCGGGGAACGCATCCCGCAGGTTGGTCCGGGAAACCCCGATGAAGCGGGCCTGGGCCGTCCGGCGCTCCACCTGGAACGCCCGTTTCTGGCCTTCTCCGAGCAGCGGTTTGGCCGGCTCGAAGAAATCGTACGTGACCTGGTTGCTGAGATCCACGTCGCGCGAGGAGATGATGGTCCCGTCGGAGGCGATCAGGAGCGCCTGACCGGTTTCACCGAAGCGGAACGGACGGATGATGGCGTTGATGTAGTCCGTTTTCAGGATCCCCCGGATCATGCCCAGCAGCGACTGGTTCGAGTCGAAGACGGGCACGATGACCTCCAGGATGTAGGCCTTGTAGAATTCGCTCCGCTTGACGTCGCTGACGTAGGCCCCGCGCTGCATGTAGTTGTTGACGACGAGGTCCCGCCATTTGCTGTCGCCGTACAGGTAGTGGTCGGGGATGTGGGCCGAAGCCACGGCCGCGCCCAGGCGGTTCAAGACGGTGATCTCCCGGAAGGTCGGATGGATGGCGATGAACTTGGTGAGGTAGGCCGAGAGCGGAGTGCCCACTATCCGGCGGACCATCGGATCCTCCGGCGCGAGGCCGGCCCAAGTCTTATCCTGCTCGACACTCTGTGCCAGCGCCGCCTCCTCCTTCCCCTGCAGCTCACGGTTGCCGGCCGCGAGGGTTTCGAGCACGCTGGGGTTGCAGGCCAGGCCGTCCATCTGGCGGCTGGCGGCCTGCAGCTGGTTGCGCAGCTGGAGCGTCGCGATCTCGGCCAGGTCAGCCAGCTCCTTGCCTTTCATCTCCATGTACAGCGCTTCATTGTGCGAGAAGATGATCCAGAAGCAGAGGATCATCGGCACAATGCCGAGAAAAAGCAGCATGATCAATATCCGGGGCTGGATGCCGAAAAGGGTTTTGGTAGCCATAAGAGCCTCCTCGCAATCCATTGGCGGACATCAGTTGTTTGCTTTCATTGTATTGAAAACGGACCTGATTATCAATCCGAAAAACCCGATCGGCGGCCGGGACGTGTGGTATAATGCCGCCGGTAAAGGATTTAGAGCGATGCGGTTGGAAAAGATCGGCAAGTACGACGTGGTCCGGGTGCTGGGCAAGGGATCCACCGGCAAGGTGTACAAGGCGTTCGATCCCATCATCGACCGGTTTGTCGCCCTCAAGGTCATCCCCGGGGAGATTGTCAGCCAGCCGGAACACCTCCAGCGCTTCAAGAAGGAAGTGAAGGCGCAGGGCCGGGTGTTGCATCCCAACGTGGCCACCATCTTTGACGTGGATTTTTCCGACGGCAACTACGTGATTGTCATGGAGTACGTGGAAGGCCGCTCCCTGCGCGACCTGATGCAGGCGGAGCGCATCCTCACCCTAAAACTCTTCTACCGGATCATCTCCCAGGCGTGTGCCGGACTGTCCTGCGCCCACAAGCAGGGGGTGATCCACCGTGACATCAAGCCGGAGAACATCTGCCTGACTTCCGAGGGACGGGTCAAGATTCTCGACTTTTCCATCGCGAAGCTGCAGTCCTCGACGACGTCCACCGGTATCGGCTTCCTGCTGGGCAGCGCCTATTACATGGCGCCGGAGCAGATCCAGGGCCTGCTGATCACGCCGGCGGCGGACCAGTTCGCCCTCGGGGTGATCGCGTACGAGATGCTCGCCGGCAAGCGGCCGTTCCAGGGGCGCAACGTGGCGGATACCATCCTGAGCGCCACCCAGCAGGAGCCGCCACTCATCGGTGAAGTCAATCCCATGGTGGATGAGGAACTCGAGCTCATCATCCGGGTGGCGCTGGCCAAGGAGCCGCACCGGCGGTACCCGTCGGTGGCCCGCTTCGGCCGGGCGCTGCGCGATTATTTCGGGAAGGTCAGCCCCGCCGTTCTGCAGGAAGAGAGCCCCGACGATTGATCCGAAGCTGGCGCCCTCGCCATATTTGTGTTGATTTCGCCTGCTGCACCGCTATAATACATCCCAAAATTTCGATTGGATGCCTGTGCCTGTACGGTTTGCGCTGACCGGTGCCGAGTTCGATTCTGACATCACATAAGGAGCAGTCTATGAAGAGACTCGTCGTGGCAGTGATCGCAATGGGTCTGCTGGCCGGCGGGCACCTGCTGGCCGCCGGTTTCGCCATCAACGAGCAGGGCGCCCGCTCCATGGCCCAGGCCATGGCGTTTGTCGCCCGGGCCGACGACCCGTCCGCTGTGTTCTACAATCCCGCCGGCATCACCCAGCTCGAGGGAACTCAGTTTTATTTCGGCGCCACCCTCATCGCCCAATCATCAACCTGGAACAGCGATCTCGGAGCTTTGTCCATCGATTCCGACGACCGCATGGAAATCCCGCCGCACATGTACATGTCCTATCAGCTCAATGACGACTGGTACTTCGGCTTCGGCTTTTTCGTGCCGTACGGCCTGAGCAAGAAGTGGCCGGACGAATTCCCCGGCAAGTACTCGTCGCGCAACGTCCGCCTGCAGGCGTTCTACATCAACCCCAATATCGCATACAAGATCAACGACGTCCTGAGCGTCGCGGTGGGCCTGGACATCGTGTACAGCACGGCGAAACTGGAACGGGACCTGTACCTGGCCCAGATCATTCCGGGCGTCCCCGACGGCTACTTCAGCGCCGACGTCTCGGGCACCGGGTTCGGCGCCAACGCCGCTCTGCTGGCCCGGATCAACGAGCAGGTATCCTTCGGCTTTAACTACCGGAGCCAGGTCAAGGTGGACTTCGACGGCGATTTGACCAACACCATCCCCACCACGGGCAATCCCACCTACGACGCGATACTGACCGGCCTCTTCCCGAACCAGGAAGTGGAAACCGCCATCACCATGCCCGACGTCATCCAGACGGGTTTCGCTTTCAAACCGGTCGACAATTACACCACCGAAATCGACTTCCAGTGGACCAACTGGAGTGTGTACGACCAGTTGCCGTTCATCTTCTCGCAGCCCACCCAAGCCCTGGTGTCCCGGGAAATTCCCAAGCTCTGGACAGACGGGTATGCCCTTCGCTGGGGGAACGAGTACAAGTACTCTGAGAATCTCGATTTCCGCGCCGGCGCCTACTACGACTGGAACCCGGTCCCCGATGCCACCCTCGACCCGATGCTCCCCGACTCCGACCGGTTCAGCTTCCAACTGGGCTTCGGCTGGCACAACGAGAAGATCACCCTCGATGTGGCCTACATGTACATCTATTTCATGAAACGGGACATCAACAACGATCCCATTTACGGGATCATCCCGAGCTCCGGAAGTTACGAGAGCAGTGCGCACCTGTTCGGCTTGTCGCTCGGCTACCGCTTCTAGCGTTCAGGCGCAATCAACGGTAATGTGTTTAAGGCCGGCCCCACCCGGGGCCGGCCGTTTTTTCCGGCCGAGAAATCGGACGCGCGCCGGCGCCGGCGTGTGGTATAATCAAATCGCGTCGATGATCTTTGATGGGGGCGAAAAGGGTTCGACGGGAGTGGTTGAGGCTCCGGAGGCATGCCGGGTTTCCTGACCCGTAAAAATCGGGAAGCTAACAATAGCTGCTGAAGCTAACTACGCACTGGCTGCTTAACTAGCAGCCCGGTACCGGTCGCTCCCGCCTGTGGGCGGCCGGCTGCCGTCACACAGCAGGCTGGATCCGCCGTGCGACTCCGAGCGGCGGATCGAGAAACAGGGGTTGGCCGACGGCGAGTTTTTCTGTTTGGATCGCCCGAAGCGAGACACGAAAACAGAATAAGCATGTAGTCTCCGGCTGCTGAAAACTCTCGGACGGGGGTTCAATTCCCCCCGCCTCCACCATTTTGCCTTCTCTTCCGGCGGAATCGCGCCGGCGCTCTCTGCGCGCGCGACCGCGGAAACATACGGTTGCCTTCCCACCCGAACAATCCTGATCCGAGCAGATACGCATTACTGGCTGCCGGCTTGAGGCCGGCCGGCGATACCATTAAGGTGTCCGGCGGGCGGCTGCCGGGCGAAACTCGGGGCGCCTGCGTCCATCTTTATCCATGGAGTGCAGAGCGACCGGCCGGAAAAACGGCCGGGGCCGGGATCCTGAAAAATATGGATATCCGGTTGAAATGACAGGAAGGTCCGATTAAAATGGAAGCGTTTGTCCGAATCATTGGCGAGGTGGAATCCATGAATAAAGTGGTGCGCGGATCGGCCATCCTGCTCGTGCTCTTCGCGTCGGTCCTCTGCCTGTCCGCTCAGAACGACAAGGCGATCATCGAGCCGCTCAAGGGTGAGTTGGAGCAGAAGAACATCGTGTACTTTGCCACCGCTGTCCCGGGTGCGGCAGGCACCTACGTCGGGATTCAGCACATCAAGGGGATGGCGCTCATCGTCATCCACTGCCGGGCCGCCGCCGACAACGTGTCCTTCCTCGACGAGGAGATCGCCAAGAAGGATTACCGCAAGGCGTACAAAGATTTGAGTATGATGCGCGGCAACGACTATTCCCTGGTCTTCGATTTCGGACTGAACAGCCTGGAAATCGAATCCGGTTCAGGCGATTTCATCCAGGAGAACGACAAGGTCCGCTATCTTAACAAATCGTTCGCGGACAACAATTTCGCCACGCAGGAAGAATACGAGGCGTTCGTCAGAAAGTACCGCGAATCCTACGTCCGCTGGCTCCAGGTGATCAGCAAGCAGATTCGGTAACCCGGCTTCCCGCCAGAGTCCGGGAGAAAATATCCGCGAATTTTCCAAAAATTTGGATAATTCTTCAAGAATATGTATTGTTCCGCGTCGATCCGGCGTGGTATAATTCTCTTTGATTCAAAAGCAGTCGAACCAAAACAGCTTAAACTCCGAAAAAAAATGGATTGTCCAGCCAGTCCAGGAAGCGGGTATCGACCAACTGGTCGAAGCGCTGAAAATCTCCCATCTCCAGGCGCATTTGCTGGTTAACCGGGGCATCGATGCTCCGGAATCTGCCTACGCCTTTCTCCACTCCACGCTGAAAGACCTGTACGATCCGTACCTGATGAAAGACATGCGGCGGACCGTGGACCGCATCATGCGGGCCATCCACCAGCGGGAGAACATCCTGATCTATGGAGATTTCGACGTCGACGGCGTCACGTCCATCGTGGTGCTGAAGAAGACGATCCAATTGCTGGGCGGCGTGTGCGGCTTCTACATCCCCCGGCGCCTCACCGACGGATACGGTTTGAAGAAGGAAGCCATCGAGGAGTTCAAGCATCAGGGCTACTCCCTGGTGATCAGCGTCGACTGCGGCATCCGGGCCACCGAGGTGGCCGAGTTCACCCGGGAGATCGGGCTGGACCTCATCGTGACGGACCACCACCTGCCGAGCGACGCGCTGCCGCCGGCTTACTCCATCCTGAATCCCCGACAGGCGGACTGCGCCTATCCCGACAAGAACCTTGCCGGCGTGGGCGTGGTGTTCAAGCTCTGTCAGGCGCTGCTGCGTGAGGACGGCCGGGAGGAGCAGGCCGGCCAGTTCCTCAGCTTTGTGGCCATCGGGACCGTGGCCGATCTGGTGTCGTTGTCCGACGAGAACCGCATCATCGTCAAGTACGGTCTGCAGGCGCTGGACAATCCCGGCAACATCGGCCTGAAGACGCTCCTGGAGATGGCGGGCGTCCGCGGCAAGGACATCACCTGCATCGATCTGGCGTTCAAGGTTGCGCCCCGGATCAACGCGGTGGGACGCATGGGCGGATCCAACGCCGCCGTGGACCTGTTCGACTCGGCCGATCCCGAATTTGTCCGGCAGATCGTCAGCGACATGAACCGGAAAAACGTCCTGCGCCAGCAGGAGGAAAAGGTCATCCTGGACGAGATCGAGGAGCTGACCCAATCCCGGCCGGACATCTTCGATCAGTCCGTGCTGGTGCTCGGCGGCGAAAACTGGCACCGCGGCGTCATCGGCATCGTCGCCTCCCGGATCATGGAGCGGTTCCACCGGCCCACCATCGTCCTGTCGCTGGAGAACGGCGAGGCCCACGGCTCCGGCCGCTCCACTTCGAAATTCAACCTCCTGCAAGCCCTCCAGGATTGCGACTGCCACCTCATCAAGTTCGGCGGACACGCCCTGGCCGCGGGGCTGACGCTCAACAGCGACGATGTGGAGCGGTTCCGTATGGCGATCAACGCGCACGCCGCGCAGTCGCTCGGCCCCGACGAGCTGATTCCCGAGCTCAACGTCGACACCTTTCTGGACCTGAACCAGATCAGCTTCAAGCTGCTCGACGAGATCAACGAACTGGCCCCGTTCGGCGAGGGGAATCCCATCCCCGTGTTCGCCTCGTCGAACGTCAAGGTGTACTCCGGCCCCTGGCTCCTGAAGGACAAGCACCTGAAGATCAAGGTGGGCAACGTCCTGCAGAATTTCGACGCGGTCTGGTGGAAGAAGGGAGAACTGTTCGAGCGGCTGATCTACCAGAAGCAGATATCCGTGGCTTACAACATCCAGCTCAACGAATACAACGGGGTGAGCAACCTCCAGCTCAACCTGCGCGACATCAAGTTCGATCCGGTCTGATCCCGCCCGCGTCCGGGCCGCCCCGCCGGCGGCCGCGCCAGCCGGCCTGTTCCAGCGCCCACGCAGCCTGCCGCACGATCCCCCGCAGAATTTTGAGTTCCCGCCGGTCCGGACCGCTCCGCCCCAGCAGCCGCCGCAGCGTGTACATGATCCGCTCCGGATTGTCGGTGTGCAGGAAACCCACGTCCAGCAGCAGGTCGCGGAGCTGGCGGTAGAACGCCTCCATCTCGGCGTCGCTGGCGGGCCGGAACAGGGCGGCGGGCGGAGCCGCGCTGTCCGGTCGGGCGCACAGTTCGTAGAGCAGGATGGCTGCCGCCTGAGCGATGTTGAGCGAGGCGTAGGTCGACGCCGTGGGGATGCGCACGATCCACCGGCAGAGCTTCAGCTCCTCGTTGGACAGGCCGTGATCCTCGGGGCCGAGCACCACGGCCAGCGGGTTCCGGTCGGCCAGCGGGCGCACCGCGGCGGCGGCCGCCGCCGGGGTCAGCGGCGTGCCGAAGGCGCTGGTGTCGCTGCGGCCGCAGGTGCCGATGAGACCGTGGAACCGCGGGAGCAGGGGGTCCAGCGCGTCCACGACGCGGGCGCGCCGCAGCACGCCGTCGCCGTGGCAGGCCATCCGGTAGGACTGGTCATCGACGGGGCATTCGGGCGCCACCAGATACAAATCGTCCAGACCGAAATTGGCCATAACCCGGGCGATGGCGCCGATGTTGGCGCTCCCCTGGGGCCGGATGCAGATGACGGACAGGCGGGGTGCCGGCATGGTGTCCCCGGACGGATTTCAGTATTTCAGGGCGTGCGACTCGATCAGCCCGTGGAACACGAACTGGGCCTGCCCGTCCTGGATGACGTTGCCGGAGCGGTCCCAGCTCACGCGGGTTTCGCCGCCCTCCATGTGCACCAGGACCGGACTGTCGGTCCAACCGTTGGCGATGGCCGCCACGGCCGCGGCGGCGCTGCCGGTGCCGGATGACAGGGTGTGGCCGACGCCGCGCTCCCAGATGGCGATCTCGATGGTGGCGGCGTCGACGACCCGGACGAACTCCACGTTGGCCCGCGCCGGGAAGACGGGATGCCGCTCCAGCAGCGGGCCGGTCGCATAGAGGGCGTTGAAATCGATCCGGTCCACCCGGACCACGCAGTGGGGGTTGCCCACGGCCAGCGGGGTGGCCTCGAAGGTCGCATCGCCGGCTTCCAACCGGAGCCGCAGCGGCGGGGGTCCGGCCGGGCCGGGCAGCGCCAGCGGGATCGCGTCCGGATCGAAGGTGGCGGGACCGAGATCCGTGCGGAACGTGTACACGTTGCTCGCCCGGCTGAGCACGGTCACCTGCTTGCGACCGCCGGACGTCCGGATCGACAGGCGCTCGCCGCGCGCGATCCCCGCGTGGCAGAGCGCCGCCGCCAGGCAGCGGATCCCGTTGCCGGACGATTCGGCTTCCGAGCCGTCGGCGTTGAAGATGCGGGCGGCGAATTGGTCGGCCGCGGCGTCCGCCGTCCACACGATCACGCCGTCGGCGCCCACGCCGAATTTTCGCGAGCAGATCTTTTCCGCCAGCTCGGGCAGGGGCAGGCGGAGCCCGCCCAGGTGCTCCTCGCGGAGCAGGAGAAAATCGTTGCCCAGACCCTGGCTCTTGAAGAAGGGGATCTCGTGGATGCTCATGACGGCACGATCTCGCGCTGGTATTTCCGGATGACGGCCATGACTTCGTCTTGAATGGCCTGCAGCCGGCCGGGGGTGTCCGCCTCGAAACGCAGCACCAGGATGGGCTGGGTGTTGGAGGCCCGCACCAGTCCCCACCCGCCGGGGAAGCGGACCCGCACGCCGTCGAGGTCGATCACCTCGTGGTCGCGCCGGTAATGGTCCAGGACCGCCTGGACCAGCGGCGCCTTGTATGCCTCCGGGCACGGATGCCGGAGCTCCGGGGTGTTCACGGTCCCGGGCAGGTCCGCCAGCAGCCGGCTGAGCGGCTGTCCCGCGGCGTCGAGAATCTCCAGCAGGCGGCAGGCGGCGTAGATGGCGTCATCGAATCCGTAGTAACGGTCGGCGAAAAACATGTGGCCGCTCATCTCGCCGGCCAGCGCGGCGCCCGTTTCCTTCATCTTGGCCTTGATGAGGGAGTGGCCGGTCTTCCACATCAGCGGCCGGCCGCCGGCGCGCGCGATCTCGTCGTACAGGACCTGCGACGACTTGACCTCGGAGATCACCGTGGCGCCGGGCCGCGCGGCCAGGACCTGCCGGGCATAGATCAGCAGCAGCTGGTCGCCGTGGAGGATCGTGCCCGTCTCGTCCACGACGCCGATGCGGTCGCCGTCGCCGTCGAAGGCGATGCCGAGATCCGCCGACTGCTCGCGGACCACCCGGATCAGGTCAGCCAGGTTGCCGGCCACGGTGGGATCGGCCTCGTGGTTGGGGAAACGCCCGTCCACCGTGCAGTAGAGCTCGGCCACGCGGCACTTGAGGCTCCGCAGCAGGTCCGGCGCCACCAGGGCGGCGGTGCCGTTGCCGGCGTCCACCACCACCTTGGGCCGGCTGGCCAGTTCGCCGAACTGCTGCCGCAGCGCGGCGGCGTAGTCGGGGAGCATCGGGCGGCGCTCCACCGGCGCGTCGCCCGACTCGTAATCCTCCGCTTCGATCAGCCGGCGGATCTCCTGGATGGCGTCGTCGTACAGGGAGTCCGGACCGCAGTTGATCTTGAAGCCGTTGTACTCGGGCGGATTGTGGCTGGCGGTCACGGCGATGCCGCCGCCGGCGCCGAGATGGTGGATGGCGAAGTACATGACCGGCGTGGGGCAGATCCCCAGGTCCAGCACCCGGACGCCGGCGGCCCGCAGGCCGTCGATGAGCCGGGCGGCATACTCGGGGCCGCTCAGGCGCCCGTCGCGGCCCACCACGACGTCCGCCCGGCCGCGGCGCCGCAGGTAGGTGCCGGTGGCGCGGCCGATGGCGGTCGCCAGCTCCGGTGTCAGTTCCTCGCCGACGATGCCGCGGATGTCGTAACGCTTGAACACGTGGGGAACGGGAATCTGCATGGGGCGCTCCGGGGGCAGGCTCAACGGCCGTGTTTTTTCAGCATCATGGTGTCGACGAGCTCGGGCACCAGGTCTTTCATGGACCCGCCCCGGGCGTACACCTCCTTGACCAGGCGCGAGCTCAGGAAGGAGTATTTGAACGCCGGCACCAGGAACAGGGTCTCGATCTCCGGCGCCAGCTTGCGGTTCATCAGGGCCATCTGGAGTTCGTACTCGTAGTCCGAGACCGCCCGGATGCCGCGGATGATGACCGTGGCGCCGTGCTGGCGCGCCGCGTCCACCAGCAGGCCGCTGAAATGGATGGGCTCCACGCGACCCTGCAGCCCGCGGACGGCATCCCGGAGCATCGCCAGCCGCTCCTCCGGCGTGAAGCAGGCGGTCTTGTCGGCGTTGATCAGGATGGCGGGGATGACGGTGTCGAACACCTCGAGGCTGCGCTGGATGATGTCCACGTGGCCGTTGGTGACCGGGTCGAACGACCCGGGATAGATGGCGATGACGGACTGTGGTTTCATGTGGTCTCCTCGGGGCGGGCCGGCGCTGGCGGGCTCGCCCGGTGTCCGGGCCCCTTTCGGCGGCGTTTAACGCGGGTCCGGCCGGTCCGGATCGATGGATGATCAATATAGGAGAAACGCCGGCGGCTGTAAAGGGGTTTCAAATCCGGTCGGGCGTCGCGGCGCCGCCGGACGCGCCGGTGGGGCAGGCGGCGAAGAAGGCGGCGATGCGGTCGCGGGCCTCCGCCAGGCTGTCGGCGGATTGCACCCGCGTACGGAGGCTGTGGCCGAATGCCAGCGGTTGGGCCAGCCAGTGGGTGAAGATCTTCAGCCGCGAGAGGCGCCGTTCCGCCGGCAGGTAACGCTCCAGCAGCGCGATGAACTCGGCCAGAATTGCGGCCGGATCCGCCGGCGGGGCGGCCGGGTCGACGATTTCCCGGAACAGTCCCGGCCGCATGGCGGCGCCGCGACCGATCATGATGCCATCGCAGCCGGTCTCCGCGCGGAGGCGGTGCGCGTCTCCGGCAGTCAGGACATCGCCGTTGCCCACCACCGGCACTCCGGCCCACTGGCTGACCCGGGCGATGTAGTCCCACCGGGCGCGCCCTTTGAATTTCTCATGCTGCCAGCGCGGGTGGACGGTCACGGTCTGGACGCCCTCCGCCCCCAGCATCCGGCAGAAGTCCGGCAGGCCGGCGGCGCATTCCGCCCAGCCCAGGCGGATCTTGGCGCTCAGGTGACCGCCGAACGACCGCCGCACGGACGCCACGACGGCGCGCGTCCGGTCCGGGTCGCGCATCAGGGCGACGCCCTGGCCCTTGGCGATGAGCCGCGGCGCGGCGCAGCCCATGTTCAGGTCCACCCAGGCCACGCCCCGCGACTCGAGCAGGGCGGCGGCGCGGCCCATCAGCTCGGGGTCGCCGCCGACGATCTGGTGAACGAGCCCCGTCTCGGCCGGATCCCGGATGAGGAAGACCGACCGGTGCGCCGGTTCGCGGACCAGCCGGCCGGCGGAGAGCATCTCCGTGAAATAGACATCGCAGCCGCCGAGGCGTCGAATCATCATCCGGAAGGCGGCGTGGCTCAGTTCCGCCATGGGCGCCAGCACGAGGGGGCAGGCAGAGCCATGGCCGAACGCCCCCGCCGGGTCGGCGGATCGGCTGGATGCAGCGGATATGTCGGCGCCTATATCCATGTCTTGAATGTTCAGCCTTCAAAACGGTCCCGGCTAGTCTAACACAAGGGTATCCGTTCCACTCCTGAGGTTTGTCGTTGACACCCAACTGCAACAGGAGTAAATCTTTACTCATATCAGCATGAGGATGACTAACTAGTGGCTGTGGCAGGGGAATCGTTCAACCCGATGACATTCGTGCATCAATACTGACTGCTTAGGATGGGATCATGCAAAGCAGAAGCGGCTGGATTCTCGCGCTGGTGGCGGTAGCCATGGCGTGTGGGGCGTTCTCGTGGGTTCGGGCAGGATACGCCCATGCCTATGACATCGTGATGCTCGACACCTTCGGGCGGACTAGTGGCATTGCGTTCCGGATCAACAACAGCAACCAGATAATTGGGTCGGTGTACGGGGGGCCTCAGGTGGTGGCGGTGGTTGTATGGGATCTCAATGACGTGACTGGTGACGGCACCACCCACGTCATCAACGACGCCTTCACCGGCGGCCGTTACCCGATCGGAGTTAACGGCATCAATGATTCCGGTGAAGTGGCGGGAATCTACCTAGTTGAGTGCAATGATCTGAGCAGCCAAAGGCCGTTCCTTTACCAGGTTGCCTCTCAGCAATGGGTGGATTTGGGCTGCCCGGGTGACGACCCGGTGGGTGTGCCCCAACAGGACGATCTGGGGCGGTGGAATACCGGCTTTCCGCTGGGTATCAGCAACAGCGGCCAGGTGATCGGTGTCTCGCGCAAGGCGGATGATGCACTCGGGGGATTTCAAATCACCCTATGGTCCGCTCCTGGATCGTTTGTATTTCTCGGGGCTCAGCGGACCTACAGCATCGGCTGGTTTTTTGATATCAATGACCAGGGCATCAGCGCCGGATCTTACTACGATCCTGATTTTCGGGCGTTTCGTGGAACGAGCAGCTCCATCGAGACGCTGTCCGTACCAGCCGGCTTCCAATCGCGCAGCGAGGCTTTGGGGATCAATGACAGCGGCCAGATCGTGGGATACGCCCGCGACGACGCCCCGGCACCCGATTATTTTCGGGATTATCCCGTTTTGTGGAACAGCGGATATCCTCCGGTGGTACTGGAGACATTCGGCTACGGCGGTTGGGCGTACGACATCGACAGCGAGGGAGACGTGGTCGGCAACACGGGTGGCCGGGCCACCCTTTGGACCGGTCTGGACCACCAGCCCATCGACCTGACGCAGTATTCCCACACCAACTGCGTGCTGGTCCGGGCGCTGGGCATCAATGACCAGGGCGTCATCGTGGGATGGGCCCGCTATGGCGTGGAGGGAGTTCAACGCCCATTCGCGGCCATCCCGCGCGTAGACGAGGCGCCACCCGCGGCGCGCTTCGTGAACGACTCTCCCGGCACGTCCGACCCATACTTCGATCTCGAAGTCATCTACGAGGATGTCGGTGTCCTGGACGAGGCCACCCTCGACAACAGCGACATCGTGGTCCGCAATCCCAGCGGGACGCCGCTGGCGACGACGTTTGTCGAAATCAGCGAACGCGGTGAATCCGTCACCGGCTCGTGGTATTGGCGAGTGATCTACCGGCTGGCCGCCCCGGGCGGCGCCTGGGACGAGGCGGACGCCGGGCAGTATCAGGTCTGGCTCTCCGGCGATCAGGTGTGCGACGGCGCTGACCATTGCGCCGTGGAGGCACAGCTCGGCACCTTTACCTTCTCCGCCCCGCAGATCGGCATCTGGATGGAGAAGGGCCAGGTGAAAACGGGCGCGGGCACTCTCGTCGAAGAGCGTTTTGGGATGGTCGTCGACATGTCCGTCATGGAGGGCTCGGGGATCGTCATCAGCGATTCGATGCTGATCACTCCGAACGACCAGGTGTACCACCTCCAGTCCGCCGACGGCCTGATCTGGACGCTGATCGTCCGGGCGGACGACAAGGCGGGCTTCTCCGACTTCACTGACGGGGAGTACATGTTCAAGTTTGTCATCCCCGATTTCATCGCCGAGAAGGCACTGTGGTTCGGCATCCCGGAGACGTCCAATCCGCTGCCCGTGCCCACCGAATGTCCGCACTGGATCCAGCCACTGGAGGGCGCACCGGATGTGCCGGTTACTCCTCCGTTTAACTGGACGGCGGCCACGGATCCCAACGTCAATTCCATCTTCCTGGAGGTGACCGATCTGGACTCCGGGCGGAAAGTGGACAGTGTGCTGTTCACCAGCCCGACCGCCACCCAGTGGTCCTACATGAAGCTGCTGAACAGCCATGTCTACGAGGCGTCCCTGTCATTCCGGCACGGCTATTACGGGTACGTGGACGGCCCCTGGTCCATCAGCGTGTCCAAATTCGTGGCCAATGCGCTCCATTTTGAAACCGCCGATGCGGATCCGGGTTCCTACGAACCCGGCGACCTGTCGGCGGACAGCGGCGTGACCATTGACGACGCGGTGATTCTCCGGCTGTATCTCGTCCATACCATCGTCAACGGGGAGCCGCCCTTCATTGGCCCGCTCCAGGCGGCGGATCTCAACGGCGACGGGATGGTGAACGCGCAGGACCTGCTGCTGCTGTCCCGGGAGCTGGCTGAGGCGACTGCCCCATGAGGAGCTGCCTGTGCACTCAGGCGGGGGCCCGGCTGACAGGAAGCCGGTGATCCTGTTGATTTGTCACAGTTAAGCGAGCCGGACCGCTTGATCCATCCCCTTGACACTGCCACGGGGCTGGATTAAGATGAAACCAATCTGTAAATCGGGGCAACACCATGAAAGTAGATGACCTTTTGAAGATCGCCGTGGCGAAGGGGGCGTCGGACCTTCATCTCAAGGCGGGCTCGTTCCCGCACGTTCGCGTCAATGGCGAACTGGTGCCGCTCATCGACTTCAAGAAGCTGACGAAGGAAGACACGCTCCTCATGGCCTTCGGCATCATGAACAACCGCCAGAAGCTGTATTTCAAGGAAAACTCCGAGCTCGATCTGGCCTACGGCGTCAAGGCCCTGGGCCGGTTCCGCGTGAACGTCTTCCAGCAGCGGGGCACGGTCTCGCTGGTCTTCCGCGTCATCCCCGCCAACATCAAGACATTCGACGAGCTGAATTTGCCCGAGGTGCTCAAGAAGATCTCCCTGATCCCCCGCGGCCTGATTCTGGTCACCGGGACCACCGGTAGCGGCAAGTCGACGTCGCTGGCCACGATGATCGACTACGTCAACGAGAACGAGACCAACCACATCGTCACCATCGAGGACCCCATCGAGTTCCTCCACCGCGACAAGAAGTGCATCATCTCCCAGCGCGAGGTCAACGTCGACACCAAGAGCTTCGCCGACGCGCTGCGCAGCTCCCTGCGTCAGGACCCGGACGTGATCCTGGTCGGCGAAATGCGCGACCGCGAGACCATCGAAACGGCGCTGCTCGCCGCCGAAACCGGCCACGTGGTCTTCTCGACCCTGCACACCCTGGACGCCACCGAGACCATCAACCGCATCATCGCCGTGTTCCCGCCCCACCATCAGAACAACATCCGCATCCAGCTGGCGTCGCTGCTCCGGGCGGTCGTCTCCATGCGCCTGCTGCGGCGCTCCGACGGCAAGGGCCGCGTGCCGGCCATCGAAGTGCTCGTCGTGACCGAGTTCGTGCGCAACTGCATCAACGACCCGACCAAGACCAAGTTCATCAAGACCGCCATCGCCAGCGGCACGAGCCAGTACGGCATGCAGACGTTCGACCAGTCCATCTTCGGCTTCTACAAGCGGGGATTCATCTCCTTCGAGGACGCCCTGGGGTACGCCTCCAACCCGGACGAGTTCAAGCTCCGGGTCCAGGGCATCTACTCCACCGCCGACAGCGCCCAGGAGGAGATGGAGAAGGAAATGGAGCGCATGCAGAACCTCTGATGCCTCCGGACGACACCCGCCTCCTCCAGTACGCGGTGCGCTTGCTGGCCCGCCGAGGGTATCCGGAAAAGGCCCTGCGCGAGCGCCTCCTGCGGCGATCGGCCGACGCCGCAGCCGTCGAAAAAGTCATAGACAAACTCAAGGCCTTAAACTATCTTAATGACTTTCACTGGGCCGGCCTGTGCGCCCGCGCCTGGGCCGTCGAACGGCACTGGGGCCCCCACCGCATCCTGCACGAGCTGGTGGGACGCGGGGTGGACGCGGCGACGGCCGAGCGTGTCCTGGCCGCGACGATGGCGGAACACCCCGAACCGGAGGTGCTGGAGCAGGCCGTGGCCAAGTGGCAGCGGCTCGCCGGGCCGCCCCGCAGCGTCCAGGAGCTGAAACGACTGGAGACCTATCTGGCCCGCCGCGGATTCGGCTTCGACCGGATCCGGGAGCGGCTGGCCGAAATCGAACTGCCCGCAGAGGACGACGCCGATGACCGGTAACGAGATCCGACAGAGCTTCCTGAAATACTTCGAATCCCGCGGCCACCGCCTGGTGCGCAGCTCCGCGCTGGTGCCGGAGGGGGACCCGACGCTGCTCTTCACCAACGCCGGGATGAACCAGTTCAAGAACACCTTCCTGGGCAAGGAGCGCCGCGACTACACCCGGGCCGCCTCCTGCCAGAAGTGCATGCGCGCCGGCGGCAAGCACAACGACCTGGAGAACGTGGGCCGGACCGCCCGGCACCACACCTTCTTCGAGATGTTGGGCAACTTCTCGTTCGGCGACTACTTCAAGGCGGAGGCCATCGAGTTCGCCTGGGAGCTGGTCACGAAGATCTACGGCCTCGATCCCGCTTGGCTCTACCCCACCATCTTCGAGGCGGACGACGAGGCCGACGGCCTGTGGCGCCGCATCACCGGGCTGCCGGCGGAGCGGATCCTCCGCTTCGGCGAGAAGGATAACTTCTGGGCGATGGGCGACACCGGGCCGTGCGGGCCCTGCTCGGAAATCCTCTACGACCTGGGCGCCAGCCCGGCCGGCCACGCCGACTGCGGGCCCACTTGCGACTGCGGCCGCTATCTGGAGATCTGGAACCTGGTCTTCATGCAGTACGAGCGCGACGCGGCCGGCACGCTCCATCCGCTGCCGGCGCCGTCCATCGACACCGGCATGGGCCTGGAGCGGCTCACGTCGGTGCTCCAGGGGAAGCTGTCCAACTACGACACCGACCTGTTCATGCCGCTGATCCAGGAGACCGAGGGAATCGCCGGGGTGCGGTACGGCGGGGACCCCCGCGGTGACCTGTCGCTCCGGATCATCGCCGACCACAGCCGGGCCGGTGCCTTCCTCGTGGCCGACGGCGTTTTGCCCTCGAACGAGGGCCGGGGCTACGTGCTGCGCAAGATCCTGCGCCGGGCCCTCCGCCACGGGCGGATGCTGGGCCTGCACGAACCGTTCCTGCACCGGTTGGCGGGCACGGTGATCGACCGGATGGGCGACGTCTACGACGAGCTGGTCAGCCGGCGCGACTACATCGCCCGGGTGGTGCAGGCCGAGGAGGAGAAGTTCTCCTCCACCCTGGACTTCGGGCTCAAGAAGCTGGACGAGGCGGTGGCCGGACGCGCCGGCGCCGACGTGATCATCGGCGGGGCGGACATCTTCCGCCTCTACGACACCTACGGCTTCCCCACCGATCTGCTGGCCGAGATCGCCGAGGAGCGGGGCTGGCGCCTCGACATGGACGGTTTCGCGGCGGAACTCGCCCGCCAGAAGGAGCGCGCCCGCGCCTCCTGGAAGGGCGAGGCGCAGAAATCGGTCCCGCCCGCCATCCGCGATCTGGCGGAGGCCAGCCCCGCCGCGTTCCTCGGCTATGAGAAGACCCAGGTCGACGACGCTTGCGTGGTGGCGCTCCTGCGTGACGGCGAGCGGATCGAGACGTTGGCCGAAGGGCAGGAGGGGGACGTGCAGCTCGATCGCACGCCGTTCTACGCCGAGTCCGGCGGCCAGGTGGCCGACCAGGGCTTCATTCGGACCGCGACCGGGACCGCCCGCGTGCTGGACGTGCAGACGCCGGTGGGCGGTGTCATCCTGCACCGGGTGCGGATGCTGCAGGGCACGCTGCGCGCCGGCGAAACGGTCGCCGCCGTGGTGGACGCCGACCGCCGGTTCGCCACCGCCTGCAATCACACCGCCACCCACCTGCTGCACGCGGCGCTCCGCGACGTGCTCGGCGAACACGTGAAGCAGGCCGGCTCGCTGGTGGCCCCCGACCGGCTGCGGTTCGACTTCAGCCACTACACGGCGGTGAGCCCGAGCGAACTGGCCGCCATCGAGGCCGAGGCCAACGAGCAGATCTGGCGGGACCGGCCCGTGCGGACCAGCGTGATGGCCATCGACGAGGCGGTGGCCAGCGGCGCCATGGCCCTGTTCGGGGAGAAGTACCAGGAGACGGTCCGTGTCATCGCCGTGGAGGGATTCAGCCGCGAGCTCTGCGGCGGGACGCACCTGGAGCGCACGGGCCAGATGGGCGTGGTCAAGATCCTCGCCGAGAGCAGTATCGCCTCGGGCGTGCGGCGCATCGAGGCCGTCGCCGGCCCGCACGCCTACCGGCGGTTCGCCGAGAGCGAACAGCTCCTGGGCCGGCTCCACCGCGCGTTGAAGGTGGAGCCGGAGCAGCTGCCCGCCCACGTCGAGGAGCTGCAGGAGGCCATCCACCGCCACCAGAAGGAGCTGGAGCGCCTGCGGATGCGCCTGGCGTCCGGAGTCGTCGGCACCATCGCCGCCCAGGCCGAAACAGTGGCCGGTGTTGCTGTGGCGGCGGGCGTGGTCACCGACGTGGATCGCAACGCGCTGCGGGCCCTCACCGACCAGTTGCTCCGCCGGTTCGAGCGGGCGGTGGTGGCCCTCGGCGCCGAGATCGACGGCAAGGCGGCGCTGGTGGTCATGGTGTCGGAGAGCGAGGCAAAGCGCCTGCCGGCTCGCCAGCTCGCGCAGGAGCTGGCTGCCATCGTTGAAGGGAGCGGTGGCGGCCGTCCGGCCATGGCCGAGGCGGGCGGCAAGAATCCGGTGCGCCTTGCGGAAGCCGCCGCAGCGCTGCCGCGCCTCGTGGAATCGCTGGCCGCCCGGTAGCCACCACCACCCATCTGTCTTTCGTGATCGTAATCGTAATTCGTAATCGTGATCGTAATCGTAATCGTAATCGAGGCTCGAGACTCGAGGCTCGTTCTCGTAACGCGGACATCGGGGTTCGGGGGAGCCGGACATTCACCACGAAGTCACAAAGGGCACAAAGAGTCATTTCCATTT
>ERZ1645192.1052-NODE-1052-length-23285-cov-9.720964_pt1 | contig 23285 bp, 22 predicted proteins | sample MGYA00575354_ERZ1645192 | MGnify/ENA primary metagenome ERZ1645192 (study PRJEB40844, sample SAMN11349763) | freshwater sediment metagenome | isolation source: river sediment | host: Sediment | place: India: Faizupur Khadar , New Delhi | collected 2017-02-21 ... | reverse complement strand
TGATATAGTTAGTGGGAATTGGTTTAATCCAAAAGAGTGGTTTGCATATAAACCAAATGGTATATTCTATGGTGTAAAAGATAGTCCATATGATATAATGTTTCAGTATGACCTGAGTATGCTTACTCAGCCAACAGTTAGAAAACTAGGAGTTATATATGAATGGTGAATTAAAAACCAAGATATTACAGAACGTTAAGAAAGATTATGAGTCTTCTAAAGTTGCTAAAGTAAAAGTAGATAATGTAATATCTGGATGGATAAGAGCATACAATGGTGATGCGTATGGTAATGAAGTAAAAGGTAGAAGTAGTATTGTTATCAAGGATGTAAAGAAAGCAGTTAAGAAACTAGCTCCATCTATTATACAACCGTTTATAGCAAGTGATATGCTTATTAAGACTAAACCTAAAACTCTAGGTTCTATTGCTACTAGTAGTATGGCTAGTGATGTACTAAACTATCAATACAATAATGAATTTGATAAGCTACATTTTGCTAGAACTATTGCTAGTGTATTACCTAAAGAAGGAACAGTAATTGTACGTACAGGTTGGGAATATGATGAAACATCAGATGTAGAGTCATACAAAGGACTTAATGTACAGCAACTACAAATGCTGCAAGAACAAGGTGCAGAGCTAGAAGAAGCAGTACAAGAAGAAGATGGTACTTTCTCTGTTAAGGTTAAAATGACTGATGTACTATATAACAGACCTACTGCAATTATATGTAAAGGTGAATCAATCTATACAGACCCTACAGCAGAGAAATTTGATGATAGTAAGTTTGTTATTCACGAGTTTGAGAAAACGTTATCAGACCTACTTAAAATGAGTAATATCTATGATGTAGAAAAACAGATGGGTAGTATTGAGAGATTTCTTGATAGCAATAATAATTATGCAGATACTAGTCTAGGTGCAAAAAGAGTACAAGATAGTTTGTACAATGGTGTAGACCAAACATTTAAGTTCTCACAGAAAGCTAATAAGAAACTCAAGATATGTGAATACTGGGGAGAGTATGATATAGATGGAGATGATATAGCTGAGAATGTAGTAGTAGCTTGGATTAAGAATAGTGATATTGTACTTAGATGTGAAGAGAATCCATACCCAGATAAAGAAAAACCATTTGTATCTGAAGCATATGATTTAGAACCATTTACTATATGGGGTAATGGTGTAGCAGACTTCATAGATGATAATCAGAAAATACATACAGCTATTATGAGAGGATTTATAGATAATCTATCTTTATCAAATAATGGTCAGAAGTTCTTTCAAAAGGGAACAGTAGATTATATCAATATGCAGAAGATGTTGAATGGTGAGAAGATAATTGAACTAAACAATATAGATGGATTTAAAGATGGTAGTTACAATCAAATTCCTTCTGCTAGCTTTCAAGTATATGCTATGCAAGATGATGAGATAGAACATTTAACTGGATTATCTAAACATTTAGATGGTATAGATGATGCTACTATCGGTAGAACAGCTAGTGGTGTTAATCAGACTATGACAGCTGCTCAAAGACATCTTGTTATTACGGTACAAATAGTTGCTAACCTATATAAAAAGATATTTCAGAAATGGCATAAGTACAATCAAGTATTCCTAGACGAAGGACAATTAATTGAGATAGCTGGACAGTTAGTTGAAATGGCTAAACAAGATATAGCTGGAGACCATACAGTAGAAGTCAATGTAAATGTAGATAGTCTTAATCAACAAAAAGTACAACAGATTAATATGCTATTGCAACAATCACAGACACTACAAGGACAAATACCTCCACAAATATTTCCTATGCTAGTAGCTGAGATATTCTCTACTTTCGGTAAAGAAGAAGTTGCTGAGATGATAAGAACATATCAACCACAACCAGACCCATTTGCTGAACAAATGAAACAACTAGAAATGATGAAGTTACAAGCTGAGATTGAATTGATGAGAGCTGAAGCTATGGCTATGACAGCTAAATCAGACAATACATCTGCTCAAGCTGAATTACAACGAGCTAAGACTTCTAGTATGGATATGAACACTCTAGGTACATCAGAAAAGATTAGAAGAGATAGAGAGAATGAGGATATTGATAGAGCTAATAAACAAGCTGATATTGATAAAAAGTACAATGATACAGTTATTAGTGCATATCAGAAAAAAGATATGAATGCAAAAACTAAATAAATATGTTATGATTTTATTTTAATAGTAAAGGAGAAGCTATGGAAAACGAAGAGATGGTATATATGAGGAAAGAGTTGGAACAACAAGTAAGTAGAGGTGAAGCTATACAAAGACTTCTAAAAAACAAAGATTTTAAACAAGTTATTCTTGAGTCATACCTGAAGGATACAATGATTGGTTTAGGTCATCAAATGTCTACTCAACATAAACCTGAGATTAGACAAGCTATATCTGAACAAATCTTGGCTAGAGGTATACTACAGAATTTCTTGAATATGATGTTAGATGATGCTAATAGAGCAGCAACAGAACTTAGAGAAATAGGAGCATAATATGTCTATAGAACAATCTGTACAACAGACTTCTGAAGAAACTGAAATCCTACAACAAGCATATGCAGATGCAAAGGCTATGCAAGAAGATATTTCAGCAACTACCCCAGAGGTAACTGAAGAAGAATTACCTAAAGAAGAATTACCTGTAGTTGAGGAAGGTGAATCTGATAATGACGGAGAGGTTATACCTGAAGAGGAAAATAATAATCCTAATGTATTCAAAGAACCAATCATATTGAAAGACAGAAAGTTAGAGATACCTGTAAACAATATGGAGGAATTGATTGTATTAGCTCAGAAAGGTTTGAACTATACTCAAAAGACTCAACAAATAGCTACTCATAAACATACTGTAGACTATCTAGGTAAGCATAACATTACAATGCAAGACTTAGAAGCTTTAGCATCGTTGAAGAGTGGTGACAAACAAGCCTTAGGACATTTAGCTAAGTCTAACAAGATAGACCTATATGATATTGATTCTGAAGCTACCTTCAATCCACAAGAAACAGTTAAGTACTACGAACCTACAGAAGTAGATATAGTTGCTAACGAGATATTGCAGAATGAACCAGTAGCAAAGAAAATAACTGAATGGGTATCAAGTGAAGTACTGCCTAATGATTTTCTAGGTTTATTGAGAAGTGATGCTAATGCACTTAAAGCATTTGCAGAAGATGTAGAGACTGGTATTGCAGATAGAATTATTCCTTTAGCTATGAAAAACTATGCTATCAACAAGGGAGACTTTCTAAACTCATATATTGGAGCTGCTCAATATCTTGCTTCTCAAGGTAATCAACAGCCTGTAGTAGCTACTAAACCTGTAGTGAAGAATGCTACAACTGTTGATAAAGCAAAGGTGTCTATTAGTTCAGGTAAACAATCTTCTGCTAGTTCAGATGATGATTTAGATATATACGAAGATGGTCTTACCGATAGAGAATTAATGAGACGTATACAGATACAAGCAGACAGACTGCGTAATTCAAAAAAAGGATAATAAATGAGTTTATCATATGGAGGCGTATCAGCTTCAACAAATAGTATGACAGGAATGGAATTTAGCAAGTTATATGACCCACTACACTTGCTTAGAGTTAATCAAATGGTTATGTTTGATAAATATGCACAAGCTAGATTTGTACCAGCTAATAGCGGTGTTAAATCAATGTTTGCATTTAGATATAGAAGTCTTAAACCAGCTACTACTCCACTTACAGAAGGTGTATTGCCAACTGAAAGTACAATCGTAAGAGAGAAAGTAGATTTCTCAGTAGCACAATATGGTTCTTACATTACATACACAGACCAATTTGACCTGTTCGATGTAGATACTGTTAAAGGACAATTTGTTGATATTCTAGGTGACCAAGCTGCACTTACAGCTGATGTTGTTATTAGAGATGTTATCTCTGCAGGTACTAGAGTTATCTATGCTGGAGCAGCTACATCAAGAGCTACAGTAATTAGTGGTTCTACTAAAATTCTTACAACAGACCTACAACTTGGTATTTTGAATCTTAAAAATGCTAGAGCTAAAAAATATACTGGATATGTTTCTGGTAGCACAAAACTTGATACTAAAGTATTGAGACCTGCATATATCGGTATTGTACATCCAAACGTAGTAGAAGACCTAAGAGGATTGACAGGATTTATTAATGCTGAAAACTATGCTTATACTAATGATTTGATGGAAGGTGAAATTGGAGCTTGGGGTGATATTAGATTTGTTGAAAATACAAATGCTAAACAAATCACTGGTGGAGCTAAAGTTGTTTATATCACACTAGTACTTGGACAAGATGCTTATGCTTCTGTTTCAGTAAGAGGTAAAGGTGGTACTGAAATGATTTACAAACCATTGACTTCTGGTGGTGTAGAGAATGCTCTTAACCAAAAAGGTTCTATTGGTTGGAAAATGTATTGTGGTGCTAAAATCTTGAATGAATTGTTTATGGTAAGACTAGAGTCTACTGCAACTAATGAAGTCGCTGATTTGATTAGATGGGAAGATAACTATTCTACAGTTAATGATAGTGCTACTATAGAGTAATTCTATGGCATGTAAATCTAAAGGTGGAGGCTCTAAGCCTCCTAAAAAATAAACTATCGTACTTGATTACATTGCTGTAAGATAAGTATATAGAGTCCTCTTCGGAGGATTCTAGTATGCTTATAAGCATAAATACTTTATAAAGGAATGTCGTATGACACTTGACAAATTATCCACTCTATCACTTATAGAGTTAAAACTAGTAGCTAAGGAAATTGGTGTAAAAGGATTTGGTGCAGCTAAGTCTAAAGACAAAGTTACCGAAATGATTAAAACTCATTGTGAACAGTTTGGACTAGAAGAAGTACCTGATTTAGCTATCTCAGAAGATGAGGAAGTAGCAGTAGTAAGCAATAGACCAACTCCAATGGCTAAGAGAAGAATTAAAGATTTTCCTAGAAAGAAAGTCATAGTCGAATGTAGAGACCCTGAAGTAGTAGACTATCCATTTAGTGTAAATGAATATGCTTGCTACGTACAACTTGGGAAAGAGGTATTGTTACCTGAACCTGTAATAGAATTTATACAAAGTGTAACTGATGTATATTACAGAAAAGACCCAGAGACAGGATTTCAAAAACACGAAGAGTTAAACAAATTCTTTGTAAGATACGTTTAACAATAACTATACCTTTCTGGGTATAGTATAATTATAATAGAAAGGATATAGAATGGCAGATAATAGTTGGTTATACAATCCAAACAATAGTAGTTTTTTAAATTACGGTCAAAACTATAATGCTTCAACTGCATTTTCAAGCAAACCTAAAATACAACCAATTAGTCCTACTAGTTTAAAAAGTTGGACTCCATCATATAAGAGTAAAGCTGATGTAATTAGTTTTCAGAAAGCAATGGGATTAAATCCTGATGGTATTATTGGACCTAAGACTCAAGCTGCATATGCACAAATGGGAGTTAATGTTCCTATGAATATTAAAACTAGTTCTACTGGTACAACAACACAATCTAAAGAGACTACACAACAAGTAAAAGCTAGTAGTTTACCTAAATTTGATGATGCTGCACAATTAGCATTTAGTGATACATACAACAAAGCATTAAGTCCTGATGCTACTCCTGCAGATATAGCAAAAGTACAACAAATGTCAAATAAGTATGGTTTGGGTATGACTTCACAAGATGTTATGAATGCTAGAAACTATCAAGGACAACCTGTACAAGAAGTAGCAACAACTAATGTACAACCTGTAGCAGGAGGTACTGTTACTCCAGCTATGTTTTCTAATCCGTTAATAAATCCTGTTTATCAAGGTACAATCAATGGACAACCTGTAAGTGTAGAACAAGGTCAACTAGGAAGTCTTGATGCTGGTAGTATTACTGGATTTAATCAAATGGGTGGAGATTATACTGGCTATTCTATGCCAAATGCAGGTACAACATCTTCTCTAGGTAATACTAGCTTTGCCAATGGATTAAGTAATTCAATGAATCTTCCAAATGGTCAAGTTAGTCCTAGTTCTGGTTGGGATAAATATCTAAGTTCATTTACTACTACAAATAAACCATATGGCAGTTATGGTGAAGCTTGGAGTCAAGGCAACAAAGAAGGTGGTGTTCTTGGTGGTATAAGCAATCTATGGAATCAGTTTACTACTGAAGGTGGTACTGTTGCTAATCCTACTGCTAGTGGACTTGAAAAAGGTATGCAAGGACTTGGACAGTTAGCTAGTTTATATGGTGGCATACAACAAGCTAAATACCAAAAAAATTTAATGAATTTAGCAAATAGACAACAAGCATTCCAAGAAGCTCAAACCAATAGAGTAAATTCTATGCAAGACCAAGCTCAAGCTAACTATGCTAAGTCATTTAACGTATAAGGAATAGATATGGGACTATTACAAAGTGTAGCTAGTTTAGCTCAACCTACTTCAAATACTGTTAGACCTAGTGATATACTTATGGCAGGTCAACAAGCTCAATCTAACCTAAAAGAAGGATTGAGTGGTATAGCTGGTATGATGGCTGCTGAACGTAAACAGACTGCTCAAGAGAGAGCTGATAGTGCTGTAGCAGGACTATTATCTAATGCTCCTAAAGGTACACAAGACCCTACACAATTCAATCAAATGTTAGGTATGGCTAGTACATATGGAAGTCAACAGATGAAAGATACTGCTAGGAATGCAATAGAAAGTGCTAGAGAAGGTTATAAGACTGCATTGCAACAAGAACAGTTCAATAAGCAAAATGAACTTGCACAACATCAATTTGAAGCTAGTGTAGCTCATCAAGGAATTATGGAAGCTCAAGGTCAACAAACTATTGACAATATGCAAAAGAATGCAGAAGAAAGCAGAAAACTTGAAGTACAAAAAATGGAATTACAAGAAAGATTAGCTAAAGAAAGTAATGCTCTTCAAAGAGCTAGTATAGCTAATCAACTTGCTGGTATAAACAATCAAGCTAAAATGCTTAATTGGAATATGCAAAAAGATACAATAACACTTGAATCATCTGGGTATGAAAAAGACAAAAATGGTAATTTTGTTTTCAATCCTAGTAGTCCTAAATATTTACTTGGACTAGATGCTAGTTTTAGAACTGAGTATGAAAAGACTAGACCATCACTTGATAAGTTTAGAGAGTTTGGTCATACTAGAGATTTGTTTGGCGGATATGCTACTAGTGAATCAAGATATTATAATGCATATAATGATGCTAATAAATTCTTGCTAACACCAACATCTGATGCTAAGGGTATTGCTATTAAACAACAAGTTCGTTCTTTACTTGAAACTGGTGATTATCAAGGTATCGAAAAACTATTACGAAAATAACTAATAAAGGAAATTTATGCCGACTCCAACTAATACACTTATACCTGAAAAATATGATTATAATCAAATAGCTCAAAGACTAAGTACTTTACAACCATCAGAAGATATTGGTACTCGTATGGGTAAAGCATTTGCTGATAGTGCTACAGGTATAGTTCAGAATCTAGTTGAAGTTGGTGCTGATATACACGATACTGTGGTATCTGAAGGATATGAGTCTATGCTCAATCCTTTGGCTAAAGGTATAGAATCTGTTAAACAAGATATTGGTTATAGAAGTGGAATAGACTTTCAAGGTATGCAAGAAGGTTTACGTAATGATGGTTTATCTGGTTTCTGGAGTAAGTTTAAATTTGAAGACATACCTGAACTTATGGCTCAATCTTTTCCTTATATGGTTGGTGCATATAATGCAGCTGGATTTGCTGCTATAAGTGCATCTATGGCTAAGGAAATGGCAAAGAACACTGCAGTCAATGAAGGTAGAGACCCTAATCAAACAACGTTATCTGATACCTTAACTGCTCTTCCTGCAGGTATGGCTATTACTGCATTAGACTCACTAATTCCTAATACTATGACTGCTAATGTTATGAAGTCTATAGTTGGTAGAAGTGCTACTACTGCAGCTAACAGGGTAGCTGATAGAGGTATTAGCACCTTGATAAAAGATGTAGCTACTTCTGTTGTTACTGAAGGTGCTACTGAATCTGTACAAGAACTAATACAGTTTGCTCAAGAACATAAAGGTCAAGGTGTACTCTCACCTGAAGCATTAAGTCAATATGGAGTAGCTGGATTACTTGGTGGTATGAGTGGTGGTACTATGAACGTAGCTATGAAACCTGTAGAAACTATTTCAAGTATTATGCCTAGTAAGACTACTAAACCTGCCATAGACAGTCTAGAAGCAGGAGAGATTGATACCAGACAAGTTGATATACTAAACAAGAAAGTTAATACTGATACATTCCAGTCTTTACCTGAAGAAGAGAAAATGAATATCATAGATAATGCTGTATTTGATTCTCCACTTGAGGTAATAGATAATAAAGCTAAAGTAGTACTATCTGATGGTAGTGGTATGTTTGAAGTAGATTTAACTATAGCTGATGATGCTACATCATTTGGTAAACTTATTAGAAGTGATGGTACTGAAGTAGAGTTAACAGGTGGATATGGTCAATACCTAGATATGATATATGGTTCTATTTACAACAAGATACAATCATTTGATACAGTAGAATCATTGAATAAATTTATGGAACAAAGTGGACTAGATAAAGTAGACCCTACTAATAACGTAGTTCACACTGCAGTAGCTAACAAAGCTGCTGAGATACAAAGTATGTTGCTTAATGAGAAAGCTAAATCTCAAACTAAAGGTTCATTTGGTAAAGGTATAGACACATCTAATCTGTATGGAGCTATGAACGATATACATACTAACTTTATGAAAGAAATGACTAATAAGACCGAGAAGGAACTATTTGCTTCTATAGGTAGATTAGTATTCAATCCTGATACGCTACAACCTCGTAATAGACAGGCTAGCAAGAAAGTACAAGCATTAAAAGATTTGGTTACTGCAGAAGAGCAGTATATGCTATATAGATACATACAACAGTATGGTAATGTTAATAATAGCAACACTAAGAAGGTAGCTGCATTTATAGAAAAGCAATATGGTATTAAGACTACATACTATAATAAAATTGGTATGTTTAAGTTTTCTTCTATATCTGAGCCAGTAGTAGAACAACCCATTATTCCAGCAGTTTCTCCTTCTCCTAAAATTGAAATTCAACCAACCTCAACTACTACTGGTTCTGATATGGAAATACCATCTACAACAACTAGCCAAATTACCCCTGAAAAGTATGGGCAAAATGGTATTGTAGAATCTAATGAAAAAACAGATAATAAACCTGAAAAACGCAAACAATCTGCAAAAACTGAATCTATTGTTGAAAAATCTAAACCAAAAGAAGGAGTTGACAATGGCTTGCAAGAGCAAAAAACCACCGAAGAAGTAGTTGAAGAGATACCTGTAGAAGAAGTTAGAGAACAATCTAAAGATTTTACAGGCATTACTCCTGATGGTATATCAGCTAGAAATACTAACAGAATGGTTAAAGCTAAGAATATAGCTACTAAGCTTGGTATGGATTTATCTACACAAGTATCTAATTTACAGAATGAATTAAAACAATTTAGAACTAGTATACTTGGTATGTTACCATCTAATGAACAGTTAGATAGACAAGCTATACACGGTAAAAACTTTAATAAGAATTTTGCTAATGATGATTATATTAAAACACTTCAAATAGATAATAAGTCTGGACTATACTATGTAACAAGTTTACTTGGAGCAATAAACTCAATTAAATCTAATCAACCATTATTTATATCTAGGTATGATGAAGATACAGAGACTTATGTTGAAATATTATCCAACGAACAAGTAGAGCAAGTAAATAATTTTGGTGGTGTTAGATTAGAAGAAGTAGTTAATACTATAGCTAGAACTCTTACTAATGAGTTTAACCTAAGACCAACAGATAAGTTTGATGATAATGCTAACAATACTATAAACGAACAAGCATATAAGGGAGCATTATTAGCTATCAAATCTTTAGTCTCTACAGGTAAGCTAGAAGAGTTATCTATTCAAGATAAAGATAAAGTTATTCATAGATTCTATAAATTGGCTGATGATAGTGTATATGACAATGTATCTATATTTGCAAAAGAACTAGATAGTAGAGATATTAAATCTCCTAACTTTGTACTTGATGTTAATAGCAATGAAAATCCAAATATAGTTGATAAAACACAATTACGTTCTAATGGTGTAAAGGTATCTAAGAAGACCGAGAAAGCACTTAGAATGCTACAGAAGCAATCATATAAGATAAACCTAGATATGCAAGATATATTGCTAGATGATGCCTTAATGAACGATTCTGAATTTATAAATAATATTATTCACTTTGACAATCCTGCAAATCATCATCCTAACTTTAGAGAACAGATAGAATCTACTAACAATGCATATAAACGTACACTAGATAGATTGATAGATTTTGTTAAGTTAGCTAAAGATGAAGAAGAGTTCTGGTTTAAATATCAAGTTAATAGTAATGGTAGATTTCAACCATATGCTACTGTAGCTAATCCCGTATCTGATAAGTTGTTTGCTAGATGGATTGTTGATAACAGTCATAGTAATGCTATGTATGAAGTAACTAAAAATGGTACTGACAAGACTACATATCAATGGAAGCATTCTATCGTATTAGCATTCTCAGAAGCTAAACTAATAGATTTTAAATCACCTGATAAGAAAGATGGTAAAGCTAACCTAGAAGCATTTGATAGTATTGCTAATAGTACTACTATATCTGATGCATTAAAACTTCTCTCTCAAGGTAAAAAGTCTGAAGCAGTTAAGCTTGTATCTAAAGGTGGATTACATAGTATTAGAGCATTTCTAGATTATGCTAAGTATGTAGAGCTATCTGATAATGAATCATTTGATACGTCTATGCCTACTGAAGTTGATGGTATTACTAATGGTTTGGTTATGCAACTTATGCAAGTATTTAATGGAGCTAAAGCTAGTACTGTACCGTATCTTAAAATGGTTGGTGTCTATCTAAAAGGTGGAGATGTTAATTCTATCTATGATTACCGAAATAGAGGAAATGATGATATTTATACTACAGTAGCTAATCAAGTAATTAGATACTTAGAGAATACCCCTGCTAAAGAGTTCTTATCTGCTATAGATGCTATGAGTAGAAGTGTAGCTAAATCTCCTGTTATGGTATGGCTATATAATGCTGGTAACTATGGTATTGAAATGAAAGTTGGAAGTAGTGTAGTTGAAAACTTTATGGAAGTAGCATATCAAGATTCATTGAAAGAACCTAAAAATAGAACGATTACTGCTGAGATGTTAGATGGTATGCATATGTTTTATATTGATGAAATATCTAAATTAGAAGACAACAAAATACAAGTTAGTAAAGAACAATTCAAAGAGCTATTAAACAAAGTTGTTAAAGGTACTAAGTTGTCTGAAAAAGATATTCTTAACCTAGAAACTGCATTTGGTTTAAGTGTTGGTAAGCAGATTACTAATTCAATGGAACAACAATTTAATGGTATCTCTAATGCTAAAAACATATTTTCTGAAGTGTCTCAATTTATAAATGAATCATTTTATAAAACATATAAAACTATTGGTAGAAAAGCATACCTAGAACAAATAACTATATCTGGTCATAAAGATACTGAGAGTGGTGTATCTACATATACTAATGATAAAGAGCTTAACCCTGATAAAAGATATGGTATCTACTATAACAACAATGGTAAAGTATCTGTTGTATCTACTTCACCTATTGAAAAAGTAGTACAGAATCCATTTAATAAAGAGGGTAAACCTAGAGGTCAAAAAAGAGGATTTGTTGTACTTACACATAACCTAGATGCTACAGTTATGGCTGATTCTGTTATTGATTTTATTGGTAAAAATAAGTATTTTGGTTTTCCTATATTTGATGCATTTGTTGGTAGTGCTAGTTCTATGAATGATTTTATGAGTACATATAACAATAACCTGTATAGAATAAACAAAGACTACAGTAACCTAGAAGCACTACAACAAGCATTGATTAGTGCTAAAGACTTGTTATCTAAATATAATTTGTTAACCAAAGTAAATCAAAATAAATTTAATGAGCTTGACACATTAGTAGCTGAGAGTATAAATCAGAATAATGCTATGCGTAAAGATATGTATTCTGATACAGGTATAGATGTCAACCATATCAATCAAATGTCTGGTATTCAACCATATGAAGAGTATGAACAATCTCTCTCTCAAGGTAGTAGTTCTGATAGCATTACTGGTACATTGACTGAAACTAGAGTCCTTAAAAAAGATACCAATGATTTTGTTGAACTATTTGATGAGATTAAACAATTAGATGAAGTACCTGTAGAAGAAAATCATAGTAAGTATTTGAGAGACTTAGTTGGATATATACAAAATAGACTTGGTGACTATCAGAAAGAAACTAAAGTAGATATCTATAAAGATGCTGTATCTAATGCTGGTGAGTACTATGCTGAGAATATTAAATTGTCTATTGGTAATAAAGTTAGTAGTTATGCATATCAATCTATGCAAGAGATATATGCTCACGAACTAGTACATAAAGCTGTAGATAAAGCATTCAAGACTGATGCTAAAACTAGAAATGAATTGAATGTTATATTCAACAAGTTTATAGACTATGTCAAAAGTAACAATACTACATTACCTAAAGCTACATTTGACTATATACTAAGTGTAAATGATGCTAGTGAGTTTGCTTCTTATGCTGTTACTAACAAAGATGTTATGAATGTACTTGAACAGATACCATCTACTCTTCCATCTAAGTCTACAGGTAAGAGAAAAACTATGTTTGAGATATTATCTGAAGCAGTTAAACTTATGATTTCTAAGTTTATGACAGTTACTAGACTAGAGAATAGTTCTCTGAAATTACTTACTGCTAAGAATGCCAGAGAAGAAGTAGATATAGTTATAGCTGAGATGATGGCAGTTAACAAACAGTTTAATTCTATCAAGAAAGATAATATATTCAATCAAACATATAAAGGTATTGGTAAAGTTAATGCTCCTATTTCTAGTGCTATACAAGCTACTACAAGAGTAATTAAAACTTCTCCTATAGGTAGAGCATTCCACGATAGTTTAGTCAATCGAGGTATGATGTACAGACTAGCCAATAATCAGTTTGTTAGAGCATTCTCTAATGAAATAGTTAGAAGACCTAAAGAAGAAGAAGCATTGCTTAAATTAACTAAACTAGCTATTAATACTAACTCTAACTATATTAATCAGAAAAGAGCTATATCTAATGCTGTTAATGATGCATTGAATAATGCTACTACTCAAGATAGAATAGCATTAAAAAATATATTATTAGACCTAGATTGTGTAAGTGTATTTAATGATGCTAAGGAAATTGGAGAATACCTAAATAACAAAGCGTTAAGGTATCAAAAAATCAAAGATATTCAAAATAGTATACTTAGTATGGCTAAAACAGATAAGCAGAAAAACTATGCTAGATTCATCATAAATCAAGCAATAGGACTTGGATATAATCTTGCTACTCACGATAGTATATTGAATCAAGCTCAGTTACTTAATGCTGATAATATAACTAATTTTAAATTGGTTAATCATAGTAAGAATGTAGAGAACTTTGCAGCTGATAAAGTTACTAGAGAACTGTTAACTAAACAAGTAGATTTACTAGCTACATTGTATGGTATCAATAACAGTAAAATGTCTGATGTTGCTCTTGCTGGTAAGTATATTGCAGCTAATACTTCTGCTATTGATAATATACTTGAATTCCAATTAGCACAAGTTAATCGTTCTAAAGAACAACTGTTTAACCTAAAAGGTGAAAGTCACCTGTATATGAAAGGTTATAGTGCTACGATGTTAAATCCTAATGACCAATATACCGTAATAGAAGAATCTAAAGTTGCTGGTATGAAGAAACAAGGATGGAAAGTTCTAAGTGATGTAGTACCAACTGATATTAAGTATAGCTCTACTCAACATAAGATGGTACTTATGCGAAGAATCAATGTAGACCCTAACTATGCTAGTGGGATTATATCTGTACAATCACCTACTTCTAAAGGTACTACACTTAATCAGATAGGACTAACTTTACCTAAAGAAGATAATAAGATTAATGTTGATAGCTATATATCTAATGTTATATCTGATATATCTACTATGCCTACAGGACAGATGATACCATTGCTTTCTCCTTCAGGTAAAACATTTGAAGTAGCTAACTATAGATATATGATGACTAAAAATAATAAGACTGCATTGCTTGGTATGATAAATGATATCTCTACTGTAATGGCTGAGACTTATGCTATGACTGAAAGAAAGATTAGAGAAAATCAAGATAACTATGACTTGGTTAAAGCTATCAACAAAGACTATGCAGAGCATATTGATAGTGGAGAGTTTGTTAAAATAGACAATGATGGTGAGTATAAAGATTACTGGAGAATGCTACCTAAAGATACAAGAAACTATATTACTAGACATAATGGTGAAGGTTTTATCTATGTTAGAAAACAGTTAATCAATGAATTGTTTGGATATACAAATGCAACAGTTAGTCAAGCATTAAGACTAAAAGAAGAACATTATGTGCTAGAGCTTATGGAAAAGATATGGAAAGATATGGTTGGTATTATTAGAAACTCTATTGTTATTAGAACATTTAAAGTTGTGTATGACAATATGTTTTCTAACTTTAGAAGTGTTATGTTGTTTATGCCAGCAGATAAAGCATTCAAGTATATGAAGGAAGCTTGGGTATTAACAGACCAATATAGAAAAGACCACGATAAGTTAACTGAAATAGAAGCTAGAATAGCTAGTGGTAAACCATACGATAAAGCTTTACACTCTAGGTTAAAAAAAGCAGTAGAGTCTAATCCCGTAATAGAACTATTCCAAGAAGGTAAGTTTGAGGCTATTGTAGATGATTTGAATATTGAAGAACACGACAAGAGAAATATAGTAGAACAAAAAATAGAACAACTATTTGATAAGATTAATAGTAAAGCTGTTAGAGATGCAGCTGATTTGGTCTATATAGGTGAAGATACTGCATTATACAAAGCATTAAGCAAAGCTACAATCTATGGAGATTTTATAGCTAGATATGCTATCTATAGACATCTTAGAGAAAGTAATGTATCTAAAGATGAAGCTATTACAACTATAGATGATATGTTTGTCAAGTATAGTGTACTTCAAAATAAGTGGATTAAATGGACTGGTGATATGGGTATGTTTGTATTTAGTTCATATTTCTTTAGAATACAAAGAGGTATATACAGAGCATTTAGAGACAAGTCTGCATATGTAGGTTCTCAATATGCTATAGAGAAAATAACAGGTGATACATCTGATATAACTGATAGCTTTATTGGTGGAGCTAATATTACTGCTAGACTTGGTACTGGATTTAGAAATATAAATGAAGTAGTTGAACCACACTTGTTAGATAATTTAGGACTGATATAAAAAAATAGGGAGACTAGTCCGTAGACTTATCTCCCTTATATAACCACACAATACCCACTATAACTGCTGCAGCAATCATATAAGGCAACATTACACTTATCAAAAACAAAACGATTCCTAGACCAACTATAGTGAGTAGAATCAATATATATTTTATAAATTCCATTTTGCTTTCATCAACTCCCACTTAGTTTCTATTTCTTTGAATCCATTTTCTGCTTCGTGTACAGCTACTATTAACATACCATCGTGATAACGGTAGAAGTGATACATTTTACTAGGTTTACCATTCCAGTCTTTTTTGCAATAAAAGAACTTTTCACCGTTATACTCAAATGTATTTTTCTTAGTTAGTTTAGGCATATCAATATTCCACATAGCAACAGTCTTATCTCCAACTTGTACCATCTCAATTACCACCTTATCTTTATCTGATATACCAACAAACTCTTCCGTAGTTCTATTGATATATTCTACATTATCATCATCTATCAAGCCTATATCTTTAACAGCATCATTAAAAAACTTTTTAGTCATTGCACTGATATTGTCTAAATCTGGTTTTTTAGAATACCTAGATTCTGTCAAGTAAAATTTATAATATACATTCAATCTAGTAAACTTCTTACCTGTATGATTTAGTGTATTGATAACTGTTTGCTTATAGTCATTCTTTATCTTTTTGTAGACTTGATAGTGAGTGTTGTTTTTCCTATTTAGAGTAAATAGTACATCACCTTTCATCATTGGTAGTGGAAGTTCTACCAGTATAGATTCGTTGTCTGAGAAAGTATTACTACTATCCCAGTCAACTAGACTATATTTCACCATACTTCAGCTTCAGTTGGTACTGTTTCTGATTTCTCTACTTCTCTCTTTTTAGGTTCAAATACTTCGCTAGACATAAACATATTACCTCTAACTTCTACACCTTCTTTATTGTTGTAGTTATCAGCTTTAAAGCTACCAATTAGACCTATAGGTTGCCCGTGTTCCACTTTAGTGTCACCAATCAACATTACTTTAATGTTTTTACCGTTAATCCATTTATCATCTTTTTTAGATGATACACTAATTTCAAATGATTGCCATTTGTTACCATTAGCAGATTTACCTCTTTTAACTTCAAATGCTCTAGTTTCTTTGTTCCATAGTCCTGATACTTTACCTGTAATAACTGAGTTTCCTAATGTAATATCCATAATTTTTCCTTGTATTTAATTTATTTTATATCTTACCATTCATCATCTACAGTTGTTTTAGTACCTGTAGAGAGAGATTTAACTACTTGTTTATCTTTACCGTGAGTGTTAGTTGCATCACTGTCTTTAACATCATCTATAGCAAATAGACCATTCATTGCATATTTTCTTGCATATGAACTAGTAGCACCTGTTACTTGACTTTCTGACATACCTTTTTGAGTTTCTGGTTCTCTTGCATATGCAGTAACACTAATTGATTCCTTTTTTGAATTAATTATTGTAGCTTTTGCTTCAACATATACTCTACCACCCACTTCTTTTATTTCATCAGTTATTGTTAACACACAATCATTTTCTCTTAATAATGGTTTTACTGACTCCAGTATGTCTTCTGCACTTCTATAAGCATAATTACCAAACTTGTTGTATTGATTTTTCTTTGCAACAAGTCTTGATTGTATGTTTACTAATTCTTTCAAAATACTTCCCCTTTAATTTCTTTACTGTTATCTATAACTTGATAATAAGTTACACCTCCAACACTATCTTCAATCCATTCATATCCTTTTTCACTAGCTAGTTGTTTTGCTAAGTCTATATATTCAAGTATTTTTCTAGTCCAAGATTCTCTTACAAAAGAATACTCTTTTAGCATATGTTGAGAAGTTACTTTCTTTCTTTCCCATAATAATCTAGTCAATAGTCTTTCGTGTACAGGTTGTACTGTTCTAAGCTCTTCCAATACTTTACTAGACTCTTTGATTACTTCAAATGCTTGATTCATATGCTCTGCTGTTATTTCTGTTGAACCTTCATAGAATGCATATATACCTGCTAGCTTTGCAGTCTTGAAATGTCTTTCTGATAAATCAGCTATTATAGCTGGATACATATTACTAATTTCTTCTACCCTATTATCTCCTTCTGCTTTGATTGTTGCATATATCATTAATGCTTCATCTGATAGTTTAATGACTCTGTTAAAGTTGTCTGATACTATAAGACTATCAAAGTATGATTCTAATTCCTTAGCTTCTAAAGCTATTTGATTAGATGCATTAAACTCTTCTAGTACTTGCTCTGGTGTTCTAACTGTTGGAGTTGATGTATCATCTACAAATATCATACGTCTACCATAACCCTCATCTAATAGTGTTATGAATGATTTTTCTGTATGGTCTCCATCTAATAATCTAACCTTATTACCGAAACAATATAGATTTACAGGTAGTCCTGTTATTTCCATACTCATAGTATCACTTCGTTTAGCTGTAGGTTTAAAATCTCCATTGTCATATGGTGATAGTAAGTCTTCTAGCAACTCTTTCTTTGATGTAACTGCTGTACCAAATTCATCTACTTCTACATTAAAGCTACCAAATTGGCACAAGTGATAAGTCTCTGCACAAGCCATAATACCTGAAGTAGTACCTGTATTGTATGAGCTTACCCAACTATGTAATTCTCTCTGTATATTAGCTTTTTCTAATACATCCATAGCTTTATGTTTATAGTATGGAAATATCTTTATCTTGATTTTATTCCATACTTTAGTCATATACCATTTGTCTATTAAAGTAAGAGAACTATTCTTACCAGCTCCAGAATTGAGTAACATAAGTGAGTATATGTTTACTGGAGCAGGTGGAAATCCACATCTAGTATCTACCTTAACGTGTATTTGACTAGCCAAATTAGCTAACTTATAATTTACAGTTGCTACAGCACATTGTAATGGCATACCAGTCTTTACTTGCATTAAGTTACTTGCCATACGTTTAACTAATGGATTTAATCTATCTATATCCATTTTACTCCTTTAGGTATCTTTGTACATATGGAATACTATCTGCAAAGTTCATATCAAACATTGAGTATAGTAATCCAAATATATCATCAGAATAACCATTACCGTAATCTACAATTCTTCCATAATCGTACATTACTGCACTAGCTGTTCTTTCATCAGGTCTAAGTTTAAACCTTCTACCAATTATTTCAAATCCTAAATCTTCTAATATATCAGATAGGATTTCTATGTCTAGTTTTTGTTTAATATCAGATATAGCTACATTGTCTGATACTTTACTCTTTCTAACTGTTTTGTTAGATTGTTGTTTAAGCTCTTGTAGTAGCACATATTCTGCTTCTTTTACTGCAGGAGTACAATCATATACTATTCCAGTATTTCGATGAAATATGCTATCTATATTGCCTAGAAATGCACCTGTTCTAGTATTAGTTTGTTTGTCTATTGGAAGTACCTGTTCCATTACTTTTAGCATACTAAAATACATTTCACCTTTAGGTACATTCTTAGCTGGTAGCAGTATTCTATATCTGTCACATACAATACCTTTTTTAGGTTTATTATGAGATTTAGTAGTAGCAATTAGATAAGTATATTTATCAAATATCTTCATTGCATCTTTAATACTAAGACCTTCATCTATATCAAAGATTAGAATATTTTGTTTATCATTATTCCAATTCTCTGATACTTTCTTACCTGTATAGAATGTATATGGACTATATTGAATGTTACTATTACCAACTAGCTTGTATATATTGTCAAATGATATATCTGTATTCTTCCAGTTATTCAATGTCATATACATATTATCACTAGTTAATGGTTCAGTATGCTCTATAAACGATATGTTTACATTCATATTATTATTTCCTTTGCTTTGAACAATTTAGCTACCTTCATAGTAAAATCAGTTACTTCCTGACTATGCTTCTTTAGCAATAGTTTTTCAGTAATTTCTTTTGTTTCAGGTAGACTAACAATTTTCTCTGAATGATATTTTCCGTTATGATAAGCTGTACAAAGAGTATTTGTACTTCTTACCTTGATAGAATACTTCATCATCAAAAGTGAGCTAGTGGATTGTTGTAGAAGAATAAGTCTACTAGTTCTGGGTTAGCTTTACACATAGATATTTTAGTACCTAAATTCTTAACGTGAGTTAATACATACTGCATATCTTTTTCATCTATAGGTTCTCTATATACTTGTACTACAGCATCTTTAAACTTAGTCTTTAGCTGTTTAGGTTTTACTATATAGGTTACTTCTATTTCAGTTATATTATGACCTTGTTTATTTAGCATATATGCATATAGCAATAGCTGTAGCTTATGATGAGTTTTAATTCCAGATTGACTAGTTGATGTAGTCTTATAATCTCCTACGACATTGTTATACCTATAGTCATAAGTACCCCCTATGAATATATCATTGTTTGTAGTTGGTATGTATGTTAGTTCTTCTTCAAATCCTACAGGTATTTCTACAGTCTTTAGATGTTCTGATAGTACATTCCAAGTTGGTTCTATCATCTCATAGACCTCCCAAGCATTTACTTCTACAATATCGTTAAAGCTATTGATATAAGCTTCTTCTGCAATTACATCTACAGGTAGATTGTTGAATAGCTGTTCTATCCTGTTATGTATAATAGAGCCAAATACTAGATTAGTATTGACTCCATCTCTTATCTTGTCTACAGTTTGTTTATACCACTTAGCTGGATTATCAAATAATAAGTAAAAGCTAGATGGTGATATTCTAATTCTACCATCTATTTTAATATCGTTATATTCTAAGCTCATAACATTCCTTTAGCTAACTGTCCTAGACTATTGTTAATAGCTATGATTCTATTTACATCTCCAAGTATACTAGCTTTAGCATAGTATTGTTTTCCTTCTTCATTGGTATATACTTTTTGGAATAAACCTTGAATAAGAGATTCTTGTACTTTGTTAAATGTTAACCATAGATTTTTACCAGCATCTTCTTTTCTACGTACTAGTACTAGTTCTCTAGGGTCTAGTACATCTTTAGATTCTTCTCTCAAGGTCATAGCTTTTTCAGCAAATCTAACCTCATCAGAATATGACATATAATAAGATTTCATAGCTTCAATTACTTGTGTTTGCATATTTACTTTCTCTTGGTAAGATTCCATAAATGCATACAGTAATTGTTCCCAGCTATTGTTATTATGTCGTAATACTAATGGTTCGTTCATATGGTCTCCAACTATCATGCCGTTAGAGCATACAAATCTATATATTCCCAAGAATACTTTGAGTGGACTAGAGCCATCATAACTATTGTGTATTACTATTTCTGGTCTTTCTAACATTTCTGCATCTTCAGATAAACTCATTCTAACAAAATGTTTTTGTTTATATCGTCTATCTTCTTTTCTAATTCTTGCTTCTTTATAGTCTGTTACTATAAAACCTCTATCTTTAAAATCATCAACTATATTACCTGTAGTCATAACATTATATTTATCACTCAAGGTATCATATTTCTCTGTTTGATTTAACGTATTAAAATTAATAATTGCACTCATACTATATTCTCCTTTTTACAGTATTTGTTTATTCCAGATGACAATGCATCAACAAATCTTTCTTTACCTAAATAGACTAACATAGAGTAGTGTTTTTCTGCAAATTTCATAGCTAGACTATGTACGTCCTTGTCTAGTTTAGATTGCATTAATTCGTACTCTATTTGTCTTTCATACATTTCTTCATCAGTTAGAGTATTTGTTAACATCAAACTCCAATCTACCCATAGAGGCATAGTATAATAGTTCATCAAATAACTCTTGAGTATATCTTACATCTGAGTATACTAAATGGTGAGCTAACAGTTCTGGTTTGTCTCTTTCTATAATGTTATCCATTATATCACCAAACTGCATTTCTTCTAGGTATGGTTCTGGATAGCTTCCGATATGTTTCTTAGCTATATATACAGATTCATCTATTGAAATACAATTAGTTTCTACTAGGTCTTTTATGATATCAGCCATAAGTGGATAGTTATCATATAGAATGTCTGTTATAATATTTGTAGCATCTTCATTATTTAGTTCTTTAAACAGTAGCTTTGTTGCTTCTAGGTAGTCCTCAAAACTTATATCATTGTTCATATTTTCTCTCCAAATTTATGTTCATAGTATAGTCGTAAATAGTTAATCATATCAACTATACTATCTCTGTGTGTAGGACTAGCTGCCAGTCTAACAAGTTTAGTAACAACATAGAAGAATGTTATCTTCTCTACAGGTAGTAGTTCATTTGGTACTGGATAAAACTTTCTTCTGTTTACAGTTTCTAGTTCTTCTAGTATGTTCCCTACTGCTTTAGCGTGGTCTGCATACTTACCATAGTCATTACCTCTTTCCTCTAATATTTTGTCTAAGTTCATAGTATAAATCCTTCAACTATCATATTTTTGTACATTCCAACATCACTTGGTGAACCTATTTCTTCTGTATAATAATCTTCACCAATAATGATTGCTCCAGCTAAGTCTTGCTGTTCCATTATCCATTTGCTTAATTCTGCTACATCAGGAAATGAGTCATACCATTTTACGTGTTCTATTTTATAGTAGCAATATTCACTATCTGAATCAGCTTGCCAATAGTCACTCCAATTCTCTGAAAATCTTTCAACAAATTCACTTTCAAGACTTTTATCAATCTTGATATATACATCACTTCTGTATCCCATATCAATCCTTTAGTATATAAATACAGTCTTTATATTCTCCATTCTGGTAGAATAATTCTTTAGTCTCAATATTCATACCGTCTTTTCTTAGTTCGTGTATTATTGCTCCTAACCTATTTGTTCTAAACCCATAGCTACCATTCAATACTCTAATGTTAGATATCTGTCCATTAATTTCGAGTATTGATTTAGTATGTTCTTTCTTTGATAGTTTTTTCATTTACCTGTACTTCCAAATCCTTGTTCATTACGTACATCATCTGTTTGTCTATACTGCCAAGTATGATGTGGATTATGTTGCATAAGTATTAGTTGACCTATCTTATCACCTTTGTTGATTTTAACCCTACCGTGTTTACTGTGATTATGTAAGATTAGTTTGATTTCACCTGTATAATCCATATCTATAATTCCAGTACCTAAACTAGACAACTCTCTAGCTCTCATTGAACTACGTATTTCTAATGCTAGATAGTGATTAGTCTGTAAGTCATTCTTTTGAATATAGTCTATATCTAGCTTAATACCTAGAGGTATAAATTCAGTAAATCCTGACCATAGTTCTACTTCTTCGTTGGCATAGACATCTAGTCCTGCACTATACTTAGTACCTGCTTCAGGTAATCTTCCACCATTAATACTTATAAACATTAACACTCCTTTAATTCTATAAATCTATCTAGTAATTTCCAAGCATCAAAACATAGTTCTCTATATTTTATTTCAAGTTCATCATATACTTTTGATATGTAAGTATATGGAAACTTGGCAATTAAGTCGATATGATTATGTTCTGCTACCAAGAAATAAATCAAGCAAATCATATTTATTTCTGGAGCATACTTCTTGTCCTCTTGTTCATACAATTCTATATCTAGTTCTGAAAACTTATAGTACCAAGCTTTAGTAGCCTTATGGTTTAATCCTTTTCTAGGTTTAGCTTTCACTGCCATTTTGTAGACTTTGTAAAGTATCT
>ERZ1645192.1051-NODE-1051-length-23288-cov-6.501055_pt1 | contig 23288 bp, 21 predicted proteins | sample MGYA00575354_ERZ1645192 | MGnify/ENA primary metagenome ERZ1645192 (study PRJEB40844, sample SAMN11349763) | freshwater sediment metagenome | isolation source: river sediment | host: Sediment | place: India: Faizupur Khadar , New Delhi | collected 2017-02-21 ... | reverse complement strand
GGCAAGGCCGTGGGTATCGACAAGGGCTCATTCATCAAGATGAACGCCAGGGCCTTCACCTCTGCCGGGACCAAGATCCCGGCATGAACTTGTCCGGCCCTGAGGGGCAGGAAGCGGTCTCAGTAGATGACTTCGTCCAGGCAGAGTCCCTGCGGCGGGGCCGTGGCCGGGGCCCGCCGGCGGTCGAGGCCATTGAGGACAGCCTGGGCATCGGCAGAACCCATGCCGCCCCGCCCGATCTCCACCAGAAGACCCATCAGGTTGCGGACCATTTGCTTGAGAAATCCGTCGGCCTGAAAGACAAAAACCCATTCCGACGGCCACATTCCCTTTGTGCGTACGATGGGCTGCAGGGTGCGCACAGTGCCCTTGATTTCGGTTCCTGCGTTCTGGAAGGCCGCGAAGTCGTGGGTCCCGGCCAAGTGCGCAGCGGCCAGGTCCATGGCCTCCAGGTCGATGCCCCGCACTGGCCAGACAAAGGGGCTGCGCTGGGGCAGGACGTAGCCCGGCTCTGTCCAGATGGTGTAGCTGTAGCGCTTGGAGCGGACCGAAAAGCGGGCGTGGAATTCGGGGCCTGCCTCACGGGCATCCAGCACGGCGATGTCGTCCGGAAGCATGGAGTTGAGGGCCTTCTGCCATGGGATGCGGGCCTTGGCCCCTGGAGCGTCGAAATGGGCCACCTGGCCCAGGGCGTGCACGCCCGAGTCCGTGCGTCCTGATCCATGCACCCGGATGGGCTCCTCGCAGATCCGGGACAGGGTCTCTTCCAGGACGCCCTGGATGGTCATCCCGTTGTTCTGGATCTGCCATCCCCGGTAGCGCGTTCCGACGTAGGCCAGGGTCAGGCGGATGCGCGGCATGCTAGTTTCCTTTGGCGGTGGTCTGGAGCCTGGTCAGGGCGGTCGAGAGCTGGGCCGCCTTGTCGGGTCTGACGGCGGAAAGGACTTCACCGGCCTTGCGCCCGGTCATGCCTGCCAGGATCTTGACAGCGATGGATTCTTCCAGATTCTCCAGTACCTGGGCCGCCTGTCTGGGCTTCATGTTCGAGTAGACATCGACGAGGTGCTGCATTTTTTCCTCCCGGAGGGCTTTGGCCGAGTCGAGGAGGGATTGAACTTTGATCTCCAGGGCACGCAGGGTTTCCAGCTTCTGGTTCACTTCGGCCTCCAGGATCCTGAGATCCCGCTCACGTTTGTCCAGGGCCTGTTCCGTGCTTTGAGGACCCTGAGCCTGGGCGGACGTGGCATTGTCCATGGGGGACGGTGCCGGCCCCGGCACGGGACGTTCGGCTGGGGCAGGGTTCGTGGCGGCCATGGCCTGGCGAATGACCATGGGTTCGAGGATGGGACTGGGCGGGAAGCGGGGAGTGATCCACAGGAAGGAGATGACCGTCAGCTTGATCAGGGCCAGCACGGCCATTGCCTGGGCCAGCCTAGAAAGACGTTCGCCCGTGACGGAGGGTCGCGGCTTCGTCGCAGGCGTTCTGCTCCGCGCGCTGTTCTTCGTGTTCATGTTTTTCCGCCTGTTTGGCCTTCAGTTTTTCCAGGAGCTTTCGCTGCATGGATTTGGTGACCAGATCCTTGTGCCGGGCCTCGGCCTGCAGTTCCAGTTGGGTGAGTTTTGCCTGTGCCAGATTTTTGTCAAGTTCCAGGCTGCTGCGCCACCCTGACCAGAGCCACAGGTCGGCCTGGCTCATCTGTCTGGGTGCGGACATTTCCGCCACACAGGCGGACAGCTCCTTTTCCACCCGGTCGAGCAGGCGGACCTGGTCCCGAACCGCTGCCCTGGCTTGGCTCAAGGCCAGCTTGGCCTGATCCTCGGCCTGGCGACGGTAGTCCAGGATCTTTTCCAGCTTGAAATGAAAGGATCGCGCCATGGGTGTGGGCAAGCAAAAAGCGTGCACAAAAAAACCCGGTCAGGGGACCGGGCTTGAGGGGGGCGGAGCTGAAAAGAATCTAGGCTGCGCCGGCCGCTTCGACATACCCCTTGCGCAGGGACTCGATCAGCTCCTTGACGGAAACGATGGCGTTGACCCGGTAGGCGTTTTCCCCTGCAAAGGCGAAGCCGTGTTTCAAAAGCCCTTTCTTGGCATTCACCAGGGCCAGGGCAATGCAATACGGGCTTTTGGTATGATCGCAGGAGGAAACGCAATGGAAAGGGCATTTGAAAGGCTTTTTGAGGCCTTTCCGCACATCTTCCAGGAATGAGCCGACGATCGCGCGGCCGGGCAGACCCACCGGGCTCTGGATGATCTGGATGTCCTCTTCTTTGGCGTTGATGTAGGTCTCCTTGAATTTCAGGTCCGCGTCGCACTCGTGGGTGGCCACGAAACGGGTGCCCATCTGCACGCCGGCCGCGCCCATCTTCAGGAACTTGTGGATGTCGGCGCCGTCGTAGATCCCGCCAGCGGCAATGACAGGGATTGGCCTCTCGGCCTTGGCCTCGAATTCGCGCACAGCCTCGATGACCTGGGGCACGATCTCCTCCAGGGCGAACTGCGGGTTGTCGATCTCTTCGGGCTTGAATCCCAGATGTCCGCCGGCCTTGGGTCCTTCGACCACGAAGGCATCAGGCAGGTAGTTGAACCTGGACAGCCACTTTTTGCAGATGATGGTGGCGGCCCGGGCCGAGGAAACAATGGGCACAAGCTTGGTTTTGGCTCCGTCCTTGATGTAGGACGGCAGATCCAGGGGCAGCCCGGCGCCGGAGAAGATGATGTCCGCGCCCTCCTTGATGGAGGTTTTGACCAGATCGCTGAAGTTGGTCAGGGCGACCATGATGTTCACGCCCAGAATGCCGCTGGTCAATTCGCGGGCCCTGCGCAGCTCGCGCTGGAGGGCGCGGATGTTCGCTTCGCGGTAATTGCTGCCAATGTCCGGTTCGCCCATGCCGATCATGGCTCCGGCGATGACGCCGATTCCCCCTTCATTGGCCACGGCTGAAGCCAGGCCGGAAAGGGAAATACCGACCCCCATGCCGCCTTGAATAATGGGAATTTTAGCTACAAGATCTCCGATCTTGAGTTGCGGGAAGTCCATTGCATTCTCCTGTAGAAATTAAATCGTCGCTGAGTACGCACTTAGTTCGAGCGTTCCGGGCGCTGCTACTAAAAAAAGGGATCCTGGTCAATGAAGCCCGGGGCCGGCCCCCGGTCGTGAATGGGGGATTCGCGGATTCAGGATCAGAAGATCGCCTGAACGCTGTCGGAAACGAGACAGAGAGACAGCAGGGCGCAAAGTTCGCCGGCGATGATGGCAGCGCCCAGAAAATCGCCGTTCAGGCCGTTCTGACGGCGGCCCAGGCGGATCAGGGCCACCAGGGGGAAAACTGCCAGCACAACGGTTGCGGCGGCCTGCGGCCAGGGCACGAGGCAGCCGGCCAGCAGGGTGGTGGCGCCCGCGCCGAACAATGCCCGGGACGTCGCGCCGTGTGCCGCATTCTGGCCGAGTCCCGGCCTGGCCAGGCCTCTGCCCCAGCGGGCCAGCACCAGGCAGCAGAAACGACCGAAAACCGGTGCCCAGATCAGGGCCGTCCATGCGCCTTTGGCCAGGGCGCGTTCGAAAAGGGCGGATTGCAACCCGAGGCCGAGGACGAGCCCCATGACCCCGAAGGCGCCGGTGCGGCTGTCCTTGACAATGGACCAGAAGCGCTCGCCCACGGTCCCGCTCCCCCAGCCATCCCAAAGGTCGGCCCAGCCGTCCCAGTGCAGTCCGCGGGTCACATACAGGTTCAGTCCGGTCAGAATCCAGGCCAGGACAGCAGGAGAGAGGGGCGCGAAAGATGCAAGTGCGAGGATGAGACCGATGAGGGCGCCGACCAGGGGATACATGGACATGGATCCGCTGATGTCCGCCGGGCTGACCAGGCGGGCGCGGCCCAGGCGGGTCAGGAAGGTCAGGGCCACATGGAAATCGGCCAGGGGTTTCATGGCCGTCCCGGTCGAGTGCTGATCAGGTGCAGCGCGTCCCCGGGGGCGAGGCCGAGGCGTCTCGCGCATGAATCCTGGTTCAGGGCCAGTTCCATGACGCCCTGGCTGCCGGCCAGAAGGCCATACTCCTCCGGAGCGAGGTCGGCGTAGGTGCGGGCCTCCTTGACAAGGGTGCCGTTTTCGAGGCGCCAGGGGTGTCCGGTCATGGAAAAATCTGCACTGCGCAGGTTGAGCAGGCAGTTGCCGAACCGGTCCACATGCAGGACGCGGCAAGGGAAGGTGTCGTCTTCCGGGATTGCCCAGAAAATGGGAGACCGCCTCACTCCGGGCCGGGCCATGGGTCTGCCCAGGGATGCAGGGTCTGCGCCCATGGCCAGATTGCCAGCCGCCGGGGCCAGGATGTCCCGGCCGTGGAATGTGTGACATGGGGTTGCAGGGCCGGGTTCGATCGTCCACCAGGACGTCTCCAGGTCCCCAAGAAAGCTGAGCAGGCCGTTGTCGGGGGCCAGAAAAAGCTGCTCCGCCTGGCGGGCCAGGAGGAGGTTGCGCTGAAAGCCCACTTCCGGATCGACGACGCAGACGAAAATGGCGTTGCGGGGAAAGTGGTGGCGGCTGGCCTGGAGCAGGAATCCGGCCTGTCCTGCATTGTGCGGCAGGATCTCGTGGCAAAGATCCACGATGACCGCCCCGGGGGCATGCTGGAGGATCGTTCCTTTCATCTGTCCGACATAGGGGTCCACATGGCCGAAATCTGTGAGCAGAGCGATGACGGGTGGCATGGCTGGGGTCTACGGTCGGAATCAGAAACTGTCCAGGATCAGGTTTCTCCAGGAGAAAGCTGTTGACAGTGCAAAGCCGGGATGTGTAGTGATTTCGCTCTTCGGGGCGTAGCGCAGTTTGGTAGCGCATCGGTTTTGGGAACCGAGGGTCGCTGGTTCGAGTCCAGTCGCCCCGACCAGGAAAAACAAAGGCTTGCAGGAAATTTTCTTGTAAGCCTTTTTGCGTTTAGAATTTTGTCCACCTGCCAACAGTACGCCCGCAACGCGGAATGTCTTGGCAGGGGCTGCCCCCTCTCTCCCCGGGACCAGTCCCTGCGCCCGATTGAGGAACAGCAAGGGACCAGCGCAGGGCGGGGACGTCCACGGGTCGCGGCCTCGCGACAAAGGACGCGCTGCGGTGGCGGGTCCTGGGGGTCGAGAATGCTGAAAAAGCCTCTGAATTGGAAAACCGGGTGCGGTCATGCCGGATCTCACCCAGCGGGGGGCGGTCAAGGGGCCGGGGAGGTTGCCCTCCCCGGATGGATGAAGAGAGATCTGATCTGCTACTTTTCGGGGTTCAGCACCTTCTTGTCCAGGACAATGACCGCGCCGATGAGCAGGAGAACGAAGATGATGAACGACATGAACCCGAAGCCGCCGGATTTTTCCTCGGCCTGCGCGGCCTGGGCATGATCACCCTTTTTTTCAGCTGCTGGCGCTTCGTGGACAGCCTTGGCCGGAGCGGCTTTCTGTTCGCCGTGGGCGGCCGCTGGTTCGGCATGCTTGGGGGCCTGCGCGGCCTTGGCCGGTTCTGCATGGGCGGCAGCCTTGGCCGGTTCTGCATGGGCGGCAGCCTTGGCCGGTTCGGCGTGGCCTGCGGCTGCGGCGGGAGCTGGATGGGCGCCATGTCCAGCAGGGGCTGCATGGCTGGCGCCAGCAAGGAGTTCAGCCTGCCTGGGGTGCGTTCCCAGAATTGTGACCTTGCCGCTCAAAATGTCATACATGGCCCCGACAACGGCAACCTTGCCTGCCGCAGCGCGGGCAGAGATGGCATGGCTTTTGGTCAGCAGATCCTCCACCGCCTGCCAGAGGTTCGCATCAGTGACCTTGGCAATGAGATCGGCGCCTTCAGCCTGGGGATGCTCATGTTTTGCCTTCTCCAGGGCCGGAATGATGTTGTCCACCAGCTGGGGAATGGCGCCATGGACTTCGGCACCCGTTGTCACGGCCGTGACAGCGCCGCAGTAGGTATGACCCAGAACCATCAACACCGGCGTGCCGAGATGGTCCACGCCGTATTCGGCGGACCCGATTTCATCGATGTCGGCCACATTGCCGGCGACTTTGATGACGAAAAGATCGCCAACGCCCTGGTCAAACAGAATTTCCACCGGAACGCGGGAGTCGGAGCATGCAATGATCGTGGCAAAGGGGGCCTGCCCCTTGGTCGCGGTCAGCAGGCGGCGGGAGAAATCAGAATTGGGACGGGCGGCCTGGCCCAGGGAAAAGCGAAGATTGCCGTCAACCAGCATCTGCAACCCCTGTTCCGGGCTGACAGGATGGGTTGCCTCGGAAGAGGCCATGAGCACCATTGGCGCCAAGGTGAAAAACGCGATCAGGACAAGACGTTTGACGAACATGCGAAACCCCCTGCAATTGTGAAAATTGATGTGCACCCCCCCTGCGTGTGACGCTGCCGTCGCATCGTGCCGCTCGGGAAAAGTTGCACAAGCTTATCCTAACCTCTCTCGCATTTCAAGGCGTCCCCCTATCGGAAGAATGCATCTTTCGCGAGGCCATGGGCGTCATGCCAAAAAAAACGGCGCGCAAGTCGTCCCTGCACGCCGCTGGTCATTCAATTTCTATATCAAAGCAGTAATTTCAAAAGGCGTGGATTGCTTCGTCGAAGACTCCTCGCAAAAGTCGAGCCCTGCGCGATGACGAGAGTCGTTTCTCGTCATTGCGAGTCCATACCCTTCAGGGTGCGACCGCAGGGCGCGTGGCAACCCATGACTTTTTCGGGCATCATTCTCATTTAGAAATCGAATGAGCTGGTTCAGGGTTTCAGCACGGTTTTATCCATGAAAACCACGGCGGCGATGAGGGCCAGGATGAAAATGATGACACCGACAGGCCCTCCGCCAGAGGCAGGCGCTTCGTGCTTTTCTGCCGTGGCAGCGTTCTGGTCGGCTTGGACCGGCGTCGCATGGCTTTCACCTTGTGCCGCTTCCGGTGCGGGATCGGCCTGGGTTTGGGCTGCAGGGGATTCCCCGGCAGCGGGGTTTTCCATTGCTGGGGGGGCGGGCGTCGCGTCAGCTGGAGCAGGCTGGGCTGGGGTGCCCAGGACGTGCTGGGCGGCCATGATCACAAGATCGGGATGGGAGCCCAGGATTTTCACCTCGCCAGTGGAAGGGGTCAGGACAGCGCCCTGGATGACGGTCTTTCCTTTGAGCACTGCGTGGATCAGATCTGCGGAGGACTTCAGCACTTCGGCATAGACTGCCCACACGGCATTTTCCTCGGTCCCGAGGATGAGAATCAGGGGGGCCCCCAGGGCCTGTTCCAGCCCTGTGCCATCGGTTTTGGCCGCGATCAGCTGGGTACCCGCAAGCCCGAACAGGGCAGCAGGAGATGCGCTTACGGTCGGATCGACAATGACGGCAGCCAGCGGTCCGCCTTCCATGGATTGCTCCAGAACGTACTTCTGGTTGCCAAGGTTCAGGGCCTTGAGCGCATCCTCGGGATTTGCGGCCAGTACGGAGGAGGCAATGGAACAGAACAGGATGGTCAGGGTGACGATGCGTTTCATGGTTGCTCCCTTTCGCAATTGAGTGTGACAATTCTATGTTCCGGCGTCTGGTCAGGATTGGCGCCGGCAATAAGCGCTTCTTTGTAGGCCTCGATGGCGTCCCGATGATGGGCGGCCAGGACGTCACTCATGCAGAACCCGCACAAGATGCGCGCCGTGGCTCACCTGCCGCTGATGCGTGCGGGATGGCCGCAGATCGGGCAGCTGATCGTATCCTCAGGCATGGCTACCGCTCCAGCTGCTGGATGCCTTCCACGACCCAGTGCGAGCTGCCGCCTGTTTCGTAGCGGCTGAAATGCCACGCCTCGCGGACCTGTTCGGCCTGCTTGTGGGCAGAACCTTCGCGCAGCATGGCGTCAAAAAGAACGGTGGCCACGGTCTGGTTGCCCAGGGTGTTCACTTCCAGCAGCCGGGCTTCCAGCAGAAGAATTTCCGTGCGGCCAGGATTGGGGTCTGTGGCAGTCTGGGCTTGGATCTCCGCATAAACCTCGTCGGAGGTGAATTGGCGGATGTCCTCCAGATCGCGTGCGTCCCACGCTGCCTGCAGGCGGGTGTAGGCGGCCTTGGCGCCGTCCAGGAACTCCTGTTCGTCAAATCCCGCCGGGACGCGAGAACTCGGGGACTGGGGGGAGGACTGCGCCGAGCGCAAGGTGTCCCATGCCCCTCCAGGGCTCCTGTCCCGCGCAGGACTGCCCGGGGTCTGCATGGCCGGCTGCCGGCTGCGCAGAAAGCGAAAAAGCAGGAACAGGCCGCCGCCGATGAGCAGGATGTCCACGAGGGAGGGGCCTGTGAACGGGCCGCCGAAAAAGAGGGATCCCAGGAGGCCGCCCATGAGCATGCCGCCCAGGAGGCCGCCGAACATGCCGCGCCCTCCCATGGGGGAACCGGCAGGCGCAGCCTGCTGGGTCGGGGAAGCAGGCGCAGGAGCGGGTTTCTGGTATTTCTGGGAATAGGATGGCCTGCTCCCAAAGGACTTCCCACCACCCATGCGGGCGGAACAGGCGTGGTCTGGCCAGGTCAGAAGCAGGACACCCAGCCCCATCAGCAAGCTAACCATAAACGAGAATTTTTTCACGGCTCCTCCTTGAGAAATTTTGGCAGTACCTGAAATTGTATTCAGATTGAAACTGAAAACACAAATGGGTGGCATTGATGGATTCAATGTCGATATGCCATCCATTCTTCATTGGATGGATTCAGGGCGGCGTCAAGGGGGGAGAAAAAAGAAAAGGCAGGAACGAACATGTCGCACCTGCCAGGGAAGCCAGGTACCCGAAAACAACTGTTACCGCTGCTTCCTTTCAGACCTGACGGGGTTGGCAGCGTTTCCGCCACCCGGCTTCGCTCAATTTGTAGGAGTGGCGGAGAGGAGAGGATTTGAACCTCCGGTACCCGTTAAGGTACACACACTTTCCAGGCGTGCGCCTTAAGCCAGACTCGGCCACCTCTCCGCGCGAGAGAAATCCGTCTCTATGTCACGCGAATTTCTTTGGCAAGTGGAAAATTGTCGGGGTGCCGCAATTTCCGTTTCCGCACAATGTCTAGAGATGCTGGCGCACCCAGGACAGGATCTGCCCGGGGGGCATGGCCCCGGCCGTACGGGCTGTTTCCCTGCCCTGACGGAACAGGATCATGCTGGGCACGGACTGGATTCCAAACCTGGACGCCACTGTTCCGTGGGATTCGGTGTCCAGTTTGGCCAGAACCGCCTGCCCTTGCAGCGCGGCAGCGGCCTGCGCGAAGGCCGGGCCCATCATCTTGCAGGGCCCGCACCAGGGCGCCCAGAAATCGACCACCACGGGCAGGGTGGAGCGGGAAATGAGGCGGTCGAAGGTCAGGTCCGTGAGATCCACGGGATGGCCGGACAGGAGTGCGGTCCCGCATTTCCCGCAGACAGGTTGCTGGGGGATGCGCTCGGCCAGCACGGCGTTGACGGCCTGGCAGTTGGGACAGACGGCGTGTATTTTTTCCATGAGGGTGGCCTCCGGTTTATGGTGTTGAAGTATTGGGAAATAAGCATCTTCGGGCGCGGCGCAAGGTGGCGGTTGGAAAGGAAGGGGCTGCGGCTTGCGGAAGATGCAAGCGGTATGAGGCATGAGGTGTGAGGTATGCGCGAGGCGGTCCGTTGGCGGCGGGGCATTCGACCCGCCGGAACTCCTTCGCTGGCCTCTTAGAGTTGAATCGTTGCGTGTCGTGTGCGAAATCCAGGCCGCGCGTCAGACAACGATTCAACAAACGATGCCTGGCTCAGTCAGACAGCCGACGGGGTCGAATGCCCCGCCGCCAACGGACCTTGAGGCGCTGGAGGACGGAATTGTTGTCGCGGTTGGCTGCAGGAAGATGGATTCCCACCTGCCCATGCTGTGCACACGTGCGCGGGAATGCCCGGATGTTGCGCGGACGGTCCGTTATTCATCGGAAGGCCGAATAGGAAGAAGAATTGACGAGACCGGAAGCGTCATTCCCGCGAAGGCGGGAATCCATCTTCATCGGGGGGCGGGGTCGTGAACAATGAATCGGAAAGAGGATTGAAGGCGAAAAAAAACCCCTTCGCGGGAAGGGGTTTGATGTCGTCTGATGTCCGGGAATGGATCAGATCCCCATGATGTTGTAGCCGGAGTCCACGTGGATGACTTCCCCGGTGATGGACAGGGACAGGTCCGAGGCCAGGAACAGTCCGGTCTTGCCCACGTCTTCCTGCACGATGTTGCGGCGCAGGGGGGCGCGCTCCTCGATGGTGGACAGAATGGTCTTGAAGCCGGAGATGCCGGACGAGGCCAGGGTCTTGAGGGGACCGGCGCTGATGGCGTTGACCCGGATTCCCCGCTCGCCCAGGTCCATGGCCAGATAGCGGACGCTGGTTTCCAGGGCGGCCTTGGCCACGCCCATGATGTTGTAATTGGGGATGACTTTCTCGGACCCGTAATAGGTCATGGCCATGATCGAGCCGTGGTCATTGATCATCTTCTCAAAGGCCTGACACAGGGCCACCAGGGAATAGGCCGAAATGTCCATGGCCAAATGGAACCCTGCCCGGGGCGTGTCGACATAGCGGCCTTTCAGATCGTCGCGGTTGGCAAAGGCTATGGAATGGACCAGGATATCGAAATTGCCCCATTTCTCCTTCACCAGCTCGGCGGATTGGACCAGGGCCTGGTCGTCGGTCACGTCGCACTGGAAGAGGAAGTCCCCGTTCAGTTCCTCGTGAATCGGTTCGACCCGTTTTTTGAGGGCCTCGCCGGCATAGGAAAGGGCAATGGATGCGCCATTCTCCTTGAGTTCCTTGGCAATGGCGTAGGCGATGCTCTTGTCGTTGGCCACTCCGAAGATCAAAGCTTTTTTTCCTTGGACGAGCATGTGCTTCTCCATGTTGGGTTGCGCCTTACGGCAATTGCAAGGGTTCGCCAGTCAGCAGTTCGTAGGCTTCCAGGTATTTCTTCTGTGTCTCGGCGATGACTTCGGCCGGGAGAGCCGGCGGAGGCGGGGTCTTGTCCCACCCGGTGCCGCTCAGCCAGTCCCGCAGATACTGCTTGTCGAAGCTGGGCTGGGATTTCCCAGGCGCGTACTGGCCGGCCGGCCAGAAGCGGGAGGAATCCGGGGTCAGCACCTCGTCGATGAGCAGAAGTTCCTTGCCGTCCAGACCAAACTCGAATTTGGTGTCGGCGATGATGATGCCACGGCTGGCAGCCAGATCCCGGCCGCGGGAGTAGATGGCCAAGGACAGATCCTGCACTTTTTTGACCAGTCCTTCGCCGATGCGGGATTTGGCGTCGGCCAGGCTGATGTTCTCGTCGTGCTGGCCAAGATCGGCCTTGGTGGACGGGGTGAACAGAGGTTTTTCCAGCTTGTCCGCGTCGACCAGTCCGGCCGGGAGCTTGTGGCCGCTGACCGAGCCCGTGGCGAGATAGTCCTTGTAGCCCGAGCCGGTCAGGTAGCCGCGCACGATGCATTCGATGGGCAGGGGCCTGGCCCGTCGGACCAGCACTGCCCGCCCTTCCAGCTGGTCGTGATACGGGGTCAGGGCCGCCGGGAAGTCGCGCACATCCGTGGCCAGGAGGTGATTGGCGACCAGATCCTTGAATGTGTCCATCCAGAACACGGTGATCCGGTTCAGGACCACGCCTTTGTACGGGATGGCCTCGTTCATGACCACGTCAAAGGCGGACATGCGGTCCGTGGTCACGATGAGCAGGGTCTGCGCATCGATTTCATAGATATCGCGAACTTTTCCGCGCGAAAGGAGGGGGAATTCGCGGATATTGGTCTTGGTGACGATGTTCATGCAACCTCCGGGTTACAGTCGTTGCTCCACGCTGCGGGCATGGGCTTCAAGGCCCTCCAGCCGGGCCAAACGGGAAATTTTACGGCCATGGGTTTGCATGTACCGCATGTCCGTGCTGATGAGGCTTGTTTTTTTGCAGAATGTGTCCACGGACAAGGCCGAGGAGAAGCGGGCCGTGGACAGGGTCGGCAGGACGTGGTTGGGCCCGGCGAAATAGTCGCCCACGGGCTCGGGGGTGCTGTGGCCCATGAACACCGCGCCGGCATTGCGGACCATGCCGAGCAGGGGCCACGGGTCGGACACGCACAGCTCGAAATGCTCAGGGGCGAGCAGGTTGATCAGGTCCATGCCGGCTTCCAGGCTGGGCACCTGGATCAGCGCGCTCCAGTCGGACATGGCCTTGGCCGCGATCTCGGCCCGGGGCAGGGCGGAAAGCTGGACCGCGAGTTCATCCCTGACGGCGTGCAGCAACGCGGCATCAGGCGAAACCAGGAGGCTTGAAGCCAGGGGGTCGTGCTCGGCCTGGGAGAGCATGTCAGCGGCCAGCCATTTCGGGTTGGCCGAGGAGTCGGCCAGGATGGCGATTTCACTCGGTCCGGCGATCATGTCGATGCCGACCTGGCCGACCAGAAGGCGCTTGGCCGTGGTCACGAAGATATTGCCAGGACCGGCGATGACATCGACCCGCGGAATGCTGGCCGTGCCGTAGGCCAGGGCCGCAATGGCCCAGGCCGACCCGCACAGAAAGACCGTGTCGATGCCGAGAATGGCCGCCGTGGCAAGGATATAGGGATTCAACGAACCGTCCTTGCGGGGGGGGCTGACCACGCAGATGCTCTTCACCCCGGCCACCTGCGCCGGGATGGCGTTCATCATCAGGCTGGAGATGAGGGGCGTCTCCCCGCCCTGACCGCCGGGGACATACAGCCCGGCCCGGTCCACAGGCAGGATGAGCTGGCCCAGGGTCGTGCCGGGGGCGGGGGTGGTGATCCAGGAGCGCTGTTTCTGATGCTCGTGAAAAGAGCGGATGTTGCCGGCGGCCTCGGCGATGATCCCGGCATCCTCGGCTGGGATGTGGTCCAGGGCGCGGGAGATCTGCTTTCCGGACACGGCCAGCTGTTCCGCGGAGAAGGTCGGGCAGTCGAACCGTCTGGCATACCCGATGACCGCTTCGTCGCCGCGTTCCCGGACAGCGGCCAGGATGTCGCGCACCAGGGGTTCGACATTGTCCGCGGATGCATCCCGGCGGGACAGCCAGGAGGAGATGGCTGGCCAATCTTGGGAAGAAGAATAGGATATGGAATGTAAGGGCATCGATGTTCTCATGTTGCTGTTCCGGGCGTGCGGATTGCCCGGGCAAAGACTTGGATTCCCGCCTTCGCGGGAATCCGTCTCGTCCCCAAGGGAGACGTATTGTCCAACGCCATTTTCTATGCCGCCAACCCCTGAAAAGTCAAACCCTTCATCGGCCGTGAACCGGGACACGCCAGGTTAATGAGCGATGAACGGGTTGCTGGCAAAAAAAAAGGCCGGAGTTTTGCGTCTCCGGCCCTTGGGGCGTCAGATGAAAAAACCAGAACTAGAACTTGTAGGACAAGCCGACAGAACCGAAGTAGGAGTTGTCGGTATCCGCATCGTCATGATCCAGGGCGAAGAAGCCCAGTTCGTTGATGGCGGCCAGGTTCTCGTAGATCATGTACTTGTTGACCATGTACACTTCCCAGGCGGAGTCTTCTTCGTCGAACCACACGTCGGCGTCTTCGTCGGAGGTGCCCCTGGCGTACAGCACAGTCAGGGCATGGGACAGCTTGTCGACAAAGGTGATGTCGGCCAATTTCACGCCGACAGTCCACAGGCCGGTTCCGGAGTTGCCCACGCCCACTGTGTCGGTGAAGAAGCCGTCAGAGGCAGCGGTGCTGAAGGCGCGGAGGCCGCCAAGGTAGGGAGTCAGTTCCCAGCCTTCAGCCAGGGTGGGCAGGAAGTTGTCTTCGTCGTCCGCGTCGTCCGCGCCGGTGCCGTAGGTGCCAAACAGGGTGGCGGTCAGCATGGAGAACTTGTAGGACGCGGCCAGATCGGCATACCAGCCCTTGGTCTCGTAGTCGTCGCTTTCGCCAACGCCGTAGATCACGTCAGCGGCAAAGGTCAGGGGGTCGAACACGGTCAGTTCCGCATTGGCACCCACGATCCACACGGTGGAGTCATCATTATTCTGGTAGGAATAGCCCGTGTTCTCGCCGATCATGGCATAGGCGAAGTAGGGGGTCAGGGCAAAGGCGTCCAGGGTGATGGGGGCGGCCAGGAAAGCCATGTCCATGTCGTCCTGGTCGGCATAATCTGTGAACTCCCCGGTCATTCTGTTGAAGCTGACATCGTTATTGTCGTTGCGGTCTGCGCCGCGGGTATACCCGACGGTCAGGCCGAACATATCGTTGATGGGGGCGCTGACCACCAGGGCGGCGGCGTCGTCATCAAAAACCGGGTTGCCGAAGATGCTCGGCAGGGAGATTCCCTGCAAACCGGCCTTGACGTTGATGGCCGTGTCCGGGAACTTGAAATCGATGTAGGCGTGCTTGACGCGGGTGTCGAGGGTGCCGTCGGTACCCCAGTCGCCACCGGAGCCCTGGCCCCAGTCCGTGTTGATTTCCAGGCCCAGCACTGCCTTCAGGTTTTCGCTCTGCAGGAAGGTGAAGTAGGTGCGCATGCGCTGGGTGGTGTAGTAGTTGTCCCCATCAGCAGTGTCGGAATCAAAATCTCTCAGGTTTGCTGACCACAGGCCGTGAACGTCCAGATTGCCTTTGACCTTCAGCTCGGTGGCGGAAGCGCTGAAGGCAAGGCCGAACAGCATGGCGGCCAGCAGAGCAACGAGTGCACAACGTTTCATAGAACACTTTCTCCTTTTGCAATAATGAATGACATCTGACGCCAACTCAATTTTCTAGATTAAAGAAGGTACAAAAAGCAATCCCTTTTTGGGCATATTTTCAGGGAAAGTTAAAAAAAATGTACCGACCGATCGGCAAGGGCAGGGACGAGATGAGGTATCCGCATGGATCGCCACGGCGCAGACGCCTCGCGAAGACGAATCAAACGTCATGTTCACCCGCTGTGTTCTGTCGAAAGCTCGGAGTATTGCTGTAAGAGCCCATCTGTGCGCGTCCGCTCAAACCGGATGCGCCGGAAAAAAAAGGGCCGGAGTTTTGCGTCTCCGGCCCGCAGGCGTCAGGTGTGTAGGCTTTGCTTAGAAGTCGTACTTGAAGCCGATGGTGGCGAAGTAGGAGTTGTCGGCATCGTCGGCATCTTCGAGATCCGGGGCGAAGAAGCCCAGTTCGTTGATGACGGCCAGATTTTCGTAGATCATGTACTTGTTGACCATGTACACTTCCCAGGCGGAGTCGTCTTCGTCGAAGAGTACGTCGGCGTCTTCATCGGATGTGCCCTGGGCATAAGCGAAGGTCAGGCTGTGGGACAGCTTGTCCACAAAGGTGATCTTGTCCAAGCTCAGGCCGACGGTCCAGATACCGGTTCCATCCCGGCCGGTGACGGTGGTGCCGGTGAAGAAGCCTGTATCAGACCAGCCGGTGTTGAAGGCGCGCTTGCCACCCAGGTAAGGGGTGATTTCCCAGGCTTCGGCCAGGGTCGGCAGGAAGTTGTCCTCGTCGTCCTCGTCGTCCGCGCCGGTGCCGTAGGTGCCGAACAGGGTGGCGGTCAGCATGGAGAACTTGTAGGACCCGGCCAGGGCGGCATACCAGCCCTTGGTCTCGTAGTCGTCGTTCTCGCCGACGCCGTAGATCAGGTCAGCGGCAAAGGTCAGCGGGTCGAACACGGTCAGCTTGGCGTTGGCGCCAGCAACCCAGATGGTGGAATCGTCAAGGAGGTAATTCCCATAGGCGGCATTGCCGGTATCCAAGCCCTGCTGGCCAGCAAAGGACACGTTCTCGCCAACCATGGCATAGGCGAAGTACGGAGTGACCGCGAAACCTTCCAGCTTGATGGGGGCGAGCAGGAAGACCATGTCCATGTCGTCCTGGTCGGGATAGTCAGCAAACTCGCCGGTGTTTCTGTTGAAGCTGACATCATTGGGGTCGTAGCGGTCTGCGCCGCGGGTATACCCGACGGCCAGGCCGAACATGTCGGTGATGGGGGCGCTGACCACCACGGAAGCGGCGTCGTCACTGAAAACAGGGTTGCCGAAGACGCCGGGCAGGGAGATAGCCTGCAGGCCGGCCTTGGTGTTGATCTTGGTGTCCGGAAAGTTGAAATCGATATAGGCGTGCTTGACGCGGGTGTCGGTCGTGCCGTCAGTACCCCAGTCGCCGCCGGCGCCCTGGCCCCAATCGGTGTTGATTTCCAGGCCCAGGACCGCCTTCAGGTTCTCGTTGGCCAGGAAGGTGAAGTAGGTGCGCATACGCTGGGTGGCGCCGAAATTGTCACCGTCGCTGACATCGGAGTCGAAATCACGCAGGTTGGCCGACCACAATCCGTAGACGTCCAAATTGCCTTTCACTTTCAGTTCGGTCGCGGAAGCGCTGGTGGCAATGCCAAACATCATGGCGGCCAACAGGGCTACGAGTGCAAAACGTTTCATGCTCTTCCTCCTTTAGCATTAAAAAACAAACGAATTACCTGACGCTTGGGTTTCAACTACGGCAACTCGAGTTCAAAAAGCAAGCTTTTTTCCCTCGATTTTCCCTCAAAGTTAAATTTTTTTTACGGTACATTTTTTTGAATCGTCCCCCCTGCCTGGGACAAATCCAGGGGGTAGGCCACGATCATGGTCTTTTTCTTGGCCGTGCCGACCATGCCGGTGTGGGTGTTGATGTTGACCACCAGATCCAGGGTCCCGTCATTGTCCAGGTCGGCCAGGGCATAGTCGGTCACCGTGCCCTTGATGCGGGCCGTCTTCCATTGCAGGCTCATGCCCACCCCGTCCCAGTACAGGGAATGGATCTCGCCCTGGGGGTAGTCGCGGTAGTTGGAGAAAATCTGGGCCGAGACCGAGATGTTCCGGCTGATGATCAGTTCATAACGTTTGTCCTTGTCCAGGTTTGTGGGAATGCCCCGCAGAGGGATGAAGACCTTGTCCGGCGGAACCTCCGTGGCGCGCGGGGGGTTGAGCCCGAGAGGGGCGGTGCTGTATTCCACACCCAGGTTGGACCCGGCATAGGTTTCTTCGGTGACGGTCAGGAGGGCGCCCGTGGAGCTGTAGATGCGCATGCGGTCGAAGTCGTCGACCATGATGATCTGGTGCCCGTCTTCAAAAGGGAGGAAGGTCGTGTTGAAGACTGTGCCGCCCATGGGCAGGTCCACGGCCGGTCCGAGGGCATACGTGCCCTCGGCCTTGATCATCTGGTGGATCTTGCTGTCCAGGTATTTCATCTGGCCCACGCCCTGGCCCACCAGGGTGGGGGTGAAGGCCGGCGGCATGTTCAGAACGCCCAGGAAGTAGGGAATGCGGTCGGCCTGCATGGAGAATTTCCCGCCTTCGAATCCCACCACAAGGGACCGCGGGTCCTTGTCCATGGCCCCGGCAATGACCAGTTCGTGGCGACCGTCGCGGTTCAGGTCGATGCTGTTCAGCCGCACGAAGTTGACATGTTTGGGCAGCTCCAGCTTTGCGACCTCGCGCATCTCGTTCTGCTGAACGCGAAAGGCGAACAGGGTGGTCTCGGTCAGCATGAAGACTTCATTCTTGCCGTCCCCGTCCCCGTCGCAGACGACCATGCCGCGCGAGGCAACAGGCAGGGTCTGACTGCGCCAGCGGCCCATGCTCGCATCCATGTCCTGATACTTGAGGGAGGGGTTGGCATAGGCCGTACCGCCCTGGGTCTCGTTGACGATGAGGGCCTGGTTCATGGGCTGGACCGCGGGCTGGGCCTTGGCCACGGCTGTTTCGGGCTTGCCGAAGACCTGCGCATTGATGTTCTTGGACACGGTTTCCAAACTGGGGATGACCTGGCTCAAGGTGGTCTGGACCGGATGGGGAGTGTTCTGACCCGCAGGATCCAGCGTGTTGACGTCCAGGCTGCATTCCTGACCCATGACGGTCAGGGAACCCCACACCAGGTAATCAGCACCCAGGGCCTGGCGGATTTTGGCGGCAGCGGCGGCATCGGCGGGAGGTGCAGTCACGGCCTTCTTGACCGTCCCGGCATCCAACGGCGTGAAGGTGTCGGGCCAGGTCAGGCGGGTGGTCAGCATGCTCTGGATGCCCTGGCTCAGATATTGATATTCCTGCGGGCCGTGCACGCCAAAGGGCAGGACCGCGAAGGTCTTGACCTCCGCCGAGACCTGTGCGGCGCAGAGCAGCAGGAATGCGAGGCTGACGAGAAGTCTCTTGAACATTGTCCCCTCCGGGAATACAGATTTCGGACTGTGCCGGTTTTCTTACTCTGAAGTGGCTCTTCATGGTAAGGAATCTTTGGAATGTCAACAGCACGGGGAGAAGGGCGCGGTTCACCGGAACCGGGTCTGGATCAGGCCGGCGAAAGGCCGGATTGCCGCGCAAAAAGGCTCGCTGATCCGTTGCGCACCCATGCTCGGCATGGCGAATGGGGGCGGCTTTGAAAGGCATGGATTCACCCTATCGGGTACAAGCCCGCCTGCGCGGGAATGACGTCGAGGGCAGGCATCTGCCTTGGCTGGTCCGGCAGGCAAACCTCAAGCCTTCACATCGTCGCGTCATCCCACGAACGTGCGCCCGTCAGGATAGGCGGGAATCCATCTTCCTGACTGGGGTAGGTTGGATCATGCCGCGTTTGTCTCCGGCGTCGACTGCCGTACGGACGGCGTCATGCCTCGGCCCACACCGGGACGGCGTCGCCGCCATGCTAGATTCAGCGCACCTTCATCAATATATATAGAGGTATCCATGATTTCCAGACGCGACCTTCTCTTCGGCATGGCCCGGCGTTTGCGTGAGGCAGGCGGGGACAAGCCGGTTTCCGGCATTGGGGCGGACATTGCCGCGGCCGATGCCGCCTACGTCCGCAAGGATTATCTCCAGGCCCGGGACCTCTACAAGGAAGTGCTCAAGGAGAATCGGGCCCACAAGGAGGCCCGCGTGCGGCAGGGCCTGTGCCATTACCATCTGGGCGAGTATGTGCAGGCCAAGGACACCCTGCTCATGGTCACCAGACAGCATCCGGGGGAATACCTGGCCTGCCTGTACCTCGGATTGGCCTATGCCCGGAGGGGGCAGGTGGAAAAATGCATGGCGGTCTGGAAGGGGTTTGTGGACCGCGACCACATCGGGGTCATGCGCGAGATCAACGTGCAGCGGGCCCTGTTCGAGACCGGGGAGACCCTGACCGGGACCGAGGTGGCCGAGGCCGTGGAACAGGCCCTGCTGCAGGCCTGACGGGGTCCGCTCGGGCCGTGGATGGTTTCGTGCAGCGTCTCCGGCTGCCTGGACCATTCCGGACTGGTCAACCATCCCCCCCCCTGCTACACGGCCTTCATGCATGGTTCCCGACTGGTTTTTCTTGGCCTGGACGGCCTGCCCTGGTCCGTGGCCCAAAGCCTCTGCCAACAAGGCCTGTTGCCCCATCTGGCCAGGATCATGGACGCCTCCGGGTGTCGGCCCATCCGGGCCGAACTGCCCGAACTCTCTCCCGTGAACTGGACGTCACTCTTCACCGCCGCCCCACCCGGCGGCCACGGGGTCTTCGGCTTCACCCGCATCAACCCGCAGACATACCATCTCGAATTCACGGATTTCAGCCATGTGCATGGGCTGACCATATTCGAACGCATGGCCGATGCCGGCCTGTTCGCCAAGGTCGTCAACATGCCGAATCTCGCGCCCGTGCGGCCCATGCGGGCCCTGCTGGTGGCCGGTTTCCCGGCCCGGGATCTGTGCGGTGCGGTCCATCCGCCTGCCCTGGGAGGGATCCTGGCCGATCATGGCTACACCGTCGAGGCGGACACCGTGGCCGGAGCCACGGACCCCGGCTTTCTCCTGGCCGAGCTGCACCGCACCCTGGCCTGCCGCGGAAAGGCCGTGGATCTCCTGTGGCCGGACCTGGCCTGGGACATGTTCATGCTCGTGCTGACGGAAACAGATCGTCTGGGCCACTTCCTCTTCCCGGCCCTGGTGGAGCCCCATCATCCCTGGCGTGCGGAGGTCATGAACCTCATGGCCACCTGGGACCGGCTCATCGGCCAGACCCTGGAGCGGTATGAGGAACTCCCTGGACCCAAGCGGTTGATGGTGATGGCTGATCACGGGTTCACGGCCCTGCTGCAGGAGGTGGATCTCAACGTCTGGCTCAAGGGTCAAGGGTTGTTGCATTTTTCCCGACCGCCCCAGAACGAGTGGGACACAGAGGCCATGGCGCCGTCCACGCGGGCCTTTGCCCTTGACCCCGGTCGCGTCTACATGCACTCCAGGGAGCGCTTTGCCCGGGGGCAGTTGTCCCGGTCCGATGCGAAGCACCTTGCCACAGAGCTGAGCGAGGCCCTGCGCGGCTTGACCTGGCAGGGCCGTCGGATCATCCGCCAGGTCCACAGGGGGGCGGACCTGTATCACGGACCCCAGGCCCATCTGGCCCCGGACCTCGTCCTGGTCCCGGAGCCCGGGTTCGACCTGAAAGGCAAGTTCGGCCGCCCGGCCATGTTCGGCCATTTCGGCCGTCAGGGCATGCACACCCCCGACGACGTATTCTTTTTCGACTCCGCCGCTGCCCCGGCCCGCACGCCCACCCATGTGGGGCGCGCCATCCTGGAGAATTTCGGCATTTCCTCCACCATCCTCGACTTCTGAACCACCATGCGCATCGACTACGAACATGACTTGAATCCGGCCCAGTTGGAGGCCGCCACCACCCTGGACGGGCCGGTCCTGGTCATCGCCGGAGCCGGTTCAGGGAAGACCAGGACCATTGTCTACCGTTTGGCCCGTCTCGCGGAGAGCGGCGTGTCCCCAGAAGAAATTCTGCTTTTGACCTTCACCCGCAAGGCCTCGTCGGAAATGCTCGAAAGGGCCCAGGGCCTGTTGGGCCATCGGGGGCTGGGCAGCGTGCGCGGCGGGACCTTCCACGGCTTCGCCTTCTCCCTGCTGAAGCAGTACGCCGGCCTGCTGGGCTTTTCGCGCGGGGTGACGGTCATGGACCGCGCCGACGGCGAGGACGTCCTGGCCCAGGCCAAGGACCGGCTCAAGATCGGCAGCCACGACCGCAAATTTCCCAAGCGGGCCACCATCCTCGGGCTGTACAGCAAGAGCCGGAACAAGGAGCTGTCCCTGTCCGAGGTCCTGCGCCAGGAAGCCTACCATCTCGGGGTCTATGAGGGGGACCTGGTCAGGCTGCTGGAGGAGTACGAGCGCATCAAGCTGGAGTGCGGTCTGCTGGACTACGACGACCTGCTCTTCCTGATGGAACGTCTGCTGGCCGGACACCCCCATGTGCGCCAGACCGTGGCCGCGTCCATTTCCCACATCATGATCGACGAGTACCAGGACACCAACCTGGTCCAGGCCAGACTGGTGGGGTTGTTGACCGATCCCGAAAGCCCGGCCCCCAACGTCATGGCCGTGGGCGACGACGCCCAGTCCATCTACGCCTTCCGCGGCGCCAATGTGCGCAACATCCTCGATTTTCCCAAGGTTTTTCCCGGCGCCAGGATCATCAAGCTGGAGCAGAACTACCGCTCGACGCAGCCCATCCTGGAGCTGACCAATTCCATCCTGGACGGATTCCGGGACAAGTTCACCAAGCGTCTTTTTTCGGAAAAGCCGGGCTCGACCCTGCCCGAACACATCCTGCCCTTTTCGGACCGCAGCCAGGCCAGGCTGGTCACGGCAAAGGTCGTGGATCTGGCCCGGATCCATCCCCTGGACCAGATCGCCGTATTGTTCCGGGCAGGATATCAATCATATCATGTGGAGGTCGAGCTGAACAAGATGGGCCTGGCTTTCCGCAAATACGGGGGAATCAAATTTTCCGAAGCCGCGCATATCAAGGATGTCCTGGCCTGTCTGCGCATCAGCCAGAACGCCGCTGACCTCCCAGCCTGGCAGCGCATCCTCGGCAACGTGCCGGGCATCGGTCCCAAGAGCGCCCAGAAACTCTATCGGGCGGCTATGATCAACGACCAAACCTTTCTGAAGGCCCAGCGGGCCAGGAGGCCGGAACTGGAACGGCTGTTCCGCGTCCTGGACACCTTGCGGACCCAGGCCATGCAGCCGTCCACGGCCATCACCTTCATCCTGGAATACTACCTGCCGGTTCTGAGGGAAAAATTCCCGGACGACTACCCTCGCCGGGAAGCCGGGCTGGAAGAGTTGGTCCAGATCGCACTGGGCTACGAGGACATTGCGGGCTTCCTGGGGGATCTGAGCCTGGACAGCCCCGAGGCCGAGGAGGCGCGCGGCCAGGCAGTAACCCTGTCCACGGTCCACTCGGCCAAAGGCTTGGAATGGGACGCCGTCCTGGTCATCGACCTGGTGGAGGACCGCTTCCCGTCCCGGCATGCCTTGAACGACAGCGATGATTTCGAGGAGGAGCGACGGCTTCTGTACGTGGCCTGCACCCGGGCCAGGGAGCATCTGAGTCTTTTTTCCCCTGAAACCCTGTACAGCAGGGAACTGGCGGGCACCACGCCGGCGCGGATCAGTCCCTTCCTGCAGGACATCCCGCCGCATTTGCTGGCCCGCTACCGCGAACAGTTCACCGGGGGGGTGGGGCTGCAGACACAGCCTGCGCCCCGCCGCGCATCGGGTCTCACCGCACCGCAGCAGATTTCGGACGCCAACGAGGGCCCAGGCCAAAACCGACCGGGGAGCGGACCCGGCGCCCAGACCCCGGTGCAGGGCACGTACTGCAGGCACAGGATCTTTGGCCGGGGCAAGGTCGTCTCGCGGGTGGAACCCAACAAGTTCAAGATCAACTTCCCGGGCTTCGGCCTGAAACTCATCATCGAGGATTTTGTCGAACTGGAATGAAAACGGGGTGGCGCCAGAACCGGCACCCCCTCCGTGGCCATGCCTGGGCCCCCGGGAAAGGGGCCTTGTCCGTCAGCAGACCATCTGCTTGACATGCCCGAACAGGGCGTCGTCCTCGACCTCCGTTCCCAGTCTGTGCAGAATGGCTTTCAGGGCCTGGCATTCCGTGGCGAAGATGTTCTCGTCCCCGATGCGTTTGTACAGGCCGGTGGCGCGCATGACGTCCAGGACCTGTTTCTTGAGGCCCGAAAAGACGGGTTCCACGCCAGCCTCCCTGAGCTGGCCGACCAGGCTCTGCAGCATCTCTTCCCCCGAAGAATCCAGGAAATTGATGGCGTCTCCGATCACCAGCAGAAACCTGGCCTCCTTGTGGTCGGCCACGGCTTTGAGTACCGCATCCTCGAAGTGCGCCACGTTGGCAAAATAGAGGGATCCGTCGAAGCGCATGACGGTGACCAGGTCCGAGGTGGCCAGGGTGGGATGGACGTGCACGTCGCGCAGGGTGCCGTCGGCGTAGCGGCCGAGGATGGCCACGCGCGGGGCCATGGTCCGGTAGAGGTAGAGGCCGATGG
>ERZ1645192.1048-NODE-1048-length-23305-cov-22.834452_pt1 | contig 23305 bp, 20 predicted proteins | sample MGYA00575354_ERZ1645192 | MGnify/ENA primary metagenome ERZ1645192 (study PRJEB40844, sample SAMN11349763) | freshwater sediment metagenome | isolation source: river sediment | host: Sediment | place: India: Faizupur Khadar , New Delhi | collected 2017-02-21 ... | reverse complement strand
TCAGATAGCTCCCCGGAGAGGAGAGCAGGAAAGTGAGGGCTGCTGTCATTTATTGTGAGTGGCCTGATATGATCAGGTAAAATGATCTCCGTATGTAAAAGATTATGAGCGAAAGTCTGGTCAAAAATCAAAAGACAAGAAAGAATATCGGGAAAAACAAGAACAGGAAGATTGCCGGAAAAATTGACCAGAAAAGGTACAGGAATAAAAGCGGCCAGCCATTGCGACCGACCGCCGGAAAACGAGAAGGTGTCCTTTTGAGACACCCTCCAAGCAAACCGGAACTCACCGGCTCACCATAGCAACTTATCTAATCCTATAGAGTTATCTCACTGAAGTTGATTCTGAAAACTCTCTGGTCAGCAAAACTTCCTTCAACTGACCAGGGGAATTCCTTGTACCAACGGCCTTCATAACCGTCAAGCGATCCTACATACAGATAGGTGTCGTCGAATACATAGTTGAACTCCTCGTCAATATCGAGCAGAATTTCAAGGAAATGTTCGTTCTCCACCCAGTAATCTGAAGCCTTTATGGTACCTACAGGACCTCCTATTGCTCCAAGTGTAGCCTTGACAAGGTCAAACTCGTTAATACCGTTGAAATCATAGTAATTGTATCCCATGTGGAGTCCGTATTCCGTGCTGACGCCCAGTCCGCCACTTACCGCCCAGCCGATTCTTTTATAGGAGACCTGTTCTCCTTTAACCGGTACGGCGAGGTAGGTTTTAAGAGCAATCACAATCGGATTTGCTTTGACCAGACAGAAAGTCAGGTTGCTAAGGCCCGCAGGCTTTCCTGACCTGTTTACAGGCGCAGTAAGGTTCTTATCGCCCATGCTGCCACCTGGATAGAAATATACATTTGCAGAATTGCCGCCTTTTACAATTGCGGCGCCAACTACATATTCTACATCTTCAATCATGATTGGCTCGTCCATACTGAACTCCACAAAAACGCCATCCTTAACCTCTACCTGAAGTCCTTCAGGGAATTCACCTTCGAACATCCCGTTGACAAAGTCAATTTTGTCACCGCAGTGAAAATATCCTGCCTCCAGTTCAAATGCAGCTGCAACTTCAGCGCATGTAACGTTGCCACCATTATTTGCACCTTCAAGTACAAGTGGCACTATCCCTGCATCTGAAGGCGGCAGTGTCGCTTCAGAACCAGAATCTCCCTTTTTAAGTATCAATTCGCTGTCATCCTGCTGGCAGGAACCCAGCGCGGCCACCATCAGCACAGCCGCAAATACATACATCATTTTTTTCATCTCAGCCATTTTTAAGTTTAAGTAATTAATAATCATAGTTATATTCACATTTGCAGACATTTTCATCACGCTATCAAGCCTATAATTGACGATCTCTTCCTTGCATGGAAATAGGTCAGACCGTTTTTTTCAGTCATTGTAACCAGCTGAAGATTGCTTTCTTCAAGCAGGAGTGAAACTGTCCTCACTGTCAGATACCGGTTGGTCTTCATGTCAATGAAACTGTACATCCTGTTTATAAAAGGTATCCTGGATTCTATACCGTTTTCATAAACCTCAGCCTTATGCGAAAGATTTTTGGGCAGATTACCGTACTTGTCAGAGAAACCGTTCTGCGACTTGTTATCGGTAAAACATCCCACAAAAGTGCTGTCTGCAGGCAGCAGCTCTGAAAGTTTGCGGAGGAAATCCCTTATTTCCCTTACGTAGTTGAGCGGTTTCAGATTCACGATGGTCTTCACCCCCTTCATATCATCGGCATCATAGAAATAATGCCTTGTTGATGGAATTACCAGGATAGAAGCCTCATTTATCAGTCCCATCCCGTCAAGATAACTTATCAGGTCCTGGCGCACTTCCGCAGTGAGTTCGGAAAACAGATGGTTAAGCCTTGAAAATACCGGCGATGCACCGCGACCTGAAATCATTCCCAACGGCCGGTCAGCAGTTACATTTGCGTTGTTCCCTACGGTTTGATTTTCCATCACTTCAATTTTATTCTGTTTACTATACTTCTAAATGAGAAAATACTTATAGTCATATACAATACCATTATCCCTGAGCCACCAGCGCAGTGCCCTGGCTATCTTCCTCCGTCTTATAATAACCTTTCCGGTCTCAGGCGATGTTATCTGGAATAGAATCTTCATTCTCATGGTCCTTTTGTATTGACAAATTTAAAGTACACACAAAGGCAAATCAAGACGCTGATGCCCATTTAATGGCATTTTGCGACTATGTTAAAAATCCTTAATCAAGTTTTACAGGACATCCATGCGGACAGGCAGGCCGTTTACAACACCTATCCGGACATTCGTCAAAAACGGGTGACTTTTTACCAAGGTTTCTGGTTAATACTGTTGTTGCAGGAATGAATGCACGCTAACCATCTCTCTTCCTGAACATTACAATTTATGGAAGACGAAACCCTTCAATTATCTAAATTTTGACAAAGTGCTGATTTAAAAAGGTTAAAATTTGTTTGGGAAGGCCTTTCGCGGATGTGAACCGAGAAAAAACAGAGGTGAGGATGTCATTTTGAAGCGAATCAAAATTGTGGCGCAATAAATCAAGGCATGCAAATATTGACTAACCCTACGCCAATGGCGGATATACTCAGGATGACAAATCCGGACTAAATCCTATGACAGCATGCAGACTGGTTGTCTGTTTACGGTCTTCTGTTCTTAAGATTAGCAAGGTAGCGTGATTTGGCCTCAACGGCATCAGCACCCGGAGTAATATATATTTTTGTCCTGTGGTCAATAATGACTTCCTTCATCTTGGACAGGTCTGGCGAGCTGTGAATTATTGGTTTCTTCTCAATCATAATTTCAATTGTTTGGATAAAAAAGTCCCGCCGTCACCGGCGAGACTGTTTCTTTGGTTAAATGACTTTATTAAATCTATACACGTTTAACATTTACCGCATTTAATCCCTTTTTTCCCTGCTCCAGGTCAAATGTCACAGTATCATTTTCTTTGATATTGTCCTTTAATCCAGATGAATGCACAAAATACTCTTTTGGTGAATTTTCCTCCTTAATAAATCCGAATCCTTTGAATTCATTGTAGAATTTTACTGTTCCTTTACTCATTATTTGATTTTATTAATATTTCACAAGGTACGGTTTATTTTCTGTATATTTTACTTATTTTCAATAAATTAAATCAGGAGTGAAAATAACCGGATAAAACGGTGTTACGCTAGTCCGGATGAAGGAATTACTGTTACAGACCTTATTATCCCGCTTTATGTAAATTTGGAAAGCAGAACATAACTAATCAAAAGTTCAAATCACGATGAAGTTAACCCGGGTAATTAGTCTGTCAATCATCTGTTTAGCAGGACTCACATCATGCAACGTGAAGGATTCCCCAGTGTTCAGATCAGACTGGTATTCAATCTACCCTGACAGGGTCAAACAGGAAAATTTCACTTCCCGTGCCCTCAGCGCTGAAGAAATGACCTCTGATTACCAGAGCCCCGCCGCGGCTGTTGACCCGGTAATCGAGTTCAAGTTCAGCATCAACGGTCGTGACAATGAACTTCCGTTCGGAATTAATCACCAGGCGAATATCTTTCCCGTAAACGATGAGGAAACTATTATTGATGTCCAATTCGGACAAAGAAGCGCTCCAGATACGATTAAAGATGCCTCAAAGCCATTGCCCCCAAACACAAAAGTCAGGTTCAGGGTAGACTTCAGAAAGGTGCTTGACACATTCAGGGACAATGGATACTTTGATGATCTCCCCGGGAACCGGATATTCAGGGATGATTTCAAGGGACTTTACATAGCGGGTGACACATACCCCCTCAACTGGGATTTTGAGAATATTCCTGGCAATCCGGATTTAAAGCTGGAAGATCCTGACGGGGATGGCATTTATGAAAAAGTACTGACATTCAATGTATATGATCCGTCGGCCCACACATCCTCATCATGGAAACAAGCTGGAGATCTATCGCAGTACCCTCAGTTCACAAGCCCGTACCCGCTCCTGAATGCACTCCATAACATGTCTCTTGACGAGATGGTAATGCTGATGGAAAAGGACGGTACCTTCCGCACAGGAGAGGCGTGGCCCGGAGTCTGGACCCGTGACCTGAGCTATGCTGTGGTGCTTTCACTTGCATGGCTCGATCCGCAACGCTGCATGAACAGCCTGATGGAGAAAGTCGCAGACGGGAGAATCATACAGGATACAGGCACCGGCGGAGCCTGGCCGGTCTCTTCTGACAGGGTGGTCTGGGCACTGGCAGCATGGGAGATATATAAATATACCGGCGACAGGGAGTGGCTCGCTGCAGCATTCGAAGTAGTCAGGAACAGCCTCACGGCAGACAGCAAAACAATTATTGACCCTTTAACCGGACTCATCCGCGGAGAATCTTCATTCCTTGACTGGAGAAAGCAGACATACCCTCTCTGGATGGAACCGTCAGACATCTACGGTTCCCTGAACCTGGGTACCAATGCCGCATACTTTCAGGCACTGATCACTGCCGGGATGATGGCACGGGAACTCGGAAAGGAGGACATGTGGAGTGACAGAGCGACGGAGCTTCGTGCAAATATCAACAAGCATCTATGGCTGGATGAAAAAGGTTATTACGGCCAGTATCTCTATGGCAGACACTTCCGTTCGGTTTCGCCGCGGGCGGAAGCACTCGGCGAAGCTTTCACAGTACTCTTCGGTATCGCTGACGATGAAAGGAAGCTGAAGGTGCTTCAGAATACCCCCGTAACCCCTTTCGGCATTACCTGCATATATCCGCAGACACCGGGCATCCCCCCCTATCACAACAACGGCATCTGGCCATTCGTACAGGCATTCTGGACAATGGCCAACGCGGAGAACGGGCATGCCGAGGCTGTCGGGGAAGGAATTGCATCAATCATCCGGCCTGCGGCACTCTTCCTCACAAACAAGGAGAACTTCGTTGCTGAAACCGGTGATTTTGCAGGAACGGAAACAAACTCTGACAGACAGTTATGGAGTGTTGCGGCTATGCTGGCGATATACCACCGTGTGATCATAGGTATAAGCTTCGACAAGGACAGGATGGCATTCAGACCGGTGATACCGGAGAGCTTCAGGGGACCATATTCTCTGGATAACTTCAGCTACCGTGGAGGCACTTACAATATAAAGGTCAAAGGATGGGGAGACACCATCGAATCATTCAGAATTGACGGTGCAGAATCGGCTGGTCATTTCATACCGGATACATTGACAGGCAACCACACGGTCGAAATAACAATGAACGGAAAAGCTAACCGTAACACCTTCAACTTATCAGCCAATCTCACCGCTCCCGAGACACCGGTATTGTCAGTTAAAGACAAAGGTCTCGTGTGGAGCCCGGTCAGCGAGGCAACCGGTTACAGGGTTTTCAAAAACGGTAAAATGGTTGCTGCAACCACGGAGACAGAATTGATTCCGGACCGCCGGAGTGAGGCAGGTGAATACCAGGTGATGGCCGTCAGCGGAAGCGGAACAGAATCTTTCCTGAGCAACCCTGTAACAGTCTCACCCTCAAACATCAGCTCCGTAACAGCCGAAGCCGAGAGCTTCAATATCAGCGGTGAGGACCTTTATCCCGGATTCACCGGAAGCGGCTACGTGAGATTCACCCTGGAAAAGAACCGGGAACTGATAGTCGTTCTCAAAGCTACATCTGGCATCTATGCCCTGCAGATGCGTTATGCCAACGGCTCGGGTCCTGTCAACACCGACAACAATTGCGCTATCCGGTCGCTTTATGTCAACGGCGAATACGTCAATGCGCTTGTCTTCCCGCAACGCGGGAAAGAGGAATGGTCAGACTGGGGTTACACTTTCCCGGAATGGATTGAACTCAGGGAAGGTGAAAACATCCTGACAATCAGGTACGAAAACTTCAACATGAATATGGATGGGGAGATCAATGAATTCATCCTCGACAGGATAACCCTGGAAAGATTTGATTGACAGAAAGCCGCCCGTCGTCAGCTATTTCCTGGTGCACCCTATCCCCGGCAGGTCCGGTGAGAGAGTATAGAACGGCGCCTTGTAATCAGGTCCGCCAGCAAAGGGCTCCTTTTCAGGTTCGCTGTGCGGATCGAGATCGACATGGCTGAAACAGCCCATCCCGGCAACCATATGCACTGCACAGCCCAAAGCCAGTTTTGATTCAAGCATACAGCCGATCATCAGCCTGATGTTGGCACTCCGGGCTATGGCAGCAATGTCCATCGCCTCAATGATGCCTGACTTCATCAGCTTTATATTGATGTAGTCTGCACATCCTGTGCGCACAACGTTGATTGCGTCTGCACTTGTGAATACTGACTCGTCAGCAGCAATAGGTATTGAAGTGTGGTCTTTCACGAACCTCATTCCGGCCAGGTCATATTTTGAAACGGGCTGCTCGAACAGGATGGGTCTGATACCGTTCTTAGTCATCTCTTCAATGAAGTGAACCGCTTCACAGGGAGAATAGCCCTGGTTGGCATCAATTGTGATGCCGCATTCAGGTGCTCCGTCCTTAATAGCAAGCAGGCGGTCAATATCATCTGACAGTTTCTTCCCCACCTTCGTCTTCAATACTGTATAACCCTCCTTCGCAAGTTTGGTGGCATTCTTTTTTGCCACATCAGGAGGTACTATATCTATAGTGTAATCAGTCTCAGCTTTGTTTCCGGCACCGCCGAAGAACTGGAAGAGTGGTATCCCAAGAACCTTGGCATAGGCATCTATTAACGCCATCTCAATCGCGCAGCGCGCAGTCACCTGTGGCTGGAAAACGCCTCGAAGTGTGGCAGCAACGGATCTGTATTCAGTTATGTCCTTCCCCTTGATGAAGTCCACACAGCTTTTCAGGGTGGCAAGCGCGGTTGCCTGGTTCTCGCCGTTTATCGGCTCAAGAGGAGCTGCTTCACCGTAACCTTCAATGCCGTTGTCAAGAACCACCGTTACCAGCGCATTTTCAATGCTGTATTTCGTTCCGATTGAGATCCTGAACGGCTCTTCGAGATCAAGATTCAGGGGCTCGATAACTACCTTCTTAATCTTAATTGCTTTCATTTTTATCCTTCCATTGTTTTAATAGACCAAGTAACTGACTTATCTGATCCTCTGTATGAGTGACCGATACAGCTATCCTCACCAGGTGAAGCTGCTGTCTGCCCGGATAATTAACCGAAGGAGCTATAACCCCGTTCTCCCCCAGGAATTCAGAAAGCTCCACCGCCCTATCAGCAGAATCGAAGATGACAGGCACAATCGGTGTCCGGAAATGAGTTGTCTTGAAATCCATTGCGGTAACTGCCTCCCTGATCATCCACGCCTTGTCAAGCAGTTCCTTACGCAGACCGGGATTTTTCCCGATGATTGCCAGTGAGGCTATTCCCGCAGCAGCAATTGGCGGAGGCAACGCTGTGGAAGCCTGGTATGTTGCCGACTTTTCACGGATCATTTCAGTGACCGAACGGCTGCCTGAGATGAACCCGCCGTAACCCCCCAGCGCCTTGCTCATCGTTTCGGTTTGGTATATTTTCCCGTCACCGGGAAGTCCGAAATGTTCCGGGGTTCCTTTGCCGGTGGACCCTAGAACACCAGTGGCATGAGCGTCATCGACGACCAGGATGGCATCGTGCTTCCTTACAACTTCATATATCTGGTTCAGCGGTGCTATTTCGCCCGTCAGGGCGAAGATCCCGTCAGTAATCACAAGCGGACCCGACCCCCGGTTATAGTCCAGGAGATAATCGAGATGCCCTGCGTCACAGTGATCATAATACATCACCTTTACCACATCGGCCGGGATGGCAGCAATAATGCTTGCATGTGCCGACTGGTCAATGAAGACGGTTGAATAGCTTCCCTTGAGTATTTCCAGAAGGATGCTGTTTCCCTGGTAACCTGAGGCAAAGACAACCGAATCTTCCTTGCCCTTGAATGAAGCCAGAGCACCCTCAAGCTCAAGGTGAAGGTCTGATGTGCCTGTAGTATGACGCGATGCGGCAAAGTTGACGCCATATTTTTCAACGGCACGGATGACAGCTTTTTTTATCTCCGGATGACCGGCCAGACCCAGGTAATTGTTTCCCGCGAAGTAGGAATATTTTCTGCCGCTGCTGTAGATGTAATTCCCGACTTCGCCGTTTAAAAGAATCATGTTCCGTGATTGAATGAAATTATGACTGTATCAAAATTAATCTTTTTTATATAGTTATCAGACATCCTACCACTCAGAAAAAAGGGGAAAACGGTTTCTGTATGCCGTACAGCATACAGTGCTCTGCCTTACCCGGTGATACTCCCGGAATCTTACCTGTCGTCAATGTTTCGGAATATGATGCAAAACAAAATCAGGACCTGCCCTTTCGAACCGGTCCTGACTGAATGAATAATAAGATCTCCCCCAGTATTTCTGGTCTTGCTTTTACTGCAGATTGAATTTCACGGGCACTGTCATCCTCACATCAACTGCCTTGCCATGCTGTGTGCCCGGTTTCCAGTCGGGCATCTCACCTATAACCCTGACAGCTTCGGCATCGAGCAACGGATCAGCTGACTTTTCGACTTTAACACCTTCTACCTTACCTGCCTTGTTCACAAGGTAACTGACAAATACAGTGCCTGTTATTCCATTCTTCTTTGCCTGCTCCGGATATTTCACCCGCTGTGAAATCCAGAGCATCATGGCTTCCATCCCTCCGGGAAACTGAGGCATCTCCTCAACCACCACAAATACATCCCGGTCTTCATCCTTGCCGTAGCCTGTTACTGTCACTTCCTTCTGACTGCCGGAGGCAGCAGCGCTCTTTTTCGTGGTTATCTCTACGACTCCGTTGCGACCCTTCTCACCGTATTTGGCAAGGGCCTTTTCACCCTTGAAGACGTTGATTTCTGAAATAACAGCGGGGTCAATTTCTGAAAGAGGTTTATCAGTGATCTTTCCGTCAAGCACAACAAGAGCCTTTGTCAACTCTGCCTGAGTGGGAGGCGGAGGAGGCGGAGGAGGTGGGGCAACAGACACCGTGTCTGTCATCACGTTGCCCCACTGTAACTGGGTTTTGATATAATTACCGGCAGCCTTTACCGAAACTGCTTTGGTTACATAACCGACATATGAAATTACGAGGACTGCATCGTCAGGAACATCCTTCAGGGCAAAGCGGCCTGATCCGTCAGTGGTTGTTCCGACCGTTGTACCCTTTACCAATACTACCGCTCCTTCCAGCGGAGCTCCTTTTTCATCCGTAACAAGCCCGCTGACATTTTTAGTCATGGCAGTCGTGACAGCCTCCGATGCTGAGAGTGTCGGCTCCCCTGAGACGACCCTGTACTCTGGCTTTGCAAAAGCATAGAGCACAAGGGCAGCGACGGGCAGGATAAATAGCAGTCTGAGCTTACGGTATGGCGAACTGATTGTGTTTTTCATCATTTGAAATCTTTTTTTGTTTAGTGAATAACCAAAGAAATTGCCCAGGTCAATTACCGGTGATCCGGCGATCTGGTTAAGCAGCACAGCCCTGTAGACGGCCGGATCGGAGGAACGCTGCAGCGCCTCCTCGTCAGCCAGATACTCATGGTTCTGCCTGATGAACCTGGAATAGATCCAGGCAGCAGGATTGAACCACTGAACCGTGCATAGAATTGATGAGAGCAAAAGGTCAAACCAGTGCCTCTGCCTGATATGTACCAGCTCATGATTCAAAATCTCCCTTGCCTCGGTATCTGTAACAGAAGGATTGACAAAGACAAAAGAGAATAATGAAAATGATCCGGGAAACCCTGGTGACCGCAACACCCTCGCCGGATAACCGGAGGTCCGGTCAGCCCCGGCTGCTGCCCTTAGCACAGGCAATACCTGCATTACATACCGTATAAGCATGGTGCCCGCTCCGGCTAGCCAGACAGCAAACAGTGCACCTGCCACAATATTCTGCCAGGTGCTCCCGCCATGCAGTACGGCCGTCGCCGGCCCGGCTTCGGCAGCCGCCTCACCGGCAGACACCTCAACAACATACCGTATTGTAAACAGCGGAAGGACGACCGAAGCCATGATACCAATAATAAGGTATATCCTGTTCAGGAGAAAAAACCTCTCATTCCTGAGAAATAGAAGATAAACAAGAGCAAAGCCCGTAATCCATACAGCTGACCTGAGAAGGTAAAGACCTACCGTTTCCATCACATCTGCCTTTTACTGTCCGATAATTCCTTCCGTGTCTCATTGATCAGCTCTTCCATCTCCGCCATGGAAAGATCCTTTTCACGTGCAAAGAATGATGCCATGGCCGGGAACGAGTTGTCAAAATACCCCTCAAGAAGTCCAAAAAGCTGATGGCGCGAATACTCGTCCCTGGAAACAACCGGAAAATACAGATGGACGTTTCCGTAGGACTTATGATCAATAAATCCCTTTTTCTCGAGAATTCTAACCACAGTTGATACAGTGTTCCTTGCCGGCCTGGGTTCCTCAAACCGGTCACGGATATCCTTGACCAGACCTTCACCCAGATCCCACAGAATCTGCATCACCTGTTCCTCTGCCCTCGTTAGTTGCATTGTCTTCATAACTTTTCTGTCAATCCTTCAATACAAATATATGACTAATTTCTTAGTCATGCAACTATTTTCGCGCTTTTTTTGACTATTTTTTTAGTCCATCGGGTAACATGCTGCAAGACTGGCTATTGCAGCAGTGTCGTAAATGCTCAATAAGAGACATATTTTCTTATGCCGGGCAGGTTTATGAGGTTTACCCAGGCAGGAGCGGCATTGTATTGTACTCTTCGGCAGAACAGCTATTTATTGGATTCTCCGGCAAATGCGGCAGCAGGGGTTCCTACTTGCAGAGCTGATCATAAGCATAAACGTGGAGCGCCACATCGTCCCACCGGATCTTCTCTCCCTGGAACTGTTCGAGCATCTGCGGGCAGTCTGAATAGAGCTCCTGGAAATTCTCCCGGTATGAACCCTTTTTTACCTTAAACGCCTTCTCTCCTCCTTTCACGAAGAGATAAACCCTGTCCTCCCCTCCTGTGACCTGGAGTCCGCCTATACTCAGCCCTCCTGTTTTCGCACCTGGTTCAGCAAACACCTTGACCTTGCTGTCAAATCCGGGATTCAGCAGCTGGAGAATTCTTTTGGTTTCCTTCTGGGCCGGCGTTGTTGCCGTTTCAAATATAACCCACTCGCGATCTACTATTCCGTTAAGGTCCGAGTTTGCAAACTCCTTGATGGAGCTTCCGGCGTCACTGATCATGCTTAGTTTCATGAGTTTCGAGGCTTTCACCTTAAGGGATACCACCTGTTCAGGCAGGAATTTTGCATTCTCCCCGCTTTCAAGCTTTACCTTGATCCTGGTCAGACCGTTTATTACATAAACCCCACCGGCAAATTTGCCTGTGATTACTTCACCGGACTGAAGGGTTACAACGCACTCGTTGCCATACATGGCTGACATCCCGCCTTCCTCCACTGTTTCGACGAAACCCTGACCGGAAGCCCGGCCTGTAAAAGACAGTGCCAGGGTGACGAAAATAATTCCAATTGATTTTTTCATGATACGGAAATGTGTTAGTGACGGATTAAGACGCTCTGCATCTTTTGTATTCATCAACAAAAGATCAGGGCTGTTGTTCACCGGCACTGTGTCTGAGTCCGACATAATGACTGACAATGAACAGTATCCCTGTAACAATGAAAGGTAATGTAACCATCAGGGCAATTCCCAGGGTCTGACCCGTGGTGTTGCCTGGCCGGTTATTAATATTGAATATGACAGGGATTAATGCAAGGCCCGTGACAGCAATCAGTATCCCTCCCACAAGTTCCCATTTCCATGCAACAATCAGCATGGCAGTAAGAATTAATGAGGGGATAAGATGAATAAGCAGTCCGGCAAGATTCTGCCAGAAGTTTTTCTCCGGTGAAAATGCATCAAATGCAAACAGGCTGACAAATGCAATGGCGAGGATACAGAGAATCCGCGGAGCCCACCATACAAATCGATTAGACGGTTTCATGCACTGGTTTTTAGTATTTGTCACAAAGATACTTTACATGAACCGGCAAGTCAATTTTATTTCAGGCAGGATGTCAATCAGTAAGGGTATACTGCTGAAAATACTGAAAAGAAAAAGCCATAAATTCACGATGCTACCCTTGATTCACCGTATTATTTTCCGGTTTTCAGCTTAGGGATGAGCGTATACCCGAACATCATCATCGAACTGCTTCCAATCCTGAGTCCAGCGTCAAGGCAGCCGGGACCGACGAACCAGCTTACCCCGGCAAGCATTGAAGGGGTGAACGCAGCCTTTCCGCCGGAGGGAAGCGATACAGCCAGTTCAGCCCCGAGATTTGGTCTTAAGCTGCTTTTTGTCAGCCGAAAATAATACTTGCTTCCCACTCCGACACTGGTCGTCAGTGAAGCTGATTCGTCCTCCAGGTTCCCTGACAATGATTCCGTGAGTGAGACCGCCAGGTCCATCTTGTTTTGCAGCATAAAGAAACCGGTCCGGAGGTTCAGGGCTCCGCTGATGTTTTTATTGGAATCCATCTGCTGGGCACCTCCGACATAAAGGAACCAAGGATGTTTTGCGATTTCCGTTTCTGCCGGTTCGGAAGCTACGGCAACAGGCTCAGGATTCAGATCCCATGTGTCAATCTGAATTGCCCTGCCGTTCTCACTGTTCCATCCCCACAATTCCCTTCTCGATTCAAGATGAACTATCACCAGTGATTCCTGCCATGATCTCAGCAGTATATTCATGATATCAGTTTTCCCGGACATTGCCAGCCTGTCATAACTCCCCGATGCGGTAAGCCTCAGTTGATCCTTCTCATCCAGGCCCGCCGCTAAGAAGTATTCCCGGTAATTTGCCAGTGCACCCGATTTGAATGACTCCAGCCTTGCATTCCGGTCCTGACCAAAAATGAACTGCGATCCGACAAGGATAATGAATAATACTATGCTTATTTTTTTCATCTGTATGATCATCTTGAACCGAAATAAACGCTTCTGCCAATTGAAAGTCCGACTGTTGTGGTTGCACCTTTCGGGACCAGCGGCTGCTGGCCGTCAAGGAAGATATCCCAGCTTGCCCTGCTATTCTTGTTCATTATACTGAGGCCCACTGACACCTTTACATTAACTGCGGTTGATCCGCCTCCGAATCCCAGGTTAAGGCCGTAACCTCCCGCGAAGATTCTCTGGCGGAAGTAGTTCATTGCTCCCAGGGTAAGTGACATGGCGCCGCCGCTTCTTGTAATCCCGAGGTCAGCCGAAAGGCTTCCGGAGCCTGAGATGAAAGTGCCGAAACGGCCGTTAAGGCTCAGGAATGACGGTGAAATCATCCCCCCGGCATATGCAAGCATCCGTCTTCCGTTGCTCTCAGAGCTCTTCATGACAGCTGCTACAGCGCCTGCAGCCTTGCCTCCGGGGACTGGCTTCATTTTCATTTCCGCAAGCCTGGTTTGCAATAAATGCTTTGTTTCCTGGTTTTCAGCACCACTGCCAACAATTTCAATGGCCTTCTCCATTGCAGCTGTTGCCTGATCATTCAATCCGGCTTTTTCAAGGGCGATACTGGAGCCTATATAAGGAAGGTATTCTCCCGGATAGGCAGTAATTATTCCCTCGAACATGGCCGCAGCCATCAGGTTATGGTTCTGGGCAGCAAGCCTGTTTGCCCTCCTGAAATCGGTCACCACATCACCGCCTTCAGACATGTTGTCGGCCGGATTCTTGTCACTGTATTTCACAAGCAGGTCAGATGCATGAGAGGCAACCCATTCGGGAACGCTGCCCGCCTCAATCTTTTTCCCAACCTCCACTGCCAGTGTTTCATAACCCATCAGCGCAAAAACCTGGGAGGCAAAAAAGTCAACCACAGGGGTGTTGCCGCCCGGCCTCCATATCCGGTCAAGGCGGGCAAGGGCACCGTCATATATGCCGTTTAGTGCAAGAGCATATGCATATTCCGCATTGAGCAATACATTTGATGAGTCCTTCCTTACAAGAACGGAATATGCTGACACCGCCCTGCCGAAATCCTCTGCTATCACAAATGCCCTTGCAGCATCAATAGCAGAGGCGGGCCTGTCAGGGCTTTCCTTCGCAATAGTATTCCCGCTGCAATTGTCACGGCCATAAAATACTGCTGCAGGGACCATAAGGACTGCAAGCATTATCAGGATCCTGGTGCGTAATCGCATCGCCGGATATCCTGTGTTTTTTTCCTTGTATTTCATACCAGACCTAAAGGCTAAGTTTTTCCCCGAAGGAGTATGTGATATTCTCAATGATATCTGCAAACCGTTCCTCTGCAGCTGCCTGTCCGGCCTGACTCATTTTTTTCAGATACGAAGAAAGTTCCTTTGCATCGTCCTTCATGCGGTCTGCCAGCTGTTTCCTTGATTTCTCTATTGCTGAAAGCTGCTTCTTCAGATCAGAGATCTCAGCCTTGTTCTGTTTCTGGTTTGAGCTCAGTTCTGCAATCCTTTTTTCAATGGGTTGCGCCTGACTCTTAAGCCTGGCGTCTTCCTGAACCACCTGAGTGACGCGCGGGTTCCATTCCTGAGACAGGGTGCTGATCTCCCGGATCGCGTTCTGGTACCACGCCAGCATTTCATTCATGTAAACCATGTAACTCACGCAGCCTGCGCGAGCTTCCTTTGTCATGAAATCAACAATCACCGGTTTCTCTCCTGATGATGGATCCAGGTCTGAAGAGGTCACCTGCTGGCCAGCCGCAGAAAATGCCTTGCCTATATCCTTTGAAACATCACTGCTCATCGCTTCAATCTGTTTAACGATGTCTCCGCCACCCTTTATCATGATATCCTTTGTTTGCCTGTAGTTCTTCCTGTAGGCGGCAAGCTTGCCTTTCAGCGTGATGATGTCATCGCTGAAGACCCTGGTGTCAGCATTCTTCAGTGATCTCATTTCGTTTTCAACCTGCAGCATCTGGTCCTTGACCTTCCTGATGTCAGCAATGTATCCCCTCACCTGCCTGTCCCATTCGGACAGGGCAAGTTCGGTGCTTTCGTACTTGTTTACATAGAATTTGATCAGTTCAGTAAGCGGAGCAGTATAGCCAAGAGCTTCAACAGAGGTCTCCCCCACTGTCGCGGACGGAACCCAGCCTGACTGTTCCGGATTTTCCTCAACTGAAGAAACTATCGGCGGTTTCGGATTTTGCTCAACAGCAGTTACTGTTGCGCTGACGGGCTTATTCCCTGTTGCAGGTTCCGCCCCGGCGGGTTCAGTCTTCCCTGATGATGCCCTCTTCATAGACTCAATTACAGCCTTTGAGACACCTTCGCTCTCAAGGCTCCTGAGGGCACCTGAACTTAAATCGAATCTTGCAGGCGAGTTATTGATCATATCGATAATGAGCTCATCTGACAGGTTTGCCTTTGACATTTTAACCACCGAGCTGTTTGTCAGGGTCTCCGGATTTTGTGCACAGACCGCGACTGCAACCAACAATCCGGTCAATATCAGGGAAATATGTTTTCTCATTGATTTGATTGATTTCATGTTACCTGTTTTGAATTTCGGATGCCTGACGATTCATTGCCTGGCGCATCTCCATGATCACTGCCGGTGATACTCCTTTGCCTGACAGGTCAATGACATCATCGGTTGTCAGGGAGAAGTCAGCTTTGGCACGCCTGATGAGGGAAATTATCAGCGCATCTGAGAGATTGTTCTTAACAAGATCTACAACCGTTGAGTTTTTAAGAACACTCACTGTCTGCCTGGACTCAGACACAGGTTTTTCAGCTGTGCCGGCAGTAATCTCATCCTCGAGTCCGATTATCCGGATTATTGATTTCTCTTCCGGGTTGAAAACCATAAGCCCGTCTCCGAAGAATCTCAGAGTGCCGCCCAAATCATCAGAAATGAGAACTGCCCCCTTGTCCTTCAGGGCATATATCTCCTTTCCTGCAGACAGGTAAATCCTGCCCGTCGTCTTATCAACAGTAAATGATTTAATCTGTTTTTCCGCAGGAAGAACCGTCACAGCCTTAAGCTCCCTGGTCTTGAGGTCAAAGTCAAACAATATGCTTCCGGAAGAGAACAGTAAATAGTTTCCCATTTCTGTCACCCCGCTTATCGGTGATGGCATTTCCAGTAATTTTGAATACACTCCTCCCCGGGCAATAACATAGAGGGCATATTTATCCGCTATGCCACCGGCATTATAGAGATACATTACCCTGTCACCACTGCTTATGCCCATTCCCTCGTCGGGAAGCCTGTAAAGCATAGACAGCCTGTTTTCAGAATCGAACCAGCAAAGCTCGTTTTTCCGGATTACCATCAGCACGCTGTCGTGCGTAAAGGCAAACGCATCAATACTACCCAGCACAGGCTTCCCGAAAGGGACCAATCCTCCCCATCCAACCAGGTAAAACTGGCTGGCTGAAGATATCAGGACTAGCCTCTTCGCAGTTATATCCATCGTGCCCGTAAAAGCATCATGAACATTCAGTTCCTTCAGCATTGGCTTATTCATGAGAATATCATACCGAAGGGTGTCATCGCCGGATATTGCTCCATGGGCGTTCAAAGCCAGGGCAACCAATACAGAGGTAAGAACCGTTTTCCTGAATAATTCCATACCCGTTACTTATTATTGTTGGTGAACAGTCCCCATACTTTCTGAACATTTGAGGATAATTCCATGGCAGCCTTGCCAATTTCAAGACCATCCCTGTAATCAGCCCCGACCACATCAGGATCCACACTTTTACAAAGTCTTATGCTCGCTTTTTCGCCGACGTACTCCACTGCCTCTACTGATTTATCTGCTATGGTTCCTATCGCTTCACCTGCCAGGCCCTCAGTGACTGTTGTGACACTTGCCTTGTACAACGCTGTAGTTTCATCATACCTCTGCATTTCTTCAGGCGAAAGTGAGGTGACATCCGGGTTACCCAATATGCTGGCAACCTCTGATGCATTTGTACAGATCTCGTTGGTAAGGTTTCCGACCCATTCGGCATATTGATTGGTTGCCAGCTCTTTAATCAGATCAAGAGCTTTGTCCGTGAATGAAGCTCCCGGAGTACTTTTACTGTCCAGACCTGCGTCAGCGTAAGAAATCCCATTGAAGCTGTAATCAGCCAGCGCCCCGTTTGAAGTGCCCAGTGCCGGTACAACCGGTGCCGGTCTGGACTCATCTGATACGAACGTAACTGTTCCGGCATCTTCCCGGGCGGCATTGCCTGTATCTTTCAGGTCGTTCGGGTCTATGATGGTCTGACCCTCGTTGAGGTACACCGTTCCACCCTGTTCCGGCTTCTCGAACCTGATCATCTGTTCGGTGTAAAACCTGTCGAAATCGGCATTACCGGTAAGCGGAACATCGCTAGATGTGATCGGAGTCATTCCTTCTGCCGGAATGCCGTATGCCCTGTTCCGTTGCATAAATTCATTGATCCAGTTCTCAATGGCCCTTGTGTCATGGGGAGAAAACGAAGCATTACCTGTCAGCAGTCCGGTAATATTCACATTCCCCGGATTCCCTGCCAGGGAGCTTCCTCCGGCCCCCGGTCCAATGTCAGATCCGACACACGGGGTAGCGGTGATTATCAGGATGCAACTGCCATCGCCGTAGGCAGAATAGTCCTCACCGTTGTTGTCGAGTTCCATCTGGCGGTTGTATTCACATGCTTCCTTTGTGTAGTAAGCAAATGGAGGTAATTGAGGGAATGGTATACAGGGACCAGGTCCCGAATGCTGAACTGTCAGGGTGTATGTCCAGCCCTGTGCCAATGCCGTTGTGCCGGATCCGGACAACAGCAATACAGTCAGCACAAATTGAAAGGGAAATCGTCTTAACATAGATGCTGAGTATGTGCGATACACTTTATTTTTGAAGCAGGTTTAAGGTAAAAGGAGTTCTCACTTCAGCCTCAGGCCGTTGTGACCTTAAATAATAACGTAAACAAATGGCCCGGAATTGCATGTTAAAAATGAGAAGCAGATATTTCCGGAAATGAATATACTAATCTGCATTCGTGCCTTTGATTGACAGGCGGTAATAATTATCAACACTGCTTTTACAAACCCTGGTACAGGGATTGTCAGGCAACGAATGCAGGATCCCGGTAATTATCAGTCTTCGGACTGCATATTTGCTGAAACAGGCCTTAATACGATGAGCTGAAGTATGACTGCAACCATCACGGGAACAGCCAGCAGCGCCATATCCCTGGCAAGGTTCCCCGAATCCATCGAGCGTCCCAGCAACCGGGTTATGAATGCACCGGCAAAGACCCCGGTCATGTTCATCAGGCCGTAACCCGTTGCCCTGAGCCGGGGCGAAACAAACTGGCAGAGAATAGGCATATTGTTGGCATCAAACATTCCATAACCGATTCCGAAGAGAACTGCGCCTCCTATTATCCAAAGATAGCTGTGCCCGAACCCGATCAGAAGCAACGACGGAATTGTAAGTGAGAGTCCAATGGCACCTGTATAGATACGCCCGCGCAGGTTCTTCAAAATCCATCTGTCAGAGAGTATTCCCCCGAAGATGACACCTACAAGGGATGATGCTGCAATTGTGATTGTTGACATGGGCCCGGCTACCGGCATCTCTATGCCAAGACTCGATGAGAACAGGGTCGGGATCCAGTTCTTGACCGCCCACCCGGGAATACTGGGTACAGCAAAATAAAAAAGGATCATCCAGAAACTACCCATCCCCAGGAGAAGTGAAAGCCCCGATGCAACCGACCTGATGCCCGATACCCCTGCAGAAGGCTTCAGTCCTGAAATTTCTCCTGCCGGCTTCCGTACCTTCTCCCTGTGTTTATATTCACGAAGCAGTATGATAAGTACTACACTGTAAATTATTCCGGCTATACCGAAGTAGTGAAAGGTTTTCTGCCATGAAAGGCTTTCGGCGACTGTGGCCCCGAAGCCACCCAGTGCCTGCCCCATGTACAGGCCGGTCATGTGGATACCTACGGCCAGTGACCGAGTGGATCCCTGGTGATAATCTGCAATAAGAGAAAGGCCTGCAGGAATATAAAGAGCCTCGCTGACACCCATTACAGCGCGCAGGGCATAGAGAACATCATAATCGTGGGTATAGCCCATGGCGAAGGTGACCCCTGACCAGACGAAGAGGCTCCCTACGATCAGCCATTTCCTGTTGAGCCTGTCGCCGATGATTCCTGCGACGGGACTCATCAGCCCGTATATCCAGAGGAATACCGCCATCAGCCTGCCGAAGTTTTCAGCTTTCTCCAGCTCAATGATGTCAACCATCATGGCATTTTTCATGGTTGAAAGCATCTGGCGATCCATGTAGTTGAGCAATGCAACTACCCAGAGTAGCGCCACTACCACCCAGGCATACCTTCTTTCAGCTACGGTCTCTTTCATTATCGTGCAATCTGTGCCGTTTCAATATCTTCAAGGGTCTTCCAGACCTGGAGCAGGCCTCTCGGGACATGGAAACACCCTTTCCACTTTCCGCCTTTGAGATGCAGCAGCACATCTCCACTGCGGTTAAGGTAACCATACCACTCTCCGAATTCAGGATCAGGGAAGTGACTCCAGGTATAAGCATCAACCTTTTCGAACCAGTCGAGGCAGCGCCTGTCTCCGGTAAGCCTGTAACCCTTTGCCAGGGAAATAAGGGTCTCGATATGCACCCACCAGAGCTTCTGATCCCACTCCAGCTGCTGCGGGGGATATCCTTTTATGTCAAGGAAATAGAAGATGCCGCCGTACTGCTCATCCCATCCTTTGCCAAGTGTCTCCAGGGTGATTTCGGTGGCTCTGGCTGCAAGCTCCTGATCTCCCCTGATCTCAGCGAGGTCCATCATGAACCACATGGCTTCTATTGCGTGCCCGGGATTCAGCAACCGCCCTTCAAAAGAGTCTGAAAATGAACCGTCAGGAGCCACGTTCTCAAGTATCAGGCCATACTCTTTGCTGTAGAAGATATCCATTACCTCATGAATACACTCCTCCCTTACCCTTTCAACGGTTCCGGCGTCAAGAAGAGGAGCTAGAATCCCCGAGAGATTGCTTATAATCATCGGAAGTGAGAAGCCCTTAAGGGGCCGTGTGCCCGGATAGACTTTTGACCAGTTGCCCTTTGGGTTCTCTGAACGTCTGAGAATATTCCGGAATGTATTCACCGAAATCTCTCCGTACCTGCTGTTACCCGTTGCACTGAAAAGTTCACCGAATGCCATCGCAGCGAAACAATCAGAAAATATATTGTAGGGATGGACCAGGGGCTTCCCTTCCCTGGTCAATGAGAAATAAAAGTTGCCATCACGGTCACTTCCGTACTTCTCAAGGAAGGCAGCCCCGGACAATGCCGTGACCAGCCATTCCTGCCGTTTCTCAACGTTATTGAAGAGATGACTGAACATCCATACCTCTCTTCCCTGGAGCCATACAAACTTGTCCGTGTCATAAACCGTTCCCATACGGTCGAGGCAGGTGAAGTAGCCTCCCGACTCACTGTCAGGCGAGTATTTCATCCAGAAGGGGATGATATCATCGATCAGGGTTTTCCTGTATCGCTCTGCAACTGCGGGAATATCCTCTGGTTTCATCTTTCTTTCCGGAATTTTGCCATCCTTACTGTTGTTGTTCTTACTCCAGGCTTTACCTCGCCAGAGGGGATGACAATTCCCCATGGAGTAGTTACGGCGGTAGTAGTGACCTGAGCCGGACCGGGGATTTCTCCCATCAGGAAGCATTTTCGCGTTTCCGTTTCAAGTATGACCACATCTCTTGAAAACCCGGGATGGCCCTCCTGAAGAAGTATGTACTCTTCTCTGAGTTTGCCTAAACGGGTACTGTCTTTTTGGGCGGCCATTTCAGACAGAATTGCTTCCACTTTATTGAACACAGATCCGTCGTTGCCTCCGAATATTGCTATTTGGTTTTCATTTACTGCTGCTCCGGTACCGGCTGCAAGTTTCAGCTCTTTATCCCCCACAGCAAGACGACCCTCCGCTTTCCATGAGTCTGCAGAAAGTGAATAGCTGAAGATTTCTGACCTTATTGCAGACATGTCATCACCTTTTTCACGTGTGCGTCCGCCCAGGATCCAGATTGCCGGCTCTCTTCCCTGAACCGCCACCATGACGCTGTTAATCAATGACAACGGGAGATCTGATAGTCTCTTCCATCCCATGCCGATATCTTCTGTATCAAGTCGCCAGAAACCCTTCGAAGGTCCTTCCGGGGTCACTCCACCGGCAATGTAAACCATCGGTCCGACTGATGTCGCAGCTGCACCGGAAAGGGGTACAGGCAGTGGTGGCAAGGGTGTTTTCAGTACCTTCTCCCCTGCAACAGAAATTATAAAAGAACTATCAGTCATGCCAATCTCCGTCTCCCCGCCCATACAGACGACGCCGGCATTAACCGATGCAGATGCACCGTAGGCAACAGGCAGGTCAAGTCCCTCATCGCCGGCAAGAAGCCTCCAGTCATTACCGGCTGCAGGAAACTGCAACAGGAATATCTCATTGTGATATTGTTTCTTACCTCCGTTCCACGGCATTGTGTCAGGGAAGTTTGCGCCTCCGGCAACAATAAGGGTGTTACCGTGGAGACCGGCAAACGGTCCGGCTACTCCGGGCTGAACTGTATTCGGAGGTACGGGTGGAAGCGGGACAAGATCTGTCCATTCTACTTTCATTCTGTTGCAGGAATTAATGGTTACGGAAAGCAATAAAGCTGAAAGGACAGCTGGTAATGAGATATTTATTCCTTTCACACCTGGTTACAATTTTGAAAACAGTTCATCCATCTGCAGTTCACTGATATCACTCACGAACGCCTTGTAATCAGATGCTGACATGTTCCTGACCGGCAGCCTGAACTCGCCGCAATCAAGGCCTATGAACCTCATATAGGCTTTTCCGGTAGCAATTCCTCCATACTTGCCTAAAAGGGTGATCATATCAATTGACTTCTGCTGGAGTGCCCGCGCGGATTCCTGATCATTTCTTTCATATGCTTCTATCATTCTGTGATAGAGAGGAGCTGCATAGTTATAGGTACTTCCAACGGCTCCCCTTGCTCCAAGGATCAGCGCCGAAAGGAAGTTTTCGTCTCTCCCCCACAGCATGTCATACCTGCCGTTGTCATAGTTCAGGCAACTCAGAAAATCCATGAAGTCCTCGTGCGTGTACTTGATCCCGGCAAAGTTTGGCACACGCGGTGAAACCTCCCTGACGAAGTCGATCATGTTGAAAAATCCACCGGTCAGAACCGGGATATGATAGTAATAAACGGGCGTTTCAGGAACTGATTCCGCCACCCTGATGAAGAACTCCGCAAGCATCTTTACATTTGCCGGCTTGAAGTACGAAGGGGACGTCACTGCCACTGCATATAATCCCATCCTCTCCGACTCCCTGGCCAGCTCTATGCAGTCCTTGCAGCATGTTCCTCCAAGGTGGCTGATGACTTTCAGGCTGCTGCCGGAAGAGGCTTTTGCCCAGGCTTCTGCAACAACCAGCTTCTCAAGGTTGGTGGTAGAGACACCTTCGCCTGATGAGCCGTTTATGAATGCGCCTGTCACACCGTTTGAAACAAGCAGTTTATGGTATTTTTCAATAATTCCGGAATTGATTTCCCCGTCCGGATACATGGGAGTGAACGGTGCGGCAATAAGGCCGGCAAATTTTTCAATCTTCATATTGTCAGTTTATTTTAAGTCTGAATGTTGAGACCGGCAATCCTGATTCACCGGTCAGATTTCCTTCTGAATATGGTTCCCATCCATATCTCACTGCGACAGCCCCAGGAGCATCAATTTCCAGTCGGTTGCCCCTGATCCGGGCAGTGGCCGGTCTGAAATTGCTGCCGCTGAATGATACTTCAACCTCCCTCACGGGCAAACCGTCTGAAGTTTTCAGTCTGCCGGAATATTTGAATGAAACGACGATAATATCCCCCTTTCGTTCAGCTGTGACAGGTTCCGGGCTGAGGGGAACCTTTCTGAAGCCGTAGGTATCACAGAGCGCAAGGGAGGCAAATCGTTCTCCCACACTCTTCTTGTTGCGAGGATGAACATCCGTCGGGTGCCCGACATCTGTTGTTACTACCATGCCTGAGTTCGGTATGACTGATGCCAGTCTTCGCTGTGTATCACGGAACTGAGGCCACGACGGCCTGTTCAGGCTCGAGAGCTGCGCGAAATAGAACGGCATCTGATCATCATTCCATGAATCTCTCCAGTTCCGGACCAGTTCCGGCAGCATCACCTCATATAACTCAGAAAAAATTGCATTTGACTCTCCCTG
>ERZ1645192.1047-NODE-1047-length-23313-cov-11.626838_pt1 | contig 23313 bp, 26 predicted proteins | sample MGYA00575354_ERZ1645192 | MGnify/ENA primary metagenome ERZ1645192 (study PRJEB40844, sample SAMN11349763) | freshwater sediment metagenome | isolation source: river sediment | host: Sediment | place: India: Faizupur Khadar , New Delhi | collected 2017-02-21 ... | reverse complement strand
CAGAGGACTCACAGAGACGAAGTGTCAATAATCCACAGGAAATAGCGAAGAGCCGAACCAATAATTGTAGACGGTGATACAGCGCATTCGGCTGATGGCCGAACAGTTGCCGCGAGCGGCAGTGGCAGGCTGACTATTCCGGGCAGCCATAAGCTGAGTGGGCCGCAGGCTGGCGGGACCGCCGGGAGGGCGGAGGATGCTGCTGCCAGGGCAGGAATAGCCACCGCTGAATCGAGCGCCTCCAGGCAAATGGAGATCTTCGACAACATCAAAATCCTAGATTTGCTTCTCCCACCACATCTTCACCCTCACTGACGACCCCGGCATCACCAGCGCCCCGCCCTCCTCTCGCAGCGCCCTCTGCAGATATTCCCGCAGCACCGCCTTCTGCTCTTCGCTCTCCGCCTGGACCTGGGGGGCGAGGGTCGCCACAGCCTCGTCGAGTGAGGCGTAGGGCTGGCTGTGCTCCAGCCGGAAGGTCCGGACGTTGGGATAGATGCCCATCTGGTAGAGTACATTGTAGAGCACGTCGCTCTTGGGGCCGGGCTGATAGGGCCGCCCGTGCAGCCTGGGCCACAGAGCCTGCCACTGCAAATCCCAGGAGGAGGGCCCGGCAAAGTGATAGAGGTAAACATGCCGGGATGATGCCCGCACCATCTTCTCCAGGGCCGGCTGGATGTCGTGCATCCCCAGGGAGAAGGAGGCGATCACCACGTCGTAAGGCCCCGACAGGTCGGCGTCCACCCGCACATCCTCCCAGCGCTTCTGCACAATATCGATATTGGAGACTCCAAACTCCTTCATCTTCTCCCTCATGACGCTGCACATTCCATCCGCCGGCTCGACGGCAGTGACGTGCGCAGCCTTTTGGGCAAAGGGAATGGCAAGAGTGCCCGGCCCGGCGCCGATGTCCAGCACCCGCGAGGCGGCGGTGACCTCCGTCTCCCAGACCGTCTGGTCGATGCGGCCCCTCTCCTTGCGGCACATGTTCCAAAAGCGCAGGGCAGCCTCCCGGCTCTCCCAGATGCGGGAGCAGTCCCGGCCCGAACTCGGCCCCCGATTCTCCTTCATCTGGCTCTTCCAGACCTCATTCCAGTCGATTTCATTTATGGGGTCAATCATAATCAGCCTCTAAATAAAGCCAAAGTTTCAGTTCAGTTCGCCTTTGTGCGTACTCAGTGTCCTCTGTGCCTCTGTGGTTGAAACTCCGTTTTGCAGCCGTCCTTTATGCGTCTTTGTGACTTTGTGCCTTTGTGGTGAAATTGTTCTACGTTTTGCCTTTTTTTTGATCCGTGAGATTTGCGGCGGGAGCTGTGCAGGCGACCACTACAAAGGCACGAATGCACAAAAGCCCAAAAATAGGCCTTCACCTGGGACTGCTCAGCGTCGACGCGTACCTGTCTCCCTTTCCCGTGGATATGGGCCGCACAAACTGCATCCCATTCGGCCCGCCCACGGCGCACAGCGGCATGGCCTTCTCATAGTCCATCCCCTCCGCCTCGGAGAAGAATCTGTCGTCCGCCTCCAGGTGCACCACCCGGCCTACAATGAGCACATACCTCTCCCTGGCTATCTCCTCCTCCACCAGGCACTCGGCCCAGGCCAGACAGCCCTCGATTCCAGGGGGCTTGACAGCCGCAGAGGGACGGGCTAGAAGCCCAGCTTCCTGGAATTCATCCACCTCTGGAGGAAAGCTTCTTGCGCAGACCATCACCGCCTCCTCCATGCCTGCTCTGGGAATATTCATCACAAACTCTCCTGTCTGCCGGATGTTATCCAGGGTATCCCTTTTCAGCCAGGAGGCGATGAGCACCTCATCCAGAGGCCGAAGCACGGGAGTCACGCAGGACCAGGGAGCAGCATTGCGAATGCCGCTGCTGGAGAGCGTGGATATGAGCACCACGGGCAGAGGCATGATCTGAGATCGCTGATTGGGCTTCAAGATCATTTAAATCAACTCGATTTTGAATTTCGGCTCTGCCACTCCTGGCCCATCACTCCGCCATCAGCCTATCCACAATCGGCTTCATCTCCGATAACTGCGGTACCCTTTCGCCCTTCAGGCAGGCCTTGAAGACCTCCCTGTCGAATGGCAGGCTGCCGACCACCTTGGTTTTGTCCACCAGCGTCACCAGCTCGGCGGCGTCCTCGTTCATGCGGCTGAGCACAAAGAAAACCGGCTTATTGATCCTGGCCCCCATCTCCGAGATCTTCTCAGAGAGCTGCACCGACTCGAAGCTTGGATCGATTACCACCACAATCTTATCACATCCCGCCTCAACGCCCCTACCGAAGTGCTCGATGCCGGCATCGGTGTCCACGATCACATGCATGCCGTCAGCCTTCAGCTTCTCAATGAACTCGCGGGCGAGCGCCCCCATGGGGCAGGCGCAGCCCTCTCCGTAGTCGTGGATCTTGCCGATGGCCACCAGGCGAATGCCATCCTCTCCCACAATCAGCTCCGCAGGGATGTCCGCCAGGGAAAACTCCTCCAGGATAGACAGCTTCTCCTTGCCCTCCGATTTCATGAACTTGCGGAGCCGCTCTCCCAGGCCCTTCTTGCCGCCCAGAGAGTCCATGAAGTCCCTGGGCCGGGGCAGGCCGAGCTGCTTGTACAGCCCGAAGTTTGACTCATCAGTATCCACCACCAAAACCTTCTCTCCCCTGGAAGCCATCTCCCGAGCCATCAAAGCCGACACAGTGCTCTTGCCGCTTCCGCCTTTGCCGCAAATTACTATTTTCATTCCTGACAACCTCCTTATATCATAATAATATTTATCGAATACGTTCCAGCATGTGAGTATGACATTTTATTTTAAGAATCTTTCCATTGGTCATATTATTTGCAATAAAATGATCATGTTTAAATAACTAATGTTAATATCACATGTGATTTTCTGCTCATAGGCAAAGCTGTTTCATCATAGATCGGAGCCTTTAATTGCCCAGAGCCTCCGCGTCTCTGTGGTTTTGTTCCGCACCGTTAGGATTAATTTATCGCTAACTAACTGACCAAACCACAGAGGCACAGAGACGCAGAGCAAAAAAAAGACTGATGGCTGCATAGGAGCAGCTCTCCGCTTCAATCTACAGCACGCCCGCGACCTTGAGGGGATGCATACCTGCATTCTGCATCTGGGCCAGCTTGGCAGAATCCACCTCGAACTCCTTAAGGACTGTTATGAAGGCCTCTGGACTGTCCCTGTAGTCCATGAGCACTATATCCTGGTACAGCTTGGATCCCCAGGAGGGGCCGGTCCACTGAGGCAATGCTACGGCGCTGAAGTTGAAGCACAGGGCCAGGGCATTGCCCGACTTGGCGGTGTCGTTCCAGCGGATGTAAATTCCAGCGATATTGGGCACAGCTTTCTTTTCAGCATCCGTCAGAGCCATCACATACATGCTGCTCTTTCCGGGTGTGGCATCCCAGAACATCTGGAGCAGGTCGTCCTTGCACCAGTTGGGGCAGGCTATGACTTTGTAGCTCTCCGCAGTGATGTTGTTGATGGGCAGAGACTCTTCCACAAACTCGGCCAGGAAGAGGCCGCTGGTGACGCCGGGGCAGAGGTGGTCATGGAAGCAGGTGGCTTGGATGAAGTCAAATGAGCCGCCCCGAGCCCAGACATTGGATATTCCCGCCAGGGAGAACTCATTGCCATTGAAGGCCTTGTTATTGAATGTCTCATTGCCCTCATCGGTGTGGTTGGCCAGGTAGTCGATATCCACATTTCCCTTTGATATCTTGCTGAAGACCCTGTCGTCCGGCAGCGCCTTGAACTGCTCCAGGCTGCCTTTCAAAGCCTGGCTGTCCGCCTGCAGGAAGACCGCCTCTCCCGTGGCTTTGTCAAAGAAGTAGAACCATACTGGCTTCCAGTGGGAACGCAAAACCTGGAAGAGGTTTGAGTCACCAATGCTGTTTCCGCTCTCCGCCATGAGGCCCTTTATGGCCGCCTGAGTTGTCTGGTTATCGATGACGGCATGCCCGGCGCTGGTTAATATCAGGAGATCTGCGTCACCCTTCTCTACCTTCAAATCCTGCATGGCTTTCTTCGCCGCTTTGCTTCCCAGCTCCTCCATCACTGCATTATCCGCCATGGCCAATCCCGGGACAAATGCTAAAAGGAGTAGCATGGCTATTATTTTGCATTTAATTTTCATATTAATTTCTCCAATTAGATTGTAGAAATTTATGTTTATTTAAGATTTTTGCTTAATTTTGTAATACTAGAGCATGTTGTAAATCTCTAATAAGATTTGTATTATTTGATAGCCGCTAGATTTAAATTAATCTTAATTATTCAGATGATATCAGAATTTGTGAGATTATTATGACAAAGGATGAAAGGATGTGGTTTCATCGGGGCGTACTCAATTGAGACAGAAAATCTGACCAAGAGATTCGTGCTGAACAGAGGTCTCCTTGATCTGATAAGAAATCCTGGAAGAAGGGAAGTAATAACTACACTGGATGGAGTGAACCTCAAGGTCCGGGAGGGCGAGGTTTTAGGCCTGCTGGGGCCCAACGGGGCCGGAAAGTCCACTTTGATAAAGATCCTCTGCACCCTTATACTACCCTCAGAAGGAAATGCCTATGTCGGCGGCTTTGATGTGGTCAAGGAGGGTGGAAAGGCCAGGTCCTGCATTGGCTTCATCACCACAGATGAGAGAAGCTTCTACTGGAGGCTCTCCGGAAGGGAGAACCTTCAATTCTTCGCGACATTGCACAATTTGCCTCGCTCAATTGCCAGGGACAGGGTGGAGGAACTCCTGGATGTAGTCAGTCTTAAAAACCGAGCCGATGAGCCCTTCCTCAACTATTCGGCAGGGATGAAGCAGCGAATGGCCATTGCCAGGGGGCTCCTAAATGACCCGGCGGTCCTGTTCATGGACGAGCCGACGAGAAGCCTGGACCCAGGCGCTGCCAAGAGCCTGAGGGACTTCATCAAAGAGCACATCGTTATGCAGAGGGGCAAGACCGTCTTAATCTCCACCCATCAGATGGATGAAGCGGAAGAGCTATGCCACAAAGTGGCTATTCTGGACGAGGGCAAAATCAAGGCTCATGCCAGCCCAAATGAACTTAAGGGCAGGCTCTCTGCAGACAGCAGCTTGCGCGATGTCTTCTCTTTTTACACAGGCAAGGACTTTGCTCAAGAGGACTCCAAAACCATGCCATTCTTCATGCGCAGGAATGGGAAGAGAGGTCACGGACTGGGCATGGGAATGAAGAGGAAAGGATTTTGATGTCCTTTGAAAAGGCGCTATGGTTCATCAAGAGGGGCTATTTGCTGCAGATGAGCTACAGGTTCGATTTTTTCTTAAGAATGTTCTTCATGCTCTTCAACATACTGACCTACTACTTCATAGCCAAGATGATGGGAGATGCCGCTGCCCAGTACCTTGAGCCCTATGGTGGGGACTACTTCTCATTTGTGCTCATAGGCATGGCTTTCTCCGGCTATCTCATGATCTCCCTGAGAAGCTTTTCGGAGAGCGTGCGCGACGAGCAGATGATGGGCACACTGGAAGCTATGCTGGTCACGCCCACCCCAACAACCAGCATCATAGCCCTCTCCTCCCTCTGGAGCTTCATCTTCGCCTCCTTCCGGGTCCTGCTCTATCTGATCATAGGTATAGTGCTGGGCGTGAACATGACAGATGCCAACGTGGGAGGGGCTCTTTTGATATTGATTCTCACCATAATATGCTTCAGCAGCATTGGCATACTTTCGGCCAGTTTCATAATGGTATTCAAAAGGGGAGACCCCATAAATATGCTGCTCATGGGTACATCCGAGCTATTCGGAGGCGTGCTCTTCCCTATCGAGGTATTCCCGGAGTGGCTGCAGAACATATCCCGCATCCTGCCCATCACCTACTCCGTCAACGGTATGAGGCATGCCCTGCTGCAGGGATATTCTCTGGGAGAGCTGGCTCCCGATATATTGACGCTAGCCCTTTTCTCCATAGCCCTGCTGCCTCTCAGCCTGCTGATCTTCGAGCGGTCGGTGATGAAGGTAAAAGCGGAGGGAGGACTGGTCCAGTACTGAATCCCGAAAATTTTTACTTGATTATTTTTCATAACGAAAAGTCTTAAGTATTACATGATATTTAACACGAGTAGTGTAAAATTGCGTATTTCTGTGATATCAATGAGGAAGGATATAAATTGCTAAAATATTGGAGGAAGATAAATGCATAAATGCAATTTGCCGAAAAGGTCAATGGTAATATTATTGATAGGCTCTATTTTTTTATTGAGCTTTACCGCCCTGGCCACCTACCCAAAGACCATCACCGACACCCAGGACCGCGAGATCACCCTTGATAAATCCCCGGAGAGGATAATCACCAGATCCCCGGACGAAGCCAGGATCGTCATAGCCCTGGGTTACGGCGATAAGCTCATCGCAGGAGAGCAGGCCACCAAGTCCTGCCTCTGCCCCATGACCTTCGACAACACCACTGAGGGCTGCACCGATTGTTATGAGAGCATCATCGATGGCCGCATGCCCGCCCTTCCCGAGATCGCCACCAGATACGATATCTACTTTGAGGAGATCGCCAAGCTCAAGCCCGATATCATCTTCTGCGGCAATCTCAAGGACGCCGAGGCCTTTGAAGATAAGATAGGCTGCCCAGTGGTCGTTTTAGGCGGACAGGGATGGAACTTCGGAGACGACGGCTACTATGACAGCATCCGCGTTGCTGGCCAGGCTCTCGATGCAAAAGATAAAGCAGATGAATTGATCGCATTTGCCAAGGGCAAGGTGGACATGATAAAATCAGTCACCAACGAGATCAAAGAAGAGGACAGGCCAAAGGTGTATTTCGCCTCACGCGGCGCAGGATCAGGATTTTATGATCCCAAAGAGGGCAGGGATTTCACCCGCACCGAGCCAAAGTACGATCCCCTGACCATAGCAGGAGGAGTTAACGTCGCCTCAGAGATCAACGGCTCGACGGTCAATGTTGCCCTGGAGCAGATCATCGCCTGGAATCCAGACTTCATATTCATATCCAACAGCGATGCAGGAAACAACACTGGCCTGGAGTTCATCAAGAATAACCAGGAGCTCTCATCCACTGCTGCCATCAAAAACGGCGAGGTATACAACTGCTTTTATCCCCACTGCCGTGGCACTCCTCCCGACCGAAACCTCCTCAACATGATGTACATGGCAAAGCTGCTACATCCTGAAGAGTTCAAGGACCTGGACCTGGAAAAAGAGGGCAATGAGATATTCGAGGCATTCTTAGGAGTTGATGGCGTATTCACTGAGTATGCCGACTACCTGGTCTGGCCCAGAGAGTACCTGGACGGCCTAAAATAGGTGGATGCGTCAATGACAGGAATCATCAACTGGGATGAGCTGTGGAAGGCCACCCATACAGGCGGCTTTCACCATCACGGTAAAGATCTCGTGGCCCACTGGGATAGCAGGGCTAAAGAGTTCAATAAACGGGTCATGAAACATAGAGATAAGGCACACAGCCAGGCAGCAGACCTGGGGATCCTGCCTCATGAGACAGTGCTTGATGTGGGAGCCGGCACAGGACGGCTTGCCATCCCCATGGCCCGGTTAGCAAAAAGCGTTACGGCACTCGACCAATCTGAAGGAATGCTGGCCTGCCTGCGGGAGAACATGGCTGCGGAGGGGATCGAGAACATCACCTGCATAAAAAAGAGCTGGCAAGATCTGTCTCCCAAAGAGATTGAGCATCATGATGTGGTTATCTCCTCAAATTCACTTGGCGTCTACGATTTGAAAGAAGCCTTGACAAAGATGGATTCTCTGGCCAAACGAGCGGTTTACATCTTCACCTTCACCGATCATAAAAGGGATGACGGCTTTAGGGACTTTTTGATGAGAAAAGAAGCAGGCAGGGAAAAAGCATCATGGGAGCCCGCCGGTCCGGCTGGCTATCTGGTGATATACAACTTGCTTGCAGATATGGGCATCTATGCCGATATCAAGATCATGGAATGGCAGCAGGACGAGCATTATGCAAGCGTCGATGATGCTGTTGCTGAATGGAAGAAAATGCATGGTGTGCCTGAAGAGAAAGAAAAAGAGCTCCAGGAGTTTTTATCAAAAAAATTAGTTGAAGATGGGACGGGCTACAAGCTACACCGCCAGCACAGACAGGCCATGATCTCCTGGCAGAAATCCCGGCCCCTTTCTGCCTAGGGGAGAGATCGATGGTCTCCATTTCCCTCCTGGCCGGAGCGGCTCTCGCCGCCATCCTGCTGGCCTCCTCGGTCCGGGTGGTCAGGCAGTATGAAAGAGCGGTTATATTTCGTCTGGGAAAGATAAAGAAGGAAAGAGGCCCTGGCCTCTTTCCTCTCATTCCGCTGGTAGATAAGATGGTTCGAGTGGACATGAGGGTAAGAGAGCTAGATGTCCCCAAGCAGACGGTGATATCCAGCGACAATGTCACTCTCGAGGTGGACGCTGTCATCTATTATAAAGTGGTGGAAGCCTCTCGGGCTATCATAGAAGTGGAGGACTTTGAAGCTGCCACCCTCCTCCTGGCCCAGACAACCCTGCGAGACATCCTGGGCCAAAATGAGCTGGACACCATACTCTCCGATAGAGACGACCTGAACAAGAGGATCAAGGAGATTTTAGATTCGACCACAGAGCCCTGGGGCATGCATGTTGTGATGGTCACAATGAGAGATGTATCGCTACCTGAAAATATGCTGCGCGCCATTGCCCGTCAAGCAGAAGCAGAGAGAGAGAAGAGGGCCCGCATAATATTGGCGGAGGGTGAGTACCAGGCCTCCAAGATGATGAACGAGGCCGCAGATATGTACGAGGACAAGCCCAGCGCCCTCAAGCTTAGAGAGTTCCAGACGCTCACTGAGATCGCTAAGGAGAAGAACCTGATAGTGGTCTCGACCGGATCAGACGGCGAACAGAAGTGTTCGGACCTTCCCCTTCTTATGGGGCTGGCCTGGGCGGCTGCGGGCAACAAATGATGGGCAATAAATGACCAGCTTTCGCACTTTATTCTTCCGGGGCAAATCCGATGCCGGCTACAATAGGTCCAGGAGAGCGGGCAAGAAAAGCAGTCAAGAGATGGCGCATGAGAGGTTCAAGTTCATCAGGATTTTTTTCGTGATGGGAATAGCCGGACTTCTCATCCTGCTGACCGGATTTATCATCACCCTGGGGCCACTTGACATATCCGTGGGCGATTCCTATGCAGCGCTTCTGGCCCGCTTCTTTCCGGATCACTTTTCAATTGACGCCCTCACCTCCCGCGTGGTCTGGAACATACGATTTCCCCGCATCCTTGGCGGGATAATGGCCGGATTCGGCCTGGGAATATGCGGATGCGTAATGCAGGCCGTTCTAAAAAATCCCCTAGCCAGCCCGTTCACCCTTGGAATTACCGCCGGAGCGCAGTTCGGCATCTCCATTGCCGCAGTTGTCGGCTTTTCCATCCTGGGTGGGCCGTTTTTCATAATAGGCAATGCCTTCATATGCGCCCTATTATGCTCTCTCTTCATCATAGGCCTGGCAGCCATCAAGGGAGCCACCTCTGAAAATTTAGTCCTGGCGGGTATAGCTGTGAACTACTTCTTCACAGCCATAAGCCAGCTCCTCAAGTATTTCGCCAGCGACGAGCAACTCCGTCTCATGACCAACTGGGGAATGGGAGACCTCGCCGCCTTCTCCTGGGCCAACTCTCAGCTTCTGCTGGCCGTATTCATAATCTGCATACCCCTGCTCATGACCAAATGCTGGGACCTTAACATCATGACCGCCGGAGATGAGACTGCCAAGAGTATCGGCGTCAATGCTGAGAGGACGCGCATATTTATCATGGTGGTCAGCAGCCTGCTCGTTGCCACCATAGTCTGCTTCATGGGAACCATCGCATTTGTAGGGCTGGTAGCGCCTCACATGGCCCGCATGGTCATAGGCGGAGACCATCGGTTCCTCATACCAGCTTCGGGGATGCTGGGGGCGCTGGTGCTGATGTCTGCTGATGCCGTGGGAATGAATCTGATAGCACCTACCATCATACCCACCGGGATCATGACTTCGATTGTAGGAGTTCCGTTCTTCATGTATTTGATGATGAAGGGTAAGAGAAAGGAGTTTTGGACATGATGATCAAGCTTCAAGCCAGGGACATCTTCTTTGGCTACAACAGCAATCCTATTTTGGATAACGTGAATTTTGAGATCGCCCCCTCAAAGCTGGTCACCATCGTGGGGCCTAACGGTTCAGGAAAGTCAACATTGATCAAGTGCATAGACAGGATAGCTGCACCTCAAGGAGGCAGTATCCTCATCGACCGAAAAGATGTGACCAGAATGAGCAGGATGGACATGGCCAGGTATCTCTCCTATGTGCCGCAAAGCTCGGTGCGCATTTTTCCTACCAATGTCTTCGATACGATATTGATGGGCAGGAGGCCGCATATCGGATGGCTGGGAAGCGACAATGACGAGAAGAAGGTCTGGGAGACTCTAAGGCTCCTGGATATCGAGAAGCTGGCCATGAGCAATTTCTCTGAGCTCTCAGGAGGCCAGCAGCAGAAGGTACTGATCGCCAGAGCTTTGGTCCAGGAGGCTGAGGTGATGCTCCTTGATGAGCCGACCAGCAACCTGGACATATGGCACCAACTGGATGTCATGAACATAATTCGAGATGTAGTCAAGAAGAAGGAGATCACAGCCATCATGGCCCTGCATGACCTTAACCTTGCCTCCTACTACTCGGATCGAATCATCATGATGAAAAAAGGCAGGATCATTGCAGCAGGCGATCCTCAATCAGTGATTACTGAGGAGAACATTGCATCTGTCTACAGGGTGGAAGCAGCAGTGAGGAGCCTCTCAGATAGGCCGGTGATCATGCCCTTGCGGCAGATTCGAGGCGCAAGAGCATAATCTTATATCATTAATTTTGAAAAGCTTATCATAATTTATGAATAAATAATACTATGCCACAAATTCTTTATACAAATTGAATTAATAAGTAGCACAAAGGCTGAATCTTTATGAGAACGAATTTGCATAGATTTGCATCGGTGCTGCTCCTATCCACACTTATTTTGGGCATATCGTGCCAGTGTGCGGAGCAGTCGATTCTGAAGATCGGATCGCCCAATGTGGTCAAGTCTGCCAGCATCCTGGGAGACAGCAACATGGGAGTATTTGCCCACCTCTCCAATCCCACTCTGATTAAGATGACCGCCGGCGGAGATCTGGAAGGACTGACAGCAGGGAGCTATGAGGTAACGGACGATGGAAAGGTCTGGAAGTTCTCAATCAATGACGATCTTTACTGGAGCGATGGCAAAAAGCTCACCCCGGATGATGTTCTCTTCACCTTCAGCTACCTGTCAGAGAGCTATCCTGCGGCAGGCTGGATGAAGAGCATCGTAGAAAATATATCTGTGGAGGACGGAGCTGTTGTATTCAAGCTGACCAAGCCCTACTCCCGGCTCAACCTGGAGTTTGCCACATATCCCATCCTGGCCAGGCATATCTGGGAGAATATAGAAAAGCCCTCCGAGTATAGCAATGAAGGCGAGAACGTGGGCTTTGGCCCCTTCGTCATATCCAAAACGGACCTTGGGGCAGGAGTGATTTACTTCCAGAAGAATCCCTACTGGAAAGGAGCCTCACCCAAATTCGATTCCCTGGAGATACACACCTTCAGCAACATGGATGTGCTCTCATTAGCCCTGGAGAAGGGAGAGGTTGATGCCTACTATAAGTACGCTGGAACCTATCCCTACGCCAGCGTGCAAAAGCTCAAGGACACGGGAAGCTTCGACTTTGTCGAGAAGGACAATATCGGTCTTATGTTCCTGGGCATGAACCTGCAAAAGGAGCCCATGTCTGATAAAAGCTTCCGGGAGGCGCTCTCCTATGCCATAAACTACAGCGAAATCCTGCAGCTTGATGCTCTGGGATACGGCCAGGTCCCTAATGCCGGATTTGTGCCACCCAGCATGATGTCCTACAAGGAGACAGCCAGGCTAGAGCACAACCTCACCCGGGCCAAGGCCATTCTTGAGGATGCCGGATACCGGGACCAGGATGGTAACGGCATTTTAGAGGGAAAGGACGGAAAGGACATCAAACTTGAATTCCTGACCAGGAGCGATTACCAGCGTGCCACAGAGCTTGTGCAGGAGTACCTGAAGCTGGCCGGTATCGACAGCGAGCTGAAGAACGTGGACTCCAGCACCTGGATCAAGCAGAAGGATGCCGGGGAGTACGACCTGACTGTCACCAGGAGCACACCCTGGGGAATGCTCATGCATGCCAACTGGGGCACAGGCTACTTCGACTCTCGCAGAACGGGAGAAGGAGTCCTGCATGTGCTCGATGATCCCGTCTTCCAGAAGCTCTGCGATGATATCCTCGCCGCCACAAGCGATGATCAACTGAAGGATTATGCCTACGAGTTGCAGGACTATTATGCTGAGAACATGCCTGCAGTCGCCCTCTACTGGAATAAAGTGGAAACGCCATACAGCAATAACTGGCAGGGGTGGTATTCGGATCCGCTCTACGGCATATTCAATGTGGACAATTTCCTCTCGGTGGAGAAGAAGCAATGAACTGGAAAAGGCAGAAATGGGAGGAGATCCTCACTGAGATCTCCTTCAGATCTTTTTTAGATATAATGTCTTCTGCCAAGAGAGCATAAAGACATGTCCCTCATGGCAAAGAAGATGGGCAGGTACATCATAGCCATCTTTGTAATCATCTCACTCAACTTTATTATTCCCAGGGCTATGCCCGGCGATCCCCTCACCAACCTACTGGGGGAGGATGTCATATTGACGGACAGGGCCGTGGCAGAGCTTCGAAGCGAGATGGGCCTGGACAAAAGCTGGCCCCAGCAATACATCGATTACTGGAGGGGCATCCTCCATCTGGACCTGGGATACTCCTATCACCTTCATTCACCGGTCTCCCGGATCGTCCAATCCCGCATGAAGTGGACGCTGCTCCTGGCTTTGCCCCCCCTCATACTGGGCAGCGTGCTGGGCACACGGCTGGGTGCGCGGGCCGGGTGGAGGAGAAAGGGCATGAGGAGCAATATGCAGACTGCTCTCTTCCTGGCGGTCTACTGCACTCCACCCTACTTTCTCAGCCTGCTGACTCTCTATCTGCTGTCCTTCAAGGCAGGCATCTTTCCCCTGAAGGGATTTTATACCACGGGATCGGCTGCGGACATAGCCCACCACCTCTTTCTTCCCATAATGGTCATGACCCTCTTCACCCTTTCCAGAAACTACATGATCATGAGGGGAAGCGTAATTCAGGAGAAGAGGAGCCTCTACGCCGCCTTTGCCAGGGCCAAGGGGCTATATGATGATGAGATACTATTCCGCCATATCTTCAGGAATGCGCTCCTTCCCATAATCACCCTGCTGGCCATGGACTTCGGTTTTATTTTGAGCGGGGCGCTGTTCATCGAAATCGTCTTCTCCATGAACGGCATGGGAAGCCTAATCTACGATGCCCTGCTCTCCAGAGACTATCCGGTGCTGCAGGGATCTTTTCTCATCATCACCATCATGGTGGTCTCAGCAAACCTCATAGCCGACCTGCTCTACAGTTGTCTGGACCCGAGGGTTGGGTGGCAGCAATGAAAATAAATCAGAGCCGCCTGGGATGTGCCCTGTTTCTCTCTTTCCTGCTGATGGCCGTCTTCTCCCAGGCACTCTCCCCCTATGATCCCTGGATGAGATTTCAGCCCTATCTCTCGCCAGGAAGAGAGCACCTCCTGGGAACAAATGACATGGGAAATGACATCATCTCCGAGATCATATACGGATCAAGGGTATCTCTGCTGGTGGGATTTGGAGCAGCCATCATGGCCGTGCTCATAGGCACGGCAGTAGGGCTTGCTGCCGGCTACTACAGGGGCATGGCCGATGAGATCCTCATGGGCTTGACGGACATATTTCTCATGATCCCCCAGATACCCTTGATAATAGTGCTGGCTGCATTTTTAAGGCCGAGCTTCTGGATGGTCTCGCTTCTAATGGGCGCATTATGGTGGACCTCCACTGCCAGAGTGGTCCGCAGCAAAACTTTGCAGGTGAGGGAGATGGGATTTGTGCAGGCATCCCAGTCCCTGGGATTTTCAGACCGGCATATCATGCTGACAGATGTCCTGCCCAATACCCTTCATGTGATAATGCCCAAATTTCTGCTCTCAATCGCCTCAGCCATGATCGCCGAAGCCTCCATTTCCTTTCTGGGACTGGGCGATTGCACCATGAAGAGCTGGGGGATGATGATCAGCTTCGCCTTCAGCCGGGGTGGCTTCATAAACGGCTACTGGTGGTGGTATATGGCTCCAGGGCTGTGCATTACGCTCTTTGTCCTCTCCACAGTCCTCATGGGCTTTGCCCTGGAAGAGCAGGAAGAAGCAACGATGAGGCTGCAATGAGCCGGGACTATCAGGGAACGAACGGAGAGCCTATCCTGAAAATCAAGGGGCTTTCCGTCAGCTTCGAGACGGCTCTGGGCAGTGTCAGGGCGGCAGAAGATGTCTGCTTTGAACTGGGGGAGGGAGAGACACTGGCCCTTGTTGGCGAGACAGGCTGCGGAAAGTCGGTGGTCGCAAGCGCCATAATGCGGCTTTTGCCTCCCAATGCCTCGGTTAGGGGACGGGCAGTCTATGCAGGCAGGGACCTGCTCCGCCTGAGCGAGAGGCAGATGGCCGATATAAGGGGCAGCGAGATCTCCATTATTTTTCAAAATCCCTCTCTGGCCTTAAATCCGATTATCCCGGTGGCAGAGCAGATTGGCGAGATGCTGCACATGAGAAAGGGCATCCCGCTTGGACGCTCTATCCAGATGGCCTGGGAGATGGCATCTCGCCTCGGCTTGTCAGGGATAGAGAAGATGAAGATGTTCCCTTTCCAGTTCTCCGGAGGAATGAACCAGAGGGTGATGATAGCCACATCCCTGATGCTATCGCCAAGGATAATAATAGCCGACGAGCCCAGTAAAGCCCTGGATGCCTCTACCGCCAGAGAGGTGATGGCGGAGTTGATGAGGATCAAGAGACAGACTGGAGCTGCCCTCCTGCTCATCACCCACGACATTGGGCTGGCTAAAGAGATATCGGACAGGGTGGCAGTGATGTACTGCGGACAGATTGTAGAGACGGCAAGCAGCCGCGATATTTTCTCAAGGCCGCTGCATCCCTACACAGAGGCCCTCTTGAGCTGCCTTCCGGAGAGAGGCTTTCAGTCCATACCGGGAGTCACCCCATCGATGATCCATCCGCCCGAAGGATGCAGGTTCTCACCCCGCTGCCTTCTCAGGCGGGAGAGGTGCAATACAAGACCAGAGATGGTGCGCATTTCTAGCAATGGAGAGAGCTATGGCTCTTATGGCTCCGGTGGCTGCAATGGAAATGAATATGATACGGGCAGTATCGATCGCAGTGTCAATGACCGGGAGGTGAGATGCTGGCTGTACTGAGGGCAGAAGAGGTGGGCAAGACATATTATTCGGGGCTGATCTTTCGGAAACGTCAACGTATTCTGGAAGGCGTAACGCTGCAGATGGAGGAAGGCAGGACGGTTGGACTGATGGGCGTTTCAGGATCAGGCAAGACCACACTGGGCAAGATCATGGCCGGCCTGGAGAGGCCCACCTCCGGGAGAGTGCTCTATAGCGGCAAAGAGATCTGGAGCATGCAGGGAAGAGAGATGCTGGCTTTCCGCAGACAGGTACAGATGGTCTTTCAGGATCCGGAGGGATCGCTCAATCCCAGGAAGAGCATTAAATCATCCATTCATGAGGTTCTGAGCCTGCTTAAAGTTCCGGCAAAAAAATGGCAAGAGAGGACAGCAGAGATTTTAGAGATGGTGGGCCTCTCTGAGGAGATCGTCTGCCGCTATCCTGCCCAGATATCGGGCGGCCAGTGCCAGAGGGTTGCTCTGGGCAGAGCACTGCTCCTAAGGCCCAGGGTATTGATTCTGGATGAGCCTACATCCGCCCTGGACATATCTGTGCAGGCTCAAATGCTGGGCCTGCTAAAGAAGCTGCAAAGAGATACGGGCCTGGCTTATCTTCTCATCTCTCACCAGCCCGAGGTGATCCGGTTCATGGCCGATGAGACTATAGTCCTGAATGCAAGAGGAGAGCGGTCAAATCAAAAATGGGAAAATTGACAGCTATGCAGAAAATTGCGCCCTGGCGGGAGCCTGGAAGCAGGTGCAATCGAAGACCCCTTTCGCAGACTTCATCAGCATTGACTCCAGCGGATTCATGTCGTCAAACCCTGCAAAGCAGCATGAAAGCCATGAATCCTCTTCCTCCTCTTCCTCAGAGCTGATATAGAGAGTCACATTCTTCTTGATGTGGAAGCTGCCGATATAGTCCTCATCGATCTCTATGAGCGGCTTCTTCCACTTTTTCATGGCCAGACCTAGAACCGGTTCCTCTTCAAAATCCTCTTCCGGCTCTTCGTCCAAAGGAATTCCCTGAATCTGAAGGACTCCAAAGTGCGCCCTTCCATCGGTCAAATCCTCTTCTACCTTCATGGAGATGTTTTCGGCATCTGATTGGGATTCAAGCAGTTTGGCCAATCCGTGTGCATAATCAACCCTGTTGTTCAAAGAGTTCAAACCATTGCGATTTTTTATCCAGTCTTCTTCTTTGAGGAGGGATCTGAAGACAATGGGGTGATTGCCATAATATCGGGATCCTATGCCCATGGACATAGGGCTGTAATTCATTTTGCTATCCTCATTTACCTGAATTTGGCTGGTGGTCTCTTCTTCGTCCTCAATCTCCTCTCCGTCCTCGTCATATGCGCCATTGATCCAGGTCTTATTGGAGTACGAGCTCTCCGCATATATGATGGAGTCGGTATCTATTCTTCCGCTGCCGTGAGCTGTGCTCTTTGTTTCAACTCCATTGAAAAGCCGCCCTTCTGTCCCCAGAGAATCGGGCATTTGAGCATATTTATATGCGGCGAAAAAGCCGGTCCCATTCACGGATTGCTGAAAGTCGAATTTAAGGCTCCTCTCATCCAGGGTTGTAGGATTGTCATATGCCACATTATTGTCCAATTGCGCCTCGGCCTTGTTATCGGCAGTGGCCAAGCCGATCAGGGCTAAGAGCCCTAGCAGCAAAATTATTTCTTTCAGATCGTTTCCCTCCTCAGACCAAAATTGTATGGTCAAATGATGCTCATATTATTTTAAGATTTCCGCCTATTGGGATTATTATGCTATTTTTTCATAACTACAAATAATTTTGTATTACTTTCAGATATAGCGATGTAAGCTGATATTCAGCAGGCTCGAACCGGGAGTATCCAGGGACTATGCGCATCTTAGAGGATCCTTGTTCTATTCTGCTGCTGCGGTCTCGATAGCATAAATCAGAGTATGGTTTGGAATTCAGATGAGGGGAGCAATTATAGCCCGCTCTATTATGCATAAAAATCCAGAATCAATTACTACTCATTATGATATTAGATAGCTTTTTATAATTGCATGTTATCTCTGCTAATGGTGATATTATGCATATTCCTGATGGCTATTTAGGGCCATACACTTATATTGCCATGTGGATCATCATGATCCCCATCTGGTATTATGCGGGAAGGAAGCTCAGCTCTGAGCTGAAGTCCAGGCAGGTTCCCCTGCTGGCGCTATCGGCAGCGTTCTCTTTTGTCATCATGATGTTCAATGTCCCAATTCCCGGTGGCAGCACCGGCCATGCGGTGGGCGCGGCAATTATCGGCATCGTGCTGGGGCCCTGGGCGGCAGTGATAGCCATATCAGTTGCCCTGGTGTTGCAGGCCATGATGTTTGGAGATGGAGGCATCACTGCCATCGCTGCCAATTGCTTCAATATGGCGGTGGTAATGCCGTTCGTCGCTTACTATATATATAAAATCATTAGCGGAAGCACAGAAATCAATTCATCGAGGAGGGTCATTGCCGCAGCCATAGCCGGCTATGTATCCCTGGCCGTTGCCGCAGCATTTACAGGTTTCGAATTCGGCATACAGCCGATACTGCATCACACTGCCGAAGGAGTTCCGCTCTACATGCCATACTCTCTAAACGTAACTGTCCCTGCGATGGTGCTTGAGCATGCTCTTGGATTCAGCATCCTTGAGGCTCTGATTACGGCGCTGATCTTTGCCTACATCCAGAGAACCGATACCACTCTGCTCTACGGAGAGAAGTCTCTCGCGAAGAAAACGAAAATGAAGAAAACAACCGCAGCATGAGGCAGGACCATGGATAAGATAATTAAAAATTTTGCTATCGGCCTGGTTGCGCTGATTATCTTAGCGCCGTTAGGCCTCATGGCAGTTGGAGAGACATTTGGCGAATGGGGGCCGGAGGAGGTTAAAGAGAAGCTCGGATTTGTACCTCCCGGCCTGGAGCAGCTTTCATCACTATGGAGCGCACCCATGCCGGACTATGCTCTGCCTGGCATTGGTGATTCGATGACAGCAGCATCGGCTGCATACATCCTTTCGGCGATATTAGGTGTAGTGATATGCGGGGGACTTCTTTACTTCGTAGGAAAGAAGGTCGCCGAAGACTAACATGATTGGATCCCAGGACATCCCTCTGGCTGGTTGAGCTTTTGCAGGAGTTGGCGCGTGCAGGGAAGACCATAATCACAGCCGCACACGAACTGGAGATAATAGAGAGCATCAGCAAAAGGGCTATTATCATGGGAGAAGATCTCAGCATAAGAATGGATGGTGCCGCAATAGATGTGCTCAACGATTTTGACCTGCTCCTGGATGCGAATTTGATTCATGAGCATATGCACCTGCACGGCAGACTGGTGCACGAGCATCTGCGCGGCCACGGCAAAAAGCATAAACATGAGAATAGGATAGAGACCGGAATCACATCTTAATCCACTCTAATGAGTCCGGTCAATCCAACTATGAGCTTTCGGACCAGGCAAGCAAACCTTCGATTAGGATAATGACCGCTGTGCAAAGGAGCAAGCCCGACGCCTCAGATGGAGTATTTAGGATCGGCCGGACACAAGCTAATAGCTACGTTCATAATATTAATCCTTTTGGTAATACAAAATTCCAAAAATTGTGGATTGGGCTCAAGGCTTTCAAGAAGGCTTGATGGCCTCAGATAAAAATCAAGAGGCCCTCAAGCTGCTGTTCTTAATCGTCAATAGCTAAGAGCCAGGCTTATTCTTCAATGATTGTGGCAGCATTTATGAGTATGCTTGTGATGTTCGGCATCATGAACGTGCTCATGCTCGTGCGTCTTTCCGTTATGCTCATGAGCATGGACATGCTTATCTCCAGTATGGCAACACATTGGCTTTCACCTCCAATACTCCATTGTACCTTCAACTGTAATTGAACTATTAAATCTTTACTGTTATTGATTATACGAAAAACTGACATAATTTTTCAGGACTCAGTTCCATAATTAGTAGCAGCAAATAATATAGAGTGCATAAAAAATCTATGAAATCCATAACTAGTGCTAAAAGATCTTACGATCTCTAAAAATATAGCAACAAGGTTGAAGATCAGATCGGCAAATTCAGGCTGGCGATACTGGCAGGACATGCGCGAGCAGATGATTTTGGAAAAGAAATCGATTGCCACGACCCCATTCATTCTCGTTCATTTCGCGCAGTGATATGAGATTCAGTGCGACTTAATCGTGGAATTGCTGTCTTATGCACTAAAAGATCTCCTTGCCGGAAATGGCTGGATTCAAGAATTTGATCTAAGGCAACGATGCCATAAATTCAGGCCATATGGTAGCAACGATCATCTAAGCCGGCAGGAGCTTAAGGATAAGGAAAGGGATGGCAGGAGGAGGCTCATTCAAATAGTGTCAGCTTGATCTTCTCCCTGCCGCATGCAATCATGCTTTCACATTCAACCTACGGCTGCACATTCGACCTTTCAAGCAGCGCCTCACAGATCTTCTTCCATCCCGCAAAGAGGGCAGTGGTGGTGCCACTTGGGCTCTGCGTTGAACCGGACAGGATTGCCTCCTGTGCAGTAGCTTGAGTTCATTTTCTGAATCCACTCCGGCGCATCGCCAGCAGACATGCTTATGGGCCTGATCCGGCCCACCTCGCGGCCGTGAATGCCGAAGCGCCCCTCCGTCCCATCTATGGCCACCACAGCGAATTCCGGCAAATCCTCGCTATCACCGTCGTTCAAGTACAGAAGCTTCTTGTGATAGAAGCTGTAGCAAAGGGGCCATCTGTGATTGAATATCGCATCCACTAGGTCATCCTGGCTCTTGATCTCCTTAAAAGAGAATGCTCTCTCGGAATGGTTCATACGCTCACCTAATCCTCCTTATATTGTCTGCTGATATTTTTCCTGTTTCTGAAAGCAGGAGAGCTTAATTCATACTTGTCCTGCTATTGATAGCAAGATTTATAGCCTTTTTGGTTGAATTTATGAATATTGGAAAAAACGTTGTGAATAGAATTGATTGTCTTATTTAAGGCCATTTTTCCAATTATAATATTACTAAATTTAAGAAATAGAAAATACTTAAAATATTATGAGCAGCAATGCTGCAATTACTATGAAGACGATTCAAGTGCTTCTGTTGCTGAGAATCCTGATACATCTGGCATCAGGCCACGCCCTCTATGCTCAATGTGCCCGATTAAAGAATGAAACGGATGTTAAGGCACTCCGTCAAAGGTTATTGCATCCCCCACGGCAAGCCCGTGGTTCTTCCTTGCCTTCAACCGTATGAATTGATCCCCACAGAGCACGCCTATTTCCTCCATCTCTCTCTTGGCAGTGGCACTTTCCAGTACCAAAAGACTTCTGCGGTCCAAAGGCTTCACTTTTCTTGAAGCATAACCGGAGCCATTGAGGAATTTCGCGGTGATAAGATCAAATTCTCTATCGCAGCTCTCTTTGATATTGGTAATCATCAGCGATGTCACAGCCAATCCTCCCCTAATCACTTGGATCTGCGCCATCATTTCAGAAGAGGAGTCCGGCCCTGGCAGGAGGCCGGAGACCAACGACAGGCTGACAACGGGTAAAGGAGGTCGTAGCTTTCTGCCGCTATTTCCTGAGGTAATCTCTTACTAGTTAATAAAGTTTTTCCTTTTAGTAGCATTAATTCATGAATCAAAAAATAAATTATTAATGCATTACTTTTCTGTGGCCATTCTCTTTTCATCCGGCCTGCAAACCTGAAAGCACCTGGACATAGGCTTATCCGCTTTGCTGCCCCTATTCGATCCTCATCTTAACTGGAGGGGCTGATGACTATCATAATATTAGCATACAATAGTCTTATATGTAACATCAAGTATGAAAGTAAGGCTCAGACCAATGAGGAGATTCTACAATGGACCACACATCACATGAATGCAAATACACCGGCCTGGACAGAGAGTACAGCATTGAGGATCTGGCGGCATTTCACGGCCATCTCGGCCCGTATATCGTCTTGGGCTACAGGATAGGCAGATACGTCCGGAGAAACTTCTGCAGCGACCCATTTCAGATGAAAGCTGCAGTCCACTGCACAGGCCAGCCGCCCCAGTCGTGCCTGGCCGATGGTGTGCAGATCGGAAGCGGCTGCACCCTCGGAAAGAGGAATATCGAGATCGTCCCGTCCGGCGAGCTTTTCTGCAAATTCTCCTGCGGCGGAAGGGAGATAATCATCAGGCCCAACCATATCAGCTTTCCCCAGGCAGGAAGGGAAGACTACGGACTGCTGATTGAGAGGCTGGCAGAGGATATGTACAGCATGCCCGAAGCAGAGCTTTTCGCGGCGGAGCTGAAATAGGATCAATCCAAAGGTGAACGGCTTTGAGCATCATCGACCTGTCAGGCATCTATACTGCCTATGAGGGAGGGGAAAAGGCGGTCATCAGGGATCTATCTCTGAAAGTGGAACGTGGTGAGTATGCAGTCATCGGCGGGCCCAACAGTGCCGGAAAGACGACGCTTTTGGAGTCCATAAACGGCCTGATTAAGATCACCCACGGGACAGCTTCCGTCTGCGACCTGGATGTCTCCCGCTCTGCAGATGAGGTGAGACGGAGGGTGGGCTACGTCATACAGAACTTCTACTTCGACCCATTCACTCCCTTCACAGTAGGGCAGGTGGTTATGATGGGGCGATTCGGCCGCCTGGGGCTGATGAGTAGCCCAGCAAAGGCCGATTATGATGCAGTCAGGAGGGCCATCTCCCTGGTAGGCATCGAGGACCTGGCAGACAAGGCCATAGGCACATGCAGCGGCGGCCAGCAGCAGAAGGCCATGATCGCCCATAACATTGCCAAGGAGCCGCAGGTCATGATGATGGACGAGCCCTTCAGCAATCTCGACCTTCAGGCCAGAGAGGACCTGCAGGATGTCTTTAAAGAGATGGCAAAAAAAGGAGTTGCCATCCTCATGGTGGCCCATGCCTTCGACGGGCTGCCTGACATTCCCATTCACCTGGTGGTCATGAACCGGGGCAGGATCTCCTGCGACCGGAGATGCCGGGCGGAAGAGGTGGAAGAAATGGTGCGAAGAGAGTTCGGGGCGGCGGGCGGATGCTTGAGCCTCTCATAGACAACAACGTGGTTTGCCACGCCATGGAGGCCATGATCTATGCCTCTATATCCTGCAGCATCCTGGGAGTCATCATCTCCAGGCTGAGCCTCTCCTCCATCGGATTTACCATGTCTCATGCCGCCTTTGCCGGAGCAGCTCTGGGCATGTTCCTGGGAGCAAATGTACAGATGGCGGCAATTGCCTTCAGCATGACCGTGGCAGCTCTGATCGGGCCGGTGAGCGACAGGGCCAAGATGGCGGCGGACGCGACGCTTGGCGTCCTTTTCGCCATGTCCATGGCAGTGGCTATATTCCTCATATCCTACATGGAGTATATGGGAAAAGGGCTATCGGCCAGCAGCCTCCTCTTCGGAGACGTCATATCCCTCTACCGGGAGGAGATCTATGCTCTGGCTGCCGTCAGCCTTCTCACAGTCCTCTTCGTCCTGGCATTTTACAGGGAGATCTCGGCCATCATGTTCAATATGAGGATCGCCGAAGCGGCAGGAATCCGGGTCAAGCCGGTCTATTATGCACTGCTGTTCATAATAGCCCTATCTGTGGCCCTCAGCCTTAACATCGTGGGCGGGCTGCTGATATTCGTGCTGCTGGTCACGCCCGCGTCCATTGCCGGCCAGTTCTGCTTTAATGTGAAAAGCATGTTCATAGTAGCGCCGGCAGTGGCTGTGCTGGTGAGCGGCTTTGGCGTCTGGGCGGGATTTGAGTACACTCTTCCCGTAGCGCCGCTGGT
>ERZ1645192.1043-NODE-1043-length-23336-cov-12.581118_pt1 | contig 23336 bp, 25 predicted proteins | sample MGYA00575354_ERZ1645192 | MGnify/ENA primary metagenome ERZ1645192 (study PRJEB40844, sample SAMN11349763) | freshwater sediment metagenome | isolation source: river sediment | host: Sediment | place: India: Faizupur Khadar , New Delhi | collected 2017-02-21 ... | reverse complement strand
CGATCGGGTTGAAGAATTCGAGCTTGGCGAGAATGTTGGCCTTGACGCCCTTTTCGGCGGCGAGGCGCGACAGCTTGACGAGAGGCGTGTCGCCGATGGTCTGAGTGATCGAATCGTAGACCCGGCCGCGTCCGGGCTTCTTGGCGTTTTCCTGTGACATGGGCGTTCTCCGGGCAGGTGACTGTGGAATAAGCCGAGGCTATCATTTTCACATTTATTGTCGAGTTTTTATTTTTCTTACATTTTAAATTGTGAAATCCGCCCCAAGGTGGATGTCGCCAACGAAGGCGGATTGGCTGGCGCGGGCGCACAGGTCGTCGACGCTGACCGCGTCGAGCTGGCTCAGAAAAGCCTGTCCGGCCGAAGCGACCATCGGCCCGACCACCGCTTCGACCAGCGGCGAGTCCGGCTGCGGCGTGTCATCCTCCTCGTTCTCGCGCATGGCGGCGCGCACGATGTCGCCGGCGGTGATGCGGCGTCGTTCGCGCGCCAGTTCATAGCCGCCGCGCGGGCCGCGCACGCCCTTGAGAATGCCGGCGCGCACCAGCGCCTGCAACAAGGTTTCGAGATGGCGCGGCGGCAAATGATGGCGCGCGGCCAGCGCCTTGGCCGCGACCGGCGTCGGGCGCGCATGAATGGCGATGTCGACCACCGCGGCGATGGCGAGCAGCGACCGGCGCGACAGCAGGATCATGCCGCGCCTCCCTTGGGCGCGAGCCCGCCGGTCGAGCCGAAGCCGCCCGCGCCGCGCGCCGTGTCGTCCAGCGTCTCGGCAAGCTGCAGCGCCGCCTGCACGACGGGCGCGACGACCAACTGGGCGATGCGCGCGCCGCGCTCGATCTCGAACGGGACGGAGCCGAGGTTGATGAGGATGACGCCGATTTCGCCGCGATAGTCGGAGTCAATCGTGCCCGGCGCATTGAGCACGGTGACGCCGTTCTTCAGCGCCAGTCCGGAGCGCGGCCGCACCTGCGCTTCGTAGCCGATGGGCAATTGCAGCGTCAGGCCGGTGGGCACCAATTCGCGCGCGCCGGGCTCCAGCACGATTTTCGTATGCGCCGGAATCGCCGCAACGAGATCGAGGCCGGCGGCCCCTTCGCTCTGGTAGGCCGGCAGGGCCAGACCTTCGGCATGCGGCAGCAGCCGCGCCGGCACGGCAATCGTCATGAGCTGGTCTTTCCTGTTGGCGTCAGCGTGGCGATATGGGCGACAAGACGGCGGGCGACCTCGTCCTTGTCCATTTCCGGCCAGGATTCGACGCCTTGCAGCGTCACGAGATGCACCGCATTGCGCGCCCCGCCCATGACGCCCGAGGCCGGGCTGACGTCATTGGCGACGATCAGATCGCAGCCCTTGCGCGCCAGTTTGGCCTTGGCGTGGTCGATGACTTTTTCCGTCTCGGCGGCGAAGCCGACGACGAGCGGCGGCCGGCCTTTCGGCATTTTCGAGACGCCGGCGAGAATGTCGGGGTTTTCGACCAGCGCCAGCATCGGCGGGCCCTTGGCGCCTTTCTTGATCTTCTCGCGCGCTTCGCCTTCGACGCGCCAGTCGGCGACGGCGGCGGCGGCGATGAAGATATCGGCGGGCAGCGCCGCCTCGACGGCCTGCTGCATTTCGCGCGCGGTCTCGACATGCGTCACCGCGACGCCCGCCGGATCGGGCAGCGTCACCGGGCCGGAGACGAGGATGACCTCCGCCCCGGCTTGCGCCGCGGCGCGGGCGATGGCGTGGCCCTGCTTGCCGGACGAACGGTTGGCGATATAGCGCACGGGGTCAAGCGGCTCATGTGTCGGGCCGGAGGTGATGAGCACGCGCTTGCCGGCCAGCGCGCCGGTTTTCGCGCCGCCGAGGCCCGCCGGCAAAGGCAGAGACGTCTCTGCGTCGAAGGCCTGCTCGATGGCGGCGACGATGGCGAGCGGCTCGCTCATGCGGCCGGGACCGAATTCGCCGCAGGCCATGGCCCCGTCGTCGGGGCCGGTGAACAGAACGCCGTCGGCGCGCAGCTGCGCGACATTGCGCTGCGTCGCCGGATGCAGCCACATGCGCAGGTTCATCGCCGGCGCGGCCAGCACTTTCTTGTCGGTGGCGAGCAGGATGGTCGAGGCGAGATCATTGGCCAGCCCGTTGGCGAGCTTGGCCAGCAGGTCGGCCGTCGCCGGGGCGATGACGACGAGGTCGGCGGCGCGCGACAGTTCAATATGGCCCATCTCGGATTCGTCGGTGAGCGAGAACAGCTCCTGATGCAGCTTCTCGCCGGTCAGGCTCGCGACCGACAATGGCGTGACGAATTGCTCGGCGGCGCGCGTCATCACGGCGCGCACGGATGCGCCGCGCTCGCGCAGGCGGCGGATGAGATCGAGCGTCTTGTAGGCGGCGATGCCGCCGCCGATGACGAGAAGAATGCGCTTGCCCGATAGTCCGGCCATCGCCGATTTCACTCCTCTCGCCTGCCAATCTTCCATCGCCGTCCAAAAAATGGAAATTCGGCGAAACCCCTTGGAAACTGCGCGCATTGTGCGGCGCGCGTCGGCTCAACGCAATATGGCGAGCGCCAGAAGCCCGGCGATGATCCACAGCGCCGCCGCGCTCCAGCGGTTGCGCCGCGCCTCGGCCTTGCCGATGGCCTCGATCGAGGCGGCCGACAATGCAAAGCCGTGCTCGCCGGCCTCTTCGAGCCGCGCCGTCAGCGCCTCGGCGCGCGCCAGCATCTGCGGGGCCTGCGCCAACGCGCGGCCCAGCTGCGCCGCCGCCTCGCCGGCGTCCTGCAGCTTGCCGGCCGGACCTAGATTGTCGGCGATCCATTCGCGCATGATCGGCTCGGAGGTCGACCACATGTCGAGGCGCGGATCGAGCGTGCGCGCCACGCCCTCGACCACGACCATGGTCTTCTGCAGCATGACGAGTTCGAGCCGCGTCTTCATGTCGAACAGGCCGGTGATCTCGAACAGCAGCGTCAAGAGCTTGGCCATCGAGATCTGGTCGGCCGTGCGCGAATGGATCGGCTCGCCGACGGCGCGGATGGCTTGAGCGAAATCCTCGACATGGTGGATCGGCGGCACATAGCCCGCCTCGAAATGCACTTCGGCGACGCGTTGATAATTGCGGGTGATGAAGCCGTAGAGAATCTCGGCGAGGAAGCGGCGCTCCTTCATGCCGAGGCGGCCCATGATGCCGAAATCGACCGCCGTCAGCCGCCCGTCGCGGTCGACGAGCAAATTGCCCTGATGCATGTCGGCGTGGAACAGGCCGTCGCGCACGGCATGGCGCAGGAAGGACTGGATGACCGTACGGCCGAGCAGGACGAGATCGTGGCCATCGCGCTTCAGCGCCGCAATGTCGGACAGCGGCGTGCCCTGCACCCATTCGAGCGTCAGCACTTCGCGCGCCGTGCGGTCCCAATCGACCGCCGGCACGTGGAAATCATGGTCGCCGGCGACATTCTCGCCGAATTCGCTGGCCGCGGCCGCCTCGAGGCGGAAATCCATCTCGATCTTCACCGAGCGGGCGAGCGCATCGACGATGCCGACCGGCTTCAGGCGCGCGGCCTCGGGAATGAGCTTCTCGGCGAGGCGGGCGGCAAAATACATGTCCGACAGGTCGCGGGCGAAGCGCCGCTCGACATTCGGCCGCAGCACCTTGACCGCGACTTCGCGCAGGGAGCCGTCGGCCTCGCGCACGGCGGCGCGATGCACCTGGGCGATGGAGGCCGCCGCGACCGGCTCGCCAAAGCTGGCGTAGATCGCATCAAGCGGCTGGCCTAAAGCCTTTTCGATCGTCGCCACCGCGACAGCGCGCGGGAAGGCCGCCATGCGGTCCTGCAGCTCGCCCAATTGCGCGACGACCTCGGGGCCGACGACATCGGCGCGCGTCGCCAGAAACTGGCCGAGCTTGACGTAGGATGGCCCGAGCTTCGCGATGGCGCGCGGCAGGCGCGACTTGTCGTTTTCGACGCCGCGCCGCGCCAGCAGCTTGGCGAAGGCCAGCGGCGCGCGCGCCGCCGGCGGCGCGAGGCCCGGATCGAGATCGGCGAAAACGCCCTCGCGCGCCAGCACCCAGCCGGCGCGCGCAAGGCGCAGGAGATGGCCGAGGGCGGCGATCATGCGCGGTGTCCTTTTAGAGCTTCCAGCCCGAATGGATGCAGACGACGCCGCCGGTCAGACGCGTGAAGCTGGCGCGCTGGAAGCCGGCGTCCGAAATCATCGTGCGGAAGCGCTCGGCGCTGGGGAATTTGCGAATCGATTCGACGAGATAGCGGTAGGGCTCGGCGTCGCCCGTCACCAGACGGCCCATCGGCGGGATCAGGTTGAACGAGAAGGCGTCGTAGATCTTGTCGAGCCCTGGCACGTCGACTTCCGAGAATTCGAGGCAGAGGAAATGGCCGCCGCGCTTGAGCACGCGATGCGCCTCGCGCAAGGCCTTGTCGATGCGCGGCACGTTGCGGATGCCGAAGGCGATCGTATAGGCGTCGAAGCGGTTATCCTCGAACGGCAATTCCTCGGCGTTGGCCTCGACGAAGGTCAGCTTGTCGGAAAGGCCGCGCGCCTTTGCCCGCTCGCGGCCGACGTCCAGCATGTCGCCGTTGATGTCGAGGATGGTGACGTCGGTCTGCGGCCCGCCCGCCCTGGCGATGCGGAAGGCGACGTCGCCCGTGCCGCCGGCGACGTCGAGATGGCGGAAGGGGCCGGTCTTCGACGGCTTGACCTGGGCAAGGAGAATATCCTTCCAGATGCGGTGCAGGCCGCCGGACATCAGGTCGTTCATCAGGTCGTAGCGCGAGGCGACCTTGTGGAACACGTCGTCGACGAGCCCCTGCTTCTCGTTGAGCGGCACATTGGCAAAACCGAAATGGGTTTCGGGCTCGGCGGCTTTCGACGTGGCGCGGGACATGCGGGGCTCCTGAATGCGCGCGGACCATAGCGCGGGCGCGCGGCGATGGCTATGTAGCGGAAAGCGACAGATCGTCCAACGCGTCCGAGGAATCATGCCTGAATTGCCGGAGGTCGAAACCGTGCGCCGGGGGTTGGAGCCCGCCATGGTCGGCGCGCGCCTTGTGCGCGTCGAGCAGCGGCGGCCGGATCTGCGCTTTCCGTTTCCCGAGCGCTTCGCCGCCCGGCTCGAAGGGCGCGCCATCGACAGCCTGTCGCGGCGGGCGAAATATCTGCTCGCCGATCTCGACGACGGCGCGGTTCTCGTCATGCATCTCGGCATGTCCGGCTCGTTTCGCATCGACGCCGAGACGCCGGGCGATTTTCACTACCCGCGTTCGAAGAACGCCGCGCACGACCATGTGGTCTTTCACCTGTCGAACGGCGCGACCGTCACCTATAACGACCCGCGCCGCTTCGGCTTCATGCGCCTGCTGGCGCGCGCCGAACTGCCCGCCGATCCGATGTTTGCCGGGCTGGGGCTGGAGCCGCTGGGCAATGCCCTGAGCGGCGCGGTGCTGGTGGAGAAATTCGCCGGCAAGGCCGCGCCGCTGAAGGCGGCCTTGCTCGACCAGAAGCTGATTGCGGGCTTGGGCAATATCTATGTCTGCGAGGCGCTGCACCGCGCGCACCTGTCGCCGCAGCGCGCCGCCGGCACGCTGGCGCGCAAGGGCGGCGCGCCGACTGCCGGCGCAGAACGGCTGGCGCAGGCGATTCGCGCCGTGCTGGAAGAGGCCATCGCCGCCGGCGGTTCGAGCCTGCGCGACCATCGCCAGACCGACGGCGATCTTGGCTATTTCCAGCATTCGTTCCGCGTCTACGACCGCGAGGGCGAGCCGTGCCCGACGCCGGGGTGTCGCGGCGTCGTGAAGCGGATCACGCAGAGCGGCCGCTCAACCTTTTTCTGCGACGCGTGCCAGCGCTGAAGTACGGCGCGCCAGCGCCAGCATCGCCGCCCCGCAGAGCGCCCAGAGCGCCGGCGCGATCCAGACCAGGACGAAGGCGGCGGCGGGATCGGCGGCAACGCCCGATCTGACCATCGCCAGCCGGAGCGTCGCCGCCAACCCTTCGGCGCAGAAGACGAGGCCGACGATCAGCGCGTCGCGCGCGCCGGCGTTGAACGTCAGCGCCGCCGTCAGTATGTTCGCCTTGATCAGGCCCCACGCCGCGCCCGCCGCCAATTGCGCCGCGATGAGGGCGACGAGGACAGGCGCCAGCGCCGCGCCGCCGAGAAGCGCCGCCCCCGCCAGCGACGCGACGCCGATGATTGCAAAGACGCTCCAGGTCTTCGGCGCCAAAGCGGCGAAGGCGGCGGCGCAGGTGAAGCCGATCCAGAACAGGCTCGCCAGCCGGTCGAGATCGGGCGGCGAAGCGAGCGCCGCGAACAATCGCGGGCTGACGAGGCCGGTATGGAGCTGCGCGCCAAGCCCCAGACCGACCAGCGTCGCCAGCAACAGAACCAGACCGCCGCCGATTTTCGGCCGGCTCGCGGGCGCAACTTCGGCGCGAGGCGCCGCCGCAAGCCGCCGCTCCATCGCGGCCGCGGCGTAAGCGGCGGCGAACAGCGACAGGCTGGCCAAGGCAAAAGGCCAACGCGGATCGATGTCGCGCAGTTCGGCGGTGAGCGCGGGCGCGGCGATGCCGGCCAGTCCAAGCCCGAGCGCCGACATGCCGGCGAGCCACGGCAAGGCCGGCTTGGCCGCATATTTCTTGACCAGCGCCAGCGGCGGCGCGCGCAGCGCCGCCGACGTCGCCGTCCAGACGAGAATCAGCGCGATCAGCAGCGGTTGGCTCGCCGCGCCCATATCCGCCGCATGCGGCATGGCGAGAAAGGCGAGCGACGAGACGCCGGTGAGCAGGGCGATCCATTTGCCGACGCGCCCGACGACGCGCGCCGCACGATCGATCCACAACGAGGCGGCGATGTCGGTTGCGGCGAAAATCGCCTGATCGAGCATCAGCAGCGGCACGACGAGCGCTTTCCCCAGCCCCGCCTTGTCGAGCAATTGCGGCAGATAAAGCGCGTAGGCCGTCCAGGTCGCGGCCAGCAGGAATTGCAGCGCGGCGAAGAGGAGGCCGACGCCGACCGGGCGCTCGCTTGTCTGCTGCGTCTGTATGATGGCCTCCCCGATCTTCCCGCAAGGGGAGCCAATCGCAGGCGGCAATGTCAAGTCGGCGCTGACGCGCCGGCGCCGGCGATATAGGCCCGGACCGGCGCTTGCCCTATCTTCTCCCGCGAGGCGCGCAAGGGTGACGCGCCATGACCGCGAAAGTCGGCGCCGGCCTGTGGTTCGGCCGCGCAGCGGCGGGAGAGGCGATGCCGGCGCTGACGGACATGGCCAGGTTCGGCAATGCCGCGCCGGAGCGCGCTTTTCGCGCGGGGGCGCGCCCCCGCCAGCAGGGAGAATAGGCCATGTATATCGATGGATTCGTCTGCGCGGTTCCGACCGCCAACCGCGAGGCCTACCGCAAGCACGCGGAGATCGCCGCCGACCTGTTCAAGGAATGCGGCGCGACCAGCGTCGTCGAATGCTGGGGCGACGACGTGCCGGACGGCAAGCTGACGTCGTTTCCGCTGGCGGTGCAGCGCAAGGACGACGAGACGGTCGTGTTCTCGTGGATTGCATGGCCGTCGCGCGAGATGCGCGACGCCGGCATGAAGCGGGCGATGGACGATCCGCGCCTGTCGCCGGACGCCAATCCGATGCCCTTCGACGGCAAGCGCCTGATCTACGGCGGCTTCGAAGCCATCGTCACGCGATGAGGGCGCCGCTTCCTGCGCCGTTGCACGGCGCAGGAGCGCAGAGCGTGGCGGCTTAGGCCACGCTTTCCTTGGCGCGCTCGGCGCGCTTGCGGTCGTTGGGGTCGAGGATCGCCTTGCGCAGGCGGATCGATTTCGGCGTCACCTCGACGCGCTCGTCGTCCTCAATGTAGGCCAAAGCCTTTTCCAGCGTCATCTTGATCGGCGGGGTCAGGCGGACGGCCTCGTCCTTCGACTGGGTGCGGATGTTGGTGAGCTGCTTGCCCTTGAGGACGTTGATCTCAAGATCATTGTCGCGGGTGTGCTCGCCGACGATCATGCCGCGGTAGACCTTCCAGCCGGGCTCGATCATCATCGGGCCGCGGTCTTCCAGCTTCCACATGGCGTAGGCGACCGCCTCGCCCTGATCGTTGGAGATCAGGACGCCGTTGCGGCGGCCCTGAATCTCGCCCTTGTAGGGCGAATAATCGTGGAACAGGCGGTTCATGATCGCCGTGCCGCGGGTGTCGGTGAGCAATTCGCCCTGATAGCCGATGAGGCCGCGCGTCGGGGCGTAGAACACCAGGCGCAGGCGGTTGCCGCCCGAGGGACGCATCTCGACCATTTCGGCCTTGCGCTCCGACATTTTCTGCACGACGACGCCGGAATGCTCCTCGTCGACGTCGATGACGACTTCTTCGATCGGCTCCAGAACCTCGTCGTTCTCGCCCTTCTGGAAGACGACGCGCGGACGCGAAATGCCGAGTTCGAAGCCCTCGCGGCGCATGGTCTCGATCAGGATCGCCAGCTGCAATTCGCCGCGGCCCGAGACGATGAACGAATCCGATCCGGGCGAATCCTCGATCTTCAGCGCCACATTGCCTTCCGCTTCCTTGTAGAGGCGGTCGCGGATGACGCGGCTCGTCACCTTGTCGCCTTCGGTGCCGGCGAGCGGGCTGTCGTTGACCATGAAGGTCATGGACAGGGTCGGCGGGTCAATGGGCTGGGCCTGCAAGGGCTCGCTGACGTCGGTCGCGGCCAGAGTGTCGGCGACGTTGAACTTTTCCAGACCGGCGATGGCGATGATGTCGCCGGCTTCCGCCTCTTCGATCGGCTGGCGCTCGATGCCGCGGAAGGCGAGGATCTTGGAGACGCGGCCCGTCTCGACGACATTGCCCTTGCGGTCGAGCACCTTGACCGGCTGGTTCGGCTTGACCGAACCGGCGAAGACGCGGCCGGTGATGATGCGGCCGAGATAGGGATTGGCTTCAAGCAGCGTACCCAGCATGCGGAAGCCGCCGTCCTCGACGGTCGGCGCCTTGACGTGGTCGACGACGAGGTCGAGCAGCGGGCCCATGCCCTGATCCTGCGGGCCTTCCGGGCTCTCGCCCATCCAGCCCTGCTTGGCCGAACCGTAGATGATCGGGAAGTCGAGCTGCTCGTCGGTGGCGTCGAGCGCGGCGAACAGGTCGAACACCTCGTTGATGACTTCGCTGGCGCGGGCATCTGACTTGTCGACCTTGTTGATGCAGACAATCGGCTTCAGACCGATCTTCAGCGCCTTGCCGACGACGAATTTCGTCTGCGGCATCGGGCCTTCGGCGGCGTCGACGAGAACGATGGCGCCATCCACCATCGACAGGATGCGCTCGACCTCGCCGCCGAAATCGGCGTGGCCGGGGGTGTCGACGATGTTGATGCGAACATCCTTCCAGACGATCGAGGTCGCCTTGGCGAGAATGGTGATGCCGCGCTCTTTTTCGAGATCGTTCGAATCCATCACGCGTTCGGCGACGCGCTGGTTGTCGCGGAAGGCGCCGGAAGACTGCAGCAGCTTGTCGACGAGTGTCGTCTTGCCGTGGTCGACGTGGGCGATGATGGCGATGTTGCGCAATTGCATGTGTGTGTCAGCTTTTCCGGTCGGCAATAGCGCGCAGGAGCGTCGCCAAAGCGGCTGCGGCCCTATCCCGGGGCGGGCGCGCGGCAGCCAAATTTGAATGGGTAGTTCGGCGGGCAATCCCGCCATACGCGCGCTCCCTTACAGGAAAATGACGGGCTTGGGAACAGGCCGTTCCATGCCGGCGCAACGAAAAACGCCCGGCCGCCGTGACGGCGGCCGGGCGCATATTGCTTCGATTTCGCCGGTCTTTAGCGCTTGAGCTTGCGGTCGCGCTTGGCCAGCGTGCGCAGGCGCAGGGCGTTGAGCTTGATGAAGCCTTCGGCGTCGCGGTGGTCGTAGGCGACCGCGCCTTCCTCGAAGGTGACAAGCTCCTGATCGTAGAGCGAGTTCGGGCTCTGGCGGCCGACGACCTTGGCCGAGCCCTTGTAGAGCTTCACGCGCACGCGGCCCGTGACCATGTCCTGGCTCTTGTCGATCAGCGCCTGCAGCATTTCGCGCTCGGGCGAGAACCAGAAGCCGTTGTAGACCAGCTCGGCGTATTTCGGCATCAGCTCATCCTTGAGATGGGCCGCGCCGCGATCGAGCGTGATCGACTCGATGCCGCGATGGGCGATCGCCAGGATTTCGCCGCCGGGCGTCTCGTACATGCCGCGCGACTTCATGCCGACGAAGCGGTTCTCGACGAGGTCGAGGCGGCCGATGCCGTTGGCGCGGCCAAGTTCGTTAAGGTGCGTCAGCAGGGTCGCCGGGCTCATCGCCTGACCGTCGACGGCGACGGCGTCGCCCTTGACGAAGTCGATCTCGATATAGGTCGGCTTGTCGGGCGCGTCCTCAGGGTTGATCGTGCGCGAATAGACGTAGTCGGGCGTCTCGTTCCACGGATCTTCCAGCACCTTGCCCTCGGAGGAGGTGTGCAGCAGGTTGGCGTCGGTCGAGAACGGCGCTTCGCCGCGCTTGTCCTTGGCGATCGGAATCTGGTTCTTCTCGGCGAAGTCGATCAGCGCAGTGCGCGAGGTCAGGTCCCATTCGCGCCACGGGGCGATGACGGTGATTTCCGGCTCGAGGGCGTAATAGCCGAGCTCGAAGCGCACCTGGTCGTTGCCCTTGCCCGTCGCGCCATGGCAGACGGCGTCGGCGCCGACCTGGCGGGCGATCTCGATCTGGCGCTTGGAGATCAGCGGCCGGGCGATCGAAGTGCCGAGCAGGTAGAGGCCCTCATATTGGGCGTTGGCGCGGAACATCGGGAAGACGTAGTCGCGGACGAATTCCTCGCGCAGGTCCTCGATGAAAATGTTCTCCGGCTTGATGCCGAGCATTTCCGCCTTCTTGCGCGCAGGCTCCAGTTCCTCGCCCTGGCCGAGGTCGGCGGTGAAGGTCACGACCTCGCAATTATAGGTGGTCTGCAGCCATTTCAGGATGATCGACGTGTCGAGGCCGCCCGAATAGGCGAGGACGACGCGCTTGATGTCTTTTTTTGCGGCCATGGGATTGGACTCGTCTTGGCAGGGGCGCGGCGGCGGCGTCGCGCCCGTCTCTCGGGGAAAATTCGGCGCGACTATAGAGCGGGCGGCTTGCGGCGCAACCCCATAAGCGCCTCAGGCCTTGCGCGGCTTTTCCGGCTTGTCGCCATCGACGGCGGGCGGGCGCACGAGCGGCAGCGCGGCGGCGATCAGCCCGTCGAAGTGATAGGCGTTGGCGCGCGAGCCTTCGGCTTCGTCATGGCGCGCCTCGCGGCGAATCAGCCCCTTCTTCTCAAGTGCGGCGATGCGCCGCTGCACCGTGCGCGGATCGACGCCGAGCGCCGCGGCGATCGACCGTTTCGCCGGCGTCGGCTGGTCAGGCCCGTTCGCCCACATGGCGGCCAGATGCAGGATGAGATTGACGTCGAGCGCGTCGAGGCCAAGGGCCTGCTGGCCATAGAGCAGCACGTTGGGCACGGCCGTCCAGCCGCCCGCCATCAGCTCCTTCGTCCATTTGCGCTCCTGCGCCTTCAGCCGGCGGCCGCGGCCTTCTTCCTCACGCGCCATGTCGTTCCTCTTTCGCGCCGGCAGGCTAGGCGTGCGCGGCGATCTTGGCAATCAACGGAGCCGACCGAGCAGAATGCGCCGCGTCAGCGCGACGATGATCAACGCGATCAATGCCGCGCCGATGACATCGGAAAGATAATGGCCGCCAAAAGCCATGCGCAGCGCGCCGACGCCGACGCCGAAGGCGAGCGCGCCGGCCATGGCCGCCGGCCGCCAGGGCGCCGGCGCGAGGCTGGCCGGGGCGACCATCCAGAACGCCGAAGCCGTCTCGCCCGACACGAAGGAGCAATTGCGCTGGCATTGGCCGTCGAAGCGGTAGAACGGCTTGAAGCTCCAGGGGCCGCCGAATTCCTGCGTCTGCACCGGGCGCGGCCGGTGCGACCGCTCCTTCAGCACGCTGTTGACGACGAGGCCGGGCCCGAGCGCCATGGTCAAGGCCAGAAAGACGACGCTGCGTCCCGGCGGCGTGTAGCGCGGCGTGACCACGCCGAGCCGGCCGAGCCCCCAGGCCAGCGCGAAGATTGCGAGTATGACGAAGGGCAGATACCAGGCGATCATGCGGATCGTTTCCGCCGTCGGCCCGCGTCCGACGAATTTGCCGCCCGACCAGAACAGCCGCGCGACGGCGAGATCGCCCTGCGGCCAGAACGCCAGCGCGGCCAGGACAAGCAGGGCTGCGGCGAGCAGGATGAGGGACAGGCGGCGGCGCACTTCAAGCTCCTCGGTCAAATGCCGGACGAGGCTTAGCCGATCGCGGGGTTCCGGCAAAGAGCGCTTGCCTGACGCGGCGCAGTCCGCATTCTGGCCGACAGGGAGGACGATATGACCCGACTCGAATTCTGGTTCGACTACGCCAGCACCTATTCCTATCTCTCGGCGATGCGCTTTGCCGAGGCCTGCGCCGCGCGCGGCCTTGCGCCGGTCTATCGCCCCTTCCTGCTCGGGCCGATCTTCGGCGCGCAGGGCTGGACCACCTCGCCGTTCAACCTCTACCCGGCCAAGGGCGCCAACATGTGGCGCGACATGGCGCGCCTCTGCGACGCGCGCGGGCTGAAGCTCGTTCGCCCTGATCCCTTCCCGCAGAATTCGCTGCTGGCGGCGCGGGTGACGCTCGCCGTCGAAGAGGCGCGCCGCGGCGCGCTTTGCCGCGCCATCTACAGCGCCGAATTCGCCGACGGCATGGCGATTGCCGACGCCGACGCCATGGCGGCGTTGCTGACCAACAATGGCTTCGACGCCAAGGCCGTCCTCGCCCGCGCCGCCTCGCCCGAGGTGAAGGAGGCGCTGAAGGCCTCGACCGAAGAGGCCATCGCCAAGGGCATTTACGGCGCGCCGTCCTTCGTCACGCCGGGCGGCGAATTGTTCTGGGGCGACGACCGGCTCGACGCGGCGATAGACTGGGCGGCGACGCGGGGCTAAGGGTGGCCGATGTCGCTTTCCTCTGAAGAAATCGAGCGCTACGCCCGCCATATCGTCCTGCGCCATGTCGGCGGGCCGGGCCAGCAAAAGCTGAAGAACGCCCGCGTGCTGCTGATCGGCGCGGGCGGGCTCGGCGCGCCGCTGGCGCAATATCTCGCCGCCGCCGGCGTCGGCGAAATCGGCATGGTCGACGACGACATCGTGTCCTTGTCGAACCTGCAACGGCAGGTGCTGCACGGCACGGCCGACATCGGCAGGCTGAAGCTCGACAGCGCCGCCGACGCCATCGCCCGGCTCAATCCGCATGTGAAGGTGACGCCCTTCGCGCTGCGGCTGACAGCGGAGAACGTCCGCGACCTCGTGCGCGGCTTCGACGTCGTCGCCGACGGCTCGGACAATTTCGCCACGCGCTACGCCGTCGCCGACGCCTGCTTTTACGAGAAAGTGCCGCTGGTGACGGCGGCGGTCGGAGCCTTCGACGCGTCGCTGACGACGCTCAGGCCGTTCGAGACGGGGCCGGAGGGCGAGCCCAACCCGACCTATCGCTGCCTGTTTCCCGAGGCGCCGCCGGCGGGAACGGTTCCGACCTGTTCGGAGGCCGGCGTGCTCGGCGCGCTCACCGGCATCGTCGGGGCGATGATGGCGCTGGAAGTGATGCGCGAGATCGTCGGCTTCGGCGAGGGCCTCGTCGGCCGGCTCGTGCTGTTCGACGCTTTGTCGATGCGTTTCGAGACGCTGAATTACGGCTGGGACCCGGCCAATCCGCTGAACGGGACGCCGGCCTGAACGGCCGGCGTCCGGCTGGTCACTTGGCGGCGATGATCGCGATCTCGACCGTGTATTGCGGCGCGGCGAGCTTGGCCTCGACGGTGGCGCGCGCCGGCGTTTGGCCCTGCACGACCCACTTGTCCCAGACGCCGTTCATCTCGGGGAAAGTCTTGATGTCGGCGAGATAGATCGTCGCCGAAAGCATCTTGGTCTTGTCGCTGCCGGCCTCGGCCAGAAGCGCGTCGATGATCTCGACGATTTCCTGCGTCTGTTCGGCGACGCTCTTGCCGGCCGTCTTATCGGCCACCTGGCCGGCCAGATACACCGTGTCGTTGTGAACGACGGCCTTGCTCATGCGCGCGCCGACGCCGATGCGGGTAATCGTCATGTCGTGATCTCCCAATTGCCTGATGTCCGCGAGCCTTAAAGCAGGAGCGCGGCGGCTTCAACTCGCGCCGCGCTTGTCGCAGGTCAAGGCGAGGGCCCGCCGTCGCGCGCATCCTGAGCAAAAATCGGGCGGCGGACCTGAGCAGGGAGGATTTTGTCATGACCGAAACGCACGGCCATCCCAACGGCTTGATCCAGCGGTTCCAGCATTGGCGGCGCCGTCGGCGCATCATGGCGGAATTCGCCCAGCTCGACCCATCGACGCGCGGCGAAATCCTTGGCGACCTCAGCCTCAACGAAGGCGATTTCACCCGCCTCGTCGACGGCTCGCACAATGCGCGCGGCCTGTCGGACATGCTGGCGCGGCTGAAGGCCGACGAAGCGGCGATGGAAAAGAACGACCCGCAATTCGTCGCCGACCTGCGCCGCAATTGCGCCATGTGCGTCGACTGGCGGCAATGCGAACACGAGGTCGAGGCGGGAACGGCGCAATATCCGGCGCCGCCCTATTGCCCCAACCGCGAGACGCTCGCCTCGCTGGCGCCCAAGGCGAGCTGATCAGCCCTTCGCCGCGGCGAAAGCCGACTGCCAGCGCGCCGGCGCGGCCTTGGCGCCGCAGGCGAGGAACGACGGATTGCGATGATCGGCGCGGCCGTAGCGCAGCGGCTCGCCCGACGCGGTGAACAGGTCGCCGCCCGCCGCGAGCAGAACCGCGTGGCCCGCGGCGATATCCCATTCCATCGTCGGCCCGAAGCGCGGGTAGAGGCAGACCTCGCCGGTGGCGATCTCGACGATCTTCAGCGACGAGCCCTTGGGCACGCTGGCGCAGGGGCCGATGTCGGCGAGGAATTTTTCCGTCGCGGCGTCGGAATGGTCGCGGCTGATGGCGGCGCGCGGCGTCGCCTCGACCGGCGCGACGCGCAGGCGGCGGCCGGAGGCGAAATCGGTGAAGTCGGGCTCCGCGCCGCTGGCGTGAAAAGCCGCGCCGCCCTGCGTCCAGTAGAGATCGCCGCGGGCCGGCGCATAGACGCAGCCCTCGACCGGCACGCCGTTTTCGATGAGCGCGATATTGACGGTGAATTCGCCGGTCTTGCGGATGAATTCCTTGGTGCCGTCGAGCGGATCGACGAGCAGGAAGCGCGATCCGACCTCGGTCGCGCCCTTGGCGGCGAAGCTCTCCTCGGCGACGACGGGCACGCCCGGATAGGCGCGCGCCAGCCCTTCGAGGATCAGCGCCTCGGCGCGGACATCCGCCTCCGTCACGGGCGAATCTTCGCTCTTCAGCCGCACGCTGAAATCCTGCGCGTAGACGTCCATGACGACGCGGCCGGCGGCCAGGGCGAGTTCGGCGAGAACGGGTTTCGGCATGCGCTGTCTCCTGCGACGCGCCGTCGGCTTGCAGCCCGGCGCGGGCCCGTCCTACAACACGCGCGCGCAGCGCGCCACCTCGGGGGTTGGACATGGATCGGAATCGCGGCATCGTCATCGTCGGCGCGGGTCATGCCGGCGTGCAGCTCGCAGCTTCCCTGCGCGAGGAAGGCTTTGAGGGCGCCATCACGCTGCTCAGCGACGATCCGCGCCTGCCCTACCAGCGCCCGCCGCTGTCGAAGGCCTATATGAAGCGCGAGGCGACGGCGGATTCGCTGATCCTGCGCGGCCCGGCCTTTTACGAGCAGAAGCAGATCGACCTGCGCCTCGGCGTCGCGGCCGAGGCCATCGACCGCGCCGCGCATGCCGTGCGGCTGCGCTCCGGCGAGACGCTCGCCTATTCAAGGCTCGTGCTGGCCACCGGCGGGCTGGCGCGGCCGTTCGCCGTGCCGGGCGCGGATCTGGCCGGGGTGCACGTGCTGCGCGACATGGGCGACGCTGACGCGCTGCGCGACAGGCTCGAAAACTCGAAAAACGTCGTCGTCGTCGGCGCGGGTTTCATCGGTCTCGAATTCGCCGCCGTCGCGGCCAAGGCCGGGCTGAATGTCGCCATCGTCGAAGTCGCGCCGCGCGTCATGGGCCGGGCCGTGTCGCCGGCGCTGTCGGATTTTTACGCCGAGGCGCATCGCGGTTTCGGCGCGGACGTGCTGCTCGGCATGGGCGTCGCGGCGATTGTCGGCACGGGCGGCAAGGCGAGCGGCGTCAAGCTCTCGGACGGGCGCGTGCTGCCGGCGGATTTCGTCGTCGTCGGCATCGGCGTCGTCGCCCGCGACGGACTGGCGAAAGCGGCCGGCCTCGATTGCCCGAACGGCGTGCGCGTCGATGCGCAGCTGGCGACGAGCGACCCGGATATTTTCGCCATCGGCGACGTGGCGCTTCATCCCAATGCCTGGGGCAATCGCGAGATGCGGCTCGAATCGGTGCAGAATGCCACCGACCAGGCGCGCGCGCTCGCCCGCACCCTGTCGGGCACGCCGACGCGCTACGACGCGCTGCCGTGGTTCTGGAGCGACCAGGGCGACCTGAAGCTGCAGATGGTCGGGCTGATGGACAAGGCGGAAACCTTCGTGACGCGTGGCGATCCTGCGGCGCGCGCCTTCTCGGTCTTCGGCTTTGCGGGCGGCCGGCTCGTCGCCGTCGAATCGGTCAACAAGCCCGGCGACCACATGCTGGCGCGCAAGCTAATCGGCGCGGGCGTCGCGGTGACGCCGGAACAGGCAGGCGATGCGGCCTTCGACCTGAAGGCGCTGGCGAAGGCGGCGGCGTAATACGGCTTTCGAGCAGCGGCAAGGCGTGGGTGCCCGGGACAAGCCCGGGCAAGACGTTGGGGACTCACCGCGGCTTGCAGGCAACGCGCCGCGCTTCATGCCGCGTCATGGCCGGGCTTGGCCCGGCCATCGCAACGGGCTGGCTCACAGCCCCGCCATGCACATGTATTTGACGACGAGGTAATCCTCGATGCCGTAGCGCGAGCCTTCGCGGCCGACGCCTGATTGCTTGACGCCGCCGAAGGGCGCGACTTCGTTGGAGATCAGGCCGGTGTTGATGCCGACCATGCCGTATTCGAGCCGCTCGGCGACGCGCCAGACGCGGCCGAGGTCGCGGGCGTAGAAATAGCTGGCGAGGCCGAATTCCGTGGCGTTGGCGAGCGCCACGACCTCGTCTTCCGTCTCGAAGCTGAACAGAGGCGCCAGCGGGCCGAAGGTCTCTTCGCGCGCCACCAGCATCGACTTGTCGACATGGGTCAGGATGGTCGGCTCGAAGAAGCTCTGGCCGAGCGCATGGCGCTTGCCGCCGGTGACGATTTTCGCGCCCTTGGCGGTCGCGTCGGCGATGTGCTCCTCGACCTTGGCCACCGCCTTGGCGTCGATCAGCGGGCCGATGCGCACGCCGTCGCCCATGCCGTCGCCGACCTTGAGCGCCTCGACCGCCTTGACCAGCTTTTCGGCGAAGGCGTCGTAGACTTTGGCGTGGACATAGAGGCGGTTGGCGCAGACGCAGGTCTGGCCGGCGTTGCGGTATTTCGACAGGATGGCGCCCTCGACCGCCGCGTCGAGATCGGCGTCGTCGAAGACGATGAAGGGGGCGTTGCCGCCAAGCTCCATCGACACTTTCTTGATGGTGTTGGCCGATTGCTGCATCAGCACGCGGCCGATCTCGGTCGAGCCGGTGAAGGTCAGCTTGCGCACAAGCGGGTTCGACGTCATTTCGCCGCCGATGTCGCCGGCCGAGCCGGTGATGACGGACAGGACGCCCGCCGGCACGCCGGCGCGCTCGGCCAAGACCGCCAGAGCAAGAGCCGTCAGCGGCGTCTGCGAGGCGGGCTTGACCACCATGGTGCAGCCGGCGGCGAGCGCCGGGGCGGCCTTGCGGGTGATCATCGCGGCGGGGAAATTCCACGGCGTGATCGCGGCGCAGACGCCGATCGGCTCCTTGGTGACGACGATGCGCTGGTTGGCGACGGGGGCGGGAATCGTGTCGCCGTAGACGCGCTTTCCTTCCTCGCCGAACCATTCGATGAAAGAGGCGGCATAGGCGATTTCGCCGCGCGCCTCGGCAATCGGCTTGCCCTGTTCGGCGGTCATGATGCGGGCCAGATCTTCCTGATTGGCCATCACCAGCTCGAACCATTTGCGCAGGATGGCGGCGCGCTCTTTCGCTGTCTTCGCTCGCCACGGCGTCCAGGCGCGGTCGGCCGCTTCGATCGCGGCGCGCGTCTCGGTCGCGCCAAGCCTTGGCACTTTGGCGACGAGTTCGCCGCTCGCGGGGTTGCGCACCTCGATCGTCGCCGCGCCGCCGACCCATTGGCCGTCGATGAAGCATTGCGTGCGCAGAAGGCTGGAATCTTGCAGTTGAAGCATGGCGTCACCTCGAGTTTTGACGCCATGCTAACACGCCGGCGCGCGGCGAGGCCACGCGCCGCGTTGGCTATTCGATCACGCCCTTTTCGGTGACGACGACCCATTTGCGGCCGCGCCGCTCGATCTTCCTGACGTAGCCAAGTTCGCGCAGCCTCTCGCCCAGCGCGATCTCGATGAGCTGGCCACGGTTGTTTTCCAGCAACGCGAGGTCGCCCACGACCTCGCGCACGCTCCAGCCGGCGACGCGCTGCTGCTCCGGCGGATCGAGGCGCGCGGGTTCGGGCTGCGCGGCGACGGGGCGGGCGACATATTTCGGGTCGGGCTTCGGCAGCGTGTGATCCAGCGCGGGCTTCGGCGCGGCGGGAACGGAAGCGGTCGTCAACGGCGCGGACGCCTTTTCCAGCCGCTCGACCTTCTCGTTCAATTGCGTCAGGCGCAGGAGCACGTCGCGATCCTGTCTTTCGACGCGGTCGATGGCGCCGTTCAGCGCGCCCATGCGGTCGAGCACGGATTTCAGCTCGTCCCCGGCCGGCTTGGATTTATTCGCGGCCGTGGCGTTCGCCACATCGCGCAGGGCGCGCAATTCGCCGGCCATCTGGCCGATGCGGGCGTCGAGGTCCGCCGCGCGCTTGGCCGCGGCCGAATCGGCGTCGCTCGACCGCAAGGCCGCGCCGGCCCAGCCGAGGCCGAAGGCGCAGACGATCGCGGCGGCCGTCGGCCAGGCGCGGACGAGCGAGACGCCGAGCGTTCCGGCGCGGGCCAGAAGCGCCGGCGCGGGCGGCGTGGACGCGGCGGCGGGCGCCGGCTTGTCCTTCGCCTCTTGCGACGCGGCCGTCGTCGACTTGGCGGAGATGTCGGAGCTTTCCGCCGCTTTCGGCGGTTCGGCAACGGATTTCGGGCTTTCCCCGGATGGCTGGCTCATGGGCGGCGCTCCTTGTCGCTCATCCCACGATGCGATGATCTGTTTACCAAATAGTTACCATAATCTCGGCCGGATCCGGTCGCGCGGCGTTGCCCATCGCCCGACAAATTGCTTAGGCTGCGGCCAACACGAACCGCCAATCAAGGCGGCCCGGCCGGGAGGGCCTGATGACGATTTCCAATCCAGACAATCTGTCCGGCCTGCTGGCGCGCACGGCGCAGCGCGCGCCGCATGCGCCGGGCGTCGCCGACGAGCGCGTCGACCTCGACTGGGCCGCCTTCGCCCGGCTCGTCGACGGCTATGCCGGCCTGCTCGCGCATCATGGCGTCAAGGCCGGCGACAGGATCGCGGTCTGGCTGCCCAACAGCGCCGATTATCTGGCGCTCGTCTTTGCGCTCGGGCGGCTCTCCGCCACCGCGATCCACGTCAATACGCGCTTTCGCTCGGCCGAGGTCGGCTATCTGCTCAGCCGCTCGAAGGCTGACGTGCTGATCACGCAATGGGATTTCGGGCCGGTCGACTTCCCGAAAATTCTCGGCGAGGTCGCGGCGGAAGACCGCGCCCATCTGCGCCTCGTCATCGGCCGCGACGCCTCGACACGCGACATTCTCGGCCTGCCGGTCGCGCCGCTTGCGCCCTGCGGCAGCGCGCCGGACGCCGCCAGCGCCGACGCGCCCTGCCTGACCTTCACCACCAGCGGCACGACCAGCGGGCCGAAACTGGTGCTGCACAACCAGCGCTCGATCGCCACGCACGCCTGTCATGTCGCGCCCGTCATCGGCACGGACAGGCCGGGCGCGTCGGTGCTCGCGGTCGTGCCCCTGTGCGGCACGTTCGGGCAGGCGCTGGCGCTTGCCGGCGTCGCCGGCGGGGCGCGCGTCATCACCATGCAGCAGTTCGACGGCGCGAAGGCGGGCGAGCTGATCCGCCGCCATGGCGTCACCCATACCGCCGGCGGCGACGACATGCTCGGCCGCATCGCGGAGGCGGCGGACGGCCGGCCCTTCGATACTCTGGTCTTCTCGGCCTACGCCACGTTCACGCCGACGGCCGCCGTCCATATCGCCGCGGCGGACGCGCTCGGCATGGCGCCGCGCGGCGTCTACGGCATGTCGGAAGTGCAGGCCTTGTTCGCCATCGCGCCCGATTCGCGCCGCATGACCGATGGCGGCAAGCCGGTGTCGCCGCTGACGCAGCTGTCGATCCGCGACCCGGAGACCGGCGCACCCTGCCCGGAGGGCGCAGACGGCGAATTGTGCCTGAAAGCGCCGTCGCAGTTCGTCGGCTATCTCGGCAATGAGGAGGCGACGCGCAAGGCCTTCCACGCCGACGGCTTCTTTCGCACCGGCGATCTCGCCGCGCTGGAAGATCCCGGCTTTGTCTACAAGATGCGGCTCGGCGACGGCTTGCGGCTCGGCGGCTTTCTCGTCTCGCCTGAGGAGATCGAAGCCTTCCTGCAGGCCCAGCCGGGCGTCGCCGGGGCGCAGGTGGTCGCGGCCGAGCGCAAGGGCGAACGCGTCGCCTTCGCCTTCGTCATCGCCGCGCCGGGCGAGACGCCGGACGAGGCGGCGATCCTTGCGGAAGCCAAGGCAAATCTCGCCCGCTACAAGGTTCCGGCGCGAGTGATCACGCTCGACGCCTTTCCCGTCACCGAAAGCCCCAATGGGGTGAAGATCCAGCGCGTCAAGATGCGCGATATGGCCAACGAAATTCTGGAGAACATGGCATGAGCGGCGCGACGCTTTATCTCGACGACCTGCACGAGGGACAGACCTTCACCAGCGCGGCGCGGACGATCACAGAGACCGACCTCACCATGTTCTCGATGGTGACGGGCGACTGGAACGCCATTCATTGCGACGAGGAATTCGCCAAGACGACGCAATTCGGCCAGCGCCTCGTGCACGGGCTGTTCGGCACGTCGCTGATGCTCGGCTTCCTGCACCAGATCGGCATTCTGGAGGGCTCGGCGCTGGCGCTGCTCAACATCAACAACCTGATGTTTCGCAAGCCGATCCTGATCGGCGACACGCTCAAGCTGCGCCTCACCATCCTGTCGACGCGGCCGACCAAGGACGGAACGCGCGGCGTCGTCGGCCGGCGCTTCGAGCTTCTGAACCAGCACGGCGAGGTGGTGCAGGACATGACGTCCGACGTGCTCGTGTTGCGCAAGCCGTCGTGAGCCGCACGCCCTATCTTCGCGGCGCGGGGCTGCTGCGGTTCGGCCGGCACGAGGGCAAGTCGACACTCGACCTGATGAGCGAGGCGGCGCAAGCGGCGCTCGATGACGCCGGCCTGAAGCGCGGCGACGTCGACGGCGTCGTCTGCGGCTATTCGACGACGCTGCCGCATCTCATGCTGTCGAGCGTGTTCTGCGAGCATTTCGGCCTCGCGCCGTCCTACGCCCATTCGCTGCAGCTTGGCGGCGCGACGGGGCTGGCGATGACGGCGCTGGCGGCGCAACTCGTCGCCGGCGGCGCGGCGAAGAATGTGCTCGTCGTCGCCGGGGAGAATCGCGCGACCGGGCAGTCGCGCGACGCCTCGGTGCAGACCTTGGCGCAGGTCGGCCACCCGCTCTATGAAGTGCCGCTCGGCGCGACGATCCCCGCCTATTACGCTCTCGTCGCGGCGCGCTACATGCACGATCACGGCATCAGCGAAGCGGATCTGGCGGAATTCGCCGTGCTGATGCGCGCCCATGCCGCGACCCATCCCGGCGCGCATCTGCGCGAGCCGATCGCGCTCGCCGACGTCATGGCGTCGAAGCCCATCGCCAGCCCGCTGAAGCTGCTCGATTGCTGTCCCGTCTCGGACGGCGGCGCGGCGGTCGTCGTCAGTTGCAAGCCGGGCGCGCAAACCGTGCGCATTCGCGGCGCGGGGCAGGCGCACCAGCACCAGCATGTGAGCGCCATCCGCAACTTTGACGATCTCGGCGCGGCGGCGAGCGCGGCGCGCGCCTTTGATGCGGCCGGCGTGACGCGCGGCGACATTCGCCATGCCGCGATCTACGACAGTTTCACCGCGACCTTGGCGATCCTGCTGGAAGAGATCGGCTTTGCCGGGCGCGGCGAGGCCGGCGCGATGGCGCGCGCCGGGCATTTCGCGCGCTTCGGCGCGCTGCCGCTCAATCTGCATGGCGGCCTGCTCAGCTATGGCCATTGCGGCGTCGGCGGCGCGATGGCGCATCTCGTCGAAACGTTTCTGCAATGCGCGCAGCGCGCCGGGCCGCGTCAGGTCGCCGACCCGGCGCTCGCCTTCATCCACGCCGACGGCGGGGTCATGTCGGCGCATGTCAGCCTCGTGATGGAGCGGGTGCGATGATCGCCGACTGGACGCGAGGCGCGCCGCGCCTGACCTACGAATATTGCCCCTCCTGCGGCGCGGCGCAGGCGTTTCCGCGCGGCTTTTGCGCGCGCTGCGGATCGACGCAGGTCGAGACCCGCGAAGCCAGCGGCCTTGGAACCGTCGCCTCGGCGACGGAGGTGACGCGCGCGCCGTCGAAAGAGCTGCAGGCCTACGCCCCCTATACGCTGCTGCTCGTCGACCTCGACGAAGGCTGCAGCGTCATGGCGCATGGCGAAACGGGGCTGTCGATCGGGGCGCGGGTGAAGGCGGGGTTTAGTGATTTTGGGGGGGCGATGACGCCGGTTTTCGTGGCCGTGTGAACGACGATCGTTTGCGGCGCGGCGTCGCCCCCACCCTGCCCTCCCCCGCTTCGCGGGAGAGGGTCGCGCCGCATCGCCGGGGCAAAACGACGGCGAAGGCAATTCCGGATCTCGATGAATGCCTCGCCCTGCTCCCTCTCCCACGCAGTGGGGGAGGGCTGGGGTGGGGGCCTCACACGTCCAGATTCGACACATTGAGCGCGTTGTCCTGGATGAATTCGCGGCGGGGTTCGACCACGTCGCCCATCAGCTTGACGAAAATGTCGTCGGCCTCGTCGCCTTCCTTGATCTTCA
>ERZ1645192.1042-NODE-1042-length-23354-cov-6.352461_pt1 | contig 23354 bp, 24 predicted proteins | sample MGYA00575354_ERZ1645192 | MGnify/ENA primary metagenome ERZ1645192 (study PRJEB40844, sample SAMN11349763) | freshwater sediment metagenome | isolation source: river sediment | host: Sediment | place: India: Faizupur Khadar , New Delhi | collected 2017-02-21 ... | reverse complement strand
ACAGAAAACTTTCCCGCAGCGCAACAGGTCATTGCTTCACTCGGGCTCGAATGGTTTATGGTCGGTTGGTGATCAAAGGAATCCCCACTTCGCCACTTTGAGCCTTGCACCTCTTGGTTCCCGGCAAAAACGCCACGTGAACGGGTCTTATGATTGTGACCACACCTCCCCCGGGCCCAAAGGGCCGCCATCCCTCATTCCAAGCCAACACTAAAAAAGGTGTCACAGTTTGGTGTGGTCGGCATGCATACAAGGGGTCAAGCTTCCGTCTTTCGTGTTTTCATTGTGGGTTGTTTTGCGTTGACGTGGGGGTATGAACGGCGAAGCTTTATACAATGAAGAAGGTATTGCTGATAGCGTTGGTTTGCGGCGCGGCGAGTTGTGCTCCCGGAGCGCCCAAATGGCAGAAGATGCAGCTTACCCGGGAGTTTTGGGCTGAGGGGGCGCACTACGGAGACTTCAACCGGGACGGGCGGGTGGACGTGGTTTGCGGCGCGTTCTGGTATGAGGCTCCCGGATTTGAGCGGCGGCACGAGATCTGGCCGGCAACGGCAACCTTCAAGCGCACGAATGCCGGGGGCAAAGAGGAGGTGCTTCCGGGTTTTGAGGGCGCGCTGGGGGCGCAGAATGCGTATTCGGATAACTTTCTGACCTTCACATACGACTTTAACGGGGACGGCTGGATGGATGTGATGGCCTACCCCTGGCCCGGCAAGGCGGTGGCGTGGTATGAAAACCCGAAAAACAAACCCGGTCCGTGGCCACGGCACGAAGTCTTTGATGTGCTCGACAACGAGTCTCCCGGTTTTATGGATGTGACCGGGGACAAGCGGCCCGAGATGCTTTGCTGCTCGAAGGGCTATATCGGGTACGTGGAGGCGGATTGGAAGAACCCGGCGGCCCCCTGGTCATTTCGCCCGGTGTCTCCGAAGGGCAATTACGAGAGATACAGCCACGGCATCGGCGCCGGGGACATCAACGGGGACAAACGGATGGATCTGGTTGAGAAGGATGGATGGTGGGAGCGTCCAGCGAATTGGGATGGCAAGAGTCCGTGGAAGATGCATCCGGTGAAATTCGCCCCGGCCCCGGCCCAGATGCTGGTTTACGATGTGAACGGGGACAAGCTGCAGGATGTGATTACGGCTGTGAATGCGCATGGATACGGCCTGGTCTGGTGGGAGCAAACAAAAACCGCCACCGGGGAGCGGGCGTTTCAGGAGCACGTCATTCTGAACAAGGAAGCCGGACCCAACGCGCACGGTGTGAGTTTTTCACAACCGCATGCCCTGGCGCTGCACGACATGGATGGCGACGGTTTGATGGATGTGGTAACCGGCAAGCGCTTTTGGGCGCACGGCCCGACCGGGGATGTGGAGCCGAACGCGCCGGCAGTGCTTTACTGGTTCCAGTTGCAGCGCCCCGCAAAGGGCCGGGCGGAATTCGTGCCGCATCTTGTGGACAACGATTCCGGAGTGGGAACGCAGGTGGCCGCGGGCTTTATCACAAACCGGAAAAAGCCGGACATTGTCGTCGGCAACAAGAAAGGCCTGTTCCTGTTCAAGGCAGAGTAAGGCGCGCGTTACAGCACGCGGAACACCCCGGTGTAGGTCGGGTTGTTCGTGTAATACTTGCCGACGAAGGTTCCGTTCGTGGGCGTGGAAAATTTCAGGTGCAGAAAGAACGGGTCCAACCCGTGCCACCACATCGGGAGCAGCCTGCCGCAGTAGGGGTCCGTTTCCCACCAGTACTCCCCGAAAAACACCGTGCTGCCGCCATACTTCGGCCATTGAAAAAGGACCTGCCCGCCCGCGTCGAAATAAGTGAAGTTGGTTCCGAACGCCTGGTCGAACTCGAACGTGATTGTCTTGCCGACCAGGCTCGCCGGCGTCGGGCGCGCCGCGGGATAATACATTTGCGCCAGGCGGAAGAATTCGGTCCTGTTCGTAATCTCGCGCTGGATAACCTGCGTCCATTGCGCAGGCGGATAATCCACAGCCATTCCCCGGGGCTCACCCCTCCAACCCGTGAGATTGGACGAGACCAGGAGGATATTGTCGGCGTTGTGGCGGTTGGTGAAGCTGAGCCAGACGTGAGGCGACGCGTTCGAGATGGCCATGGGCACGTAAGCCAGGGAAGGCAGCCCCTGCGCGTTGATGTCGAAGGCCAATGCGGCGGCGCCCTGGTAGCGAATCCGCACGCTGTTCATGATTACCGGAGTGGTCGGCACGGCGTTCGCATCCGTGGCCACCTGGCTGATGTTGTTGACCACATCCATGCCTGAAATCACCTGGCCGAAGATGGTGTGATTATCGTTCAGCCACGGAGTGGCCGCAACCGTCACGAAAAACTGCGAGCCGTTATCGTCCGGCTTGCTGTTGGCCATGGCGAGCACCCCGGCGCGGTCGAACCGGCGGCTGCTTGTGAATTCGTCTATGAAAGAATAGCCGGGATCACCGGTGCCGGTGCCTTTCGGGCAGCCGCCCTGGATCATGAAACCCGCGATCACCCGGTGGAATTTCAATCCGTCGTAGAACGCGTTTGTCGAGGGAACCTGTGTGGTCGTGTTTATCCACGCGCGTTTGCCTGTCGCCAGCCCGATGAAACTGGCAACCGCCCTGGGGGCATTCGTGTAATCCAGCGAGCAGGAAAAACTCCCCATGCTCGTGGTGAAATCGGCGAAGATCCCTTGAGTCTGCGACCAAAGAGTGAGCGGGGCCCAGAGAAGCAGCAGCACAAAACAGCGGCAAAACATGCCAGTATCATCCTCAATCCGACCCGAAAACTCAAGCCAATTGGAGCCAACCGGACGCCGATTCAGCGCGTACTCTCGAAGCGATCCTTTGCCCGAGCGCGACCGTGTCCGCCAGGACCCGTCGCAGCACGGGCATTCCCGCAAAATAAATCTCGCGTGCCAGAGTCGGCGCCGATAAAAAGAAGCCTGTCAACGCATGGCCACGCTTGTTTTTGACATCGAAACGTCCGCGCTGCCGATCGAAACCTTTGACGAGGCGCAGCGGGAGTACCTTTTCCGCGAGTGCGGCAGGATTGCGGATGAAGCCGCGCGCGAGACGCGGCGCCAGGAAATTCAGCAGCAATTCAGCCTTTGGCCGCTGACATCCCAGGTGGTTTGCGTGGCGATGCTCAATGCGGACACCTCGCGCGGACAGGTGCTTTTCACGGCGGATGATTACGAGGACGCCAGCGACGACGCCGGCCCGGTCGAGTTTGTTCCCTGCATGGATGAAGTCGAAATGCTGACCGCGTTTTGGGACGTGGCGAAGCACTACGATCATGTGGTGACCTTTAACGGGCGCGGCTTTGATGTTCCCTTCATGTATCTGCGGTCAGCCCTGTTGAATGTGCCCATCAGCCGCAAGGATTGGCTCGGGTACCGGTTCCAAACCGAGCCGCATTGCGACCTGGCGGAGCAGTTGACCTTTTACGGTGTGAGCGGGCGCGACGGCGCGGCGCGGCGTTTCAACCTTGATTTTTACTGCAAGGCCTTTGGCATCGAGTCCCCAAAGAGCTACGGGGTCACGGGAAGCGATGTATCGTCGCTCCTGGCAGAGGGACGATTCCGGGACATTGCCGAGTACTGCCTGAGGGATGTTCGGGCCACCGTGTTGCTTTACCAGGTGTGGAAGGATCGCCTGGCCGGCATCAAGTAAGCCGCCATGATCCTGGTCTGTTTCGCCGTGGCGCAGGAGGCCGCCCCTTTCCTCGAGGTTGCGCCGCCTCGCGCGCGCGTGCTCGTTACCGGCATGGGCCGGATCGCCGCCCGACACGCCGTTGAAAAAGCCCTTGCCAAAGAGCGCCCCGAATTTCTGCTCACCAGCGGGTTTGCCGGCGGCCTGAACCCGGCTCTCGAAACAGGCGCCGTGCTGCACGCGGCTGCCGGATTGCCCGTGATCCAGGGCGCTCTCCAGGATGCGGGCGCCCGGGCGGGACAATTCTACGGCACGGACCGCGTGGTTTGTTCCCGCGCTGAAAAGGCCCGGCTGTGGACCGGGACGGGCGCCGACGCTGTGGAGATGGAGTCCGCGCACATTGAAGAGGTCTGCCGCCGGTCCGGGATTGGATGTGCCACGATCCGGGTGATTCTTGATCCGGCGGGAGAGGATCTGCCGCTGGATTTCAACCGCGTTATGGGACCGGATCAGCGGATGGCTCCTTTGAAACTTGCCCAGGCGCTCGCGCGCAAGCCGTCCCTGCTTCCCCGTCTGCTTCGGCTGGGACGGCAGAGCCGGGTGGCCGCGCAAATCCTGGCGCGGGTCCTGGCCCGGGTCACTTCCTCGCCATAGGCTGCTGCGCCACAGCCGGCGCCGACACTTCGCGCGGGCTTTTTGTGTGCTCGCTGTAGCTGATGATGGCCGCGCCCGCCATGATCAGCACCACGCCGAGCCAGCGCAATCCCGAGACGTGCTCCTGCAGAAACCACATGGCCGCGAAAGTGGCAAACACGAAGCTCAGCCCCGTGAGCGGCCACAGGAAGCTCAAATCGCTACGCGCCATCAGCGCCAGCAGGCAGCCAAAAAAGATCGCCTCGAAAAACACGCCCCAGAGAATTTGCGGATGCGTCGCGCCGGCCTTGAGCAGGGCGGCCAGCTCGGGCAGCGTGCCGGACGGTCCGCCTGAAACGCTGTCGATGCCCTTTTTGAGAAGGACTGCGCCAATGCTTTCACATACCAATCCGAAAAACAAAATGCTCAGCAATTTAATCATGGAAAGATTTCACCGTGGCTTGTGAGTTCTATGCCGAGCTCCCGAACCCGGGCGCGAACGGCAGGACTGACCAGCGCCGGCAGCTCGCAGTTACCATGGTCCGTAGATGGATGTGAGTAAAGCTCGGATTCGCCCGGGGGCAGATTCACAAGAAGCCCGAGCAGATAAGATTCCGTAACGTGTCCGTTCTGCAGCAGGCCAAACACCTGATCCGTGTGGGAGATGCCCGCTGTGCGAAAGCGCGCGGCTGCGTGTCGCGACAGGCTTCTGAAGATTGCCCAGTGCGCGGCGCGGCTCGGGAGCGCGTGTTTCGAGAGCCGGAGATTGAGCCTGAGGGGATCGCGGGCCAGCCGCATTCGCCGGATGCCAAGCGTGGCGGCATCCTCGATCAGGATGGAAAGGACGGTTGGATGCAGGTGCATGTGCAAGTGGCCGTTCACGTGGTCCAGATCAAGGCCTGTGGCCCGGAAGCGCCGGAACTGCTCGTGAATTTCCGCCCGCAACGGCTCGCGGAGCGATCGGGCGAAGAAGTATCGCAGTCCGGCATTCACCGCGCGCTGCGAGAAAAAACCGTCTGCGCCGGCGATGCCGGGGATTTGATCCGGTTTCAGGGCGGCTCGCCCGCATACCAGGGCAAGGTGCAGCCCTACGGCCAAAGACGGGTGCTGCCGGGCGATCTCGACGGCTTCCGCAGAGGCCGGCTCGTTGACCATCAGGCTTGCGCTGGTGAGAATCCCCGTTGTGTGGGCTTGCCGCACGGCCCGGTTCACTGCCGGTGAGGCGCCGAAATCGTCGGCTGTGACAATGAGCCTGCGCCTGAATGGCGGGCGTTTCATTCCCTGCCGTATGCCGGGGTCGCTCCCAGAACTTTGAACGCGATCCAGGCGCGCAGCACCAGCGCGGCTTTGCACGGTTTGCTTAAACGGAGCGGCTTGCCCTCAAACACGTTGAACCGCGCGCCGCGCAGCTTCCCCAGAAGTCTCCAATAAACAGCGCCCATGAGTTCGGAGGCGATCATGCTGCCGCGATCCTGCGGACGCAACCGGCGCCGGGCTTCGCGATAATGCTGCTCTGCCCGGTCGGCGATCGCGCCGCCCAGCGCGGCATAACGGTCCGACCATCGGCCATCGAGAATTACCTGCTCGGCGACGGAGTGGCTGCGCAGCTCGGTTTGCGGGAGGTAAATACGGCCGCGCAAGCTGTCCGCGCGAACGTCTCTGAGGATGTTCGTTAACTGCAGGGCTTTTCCGAGGTGAACGGCGTAGGCTTCGCTGTCGGGATTGCACGAGCCGAAAATGCGGATGCTCAACAGGCCCACAACCGAGGCGACCCGGTAGCAGTAAAGGTCCAATTCCTCCCAGTCGGCGTAGCGGCGTTTTTCGAGATCCATTTCCACACCATCCAGGAGTGCCTGAAACAGTTCCAGGGGGAGCCGGTATTTCAGGATCACCGGCGCCAGCTCGAGGTTCACGGCCATTTCCGGCGCGACGCCGGCGCAAGCCCGCTGGATGTCCCCCCTCCAGGAGTCCAGCCGCCTCTTCCGCTCCCGGATGTCCACAGTGTCCTCGTCGGCAACATCGTCAACCTCGCGGCAGAACGCGTATAGCGCGGACATCGCCTCGCGCTTTTCGCGGGGGAGCATGACGAAAGCGAGAGCCAGATTTGAGGCGCTCTTGCGTGTGATCCGGCGGCTCTCGCGCATCGGAATCAGGCGCCGAAACCCTGGTCGTGCCGGGCGGGCGGCAGCCCGCCGGTCTCGGCGAGTGTTGGGTTGCGGCGTTCCGTGCGTTTTGAGCGCCGCTTTCGGGTGAGACTGGGCAGGCCCGTTTGAAATGCATGCCGGTTCCGGGGGCGCGAGCGGAACACCAGGGCCCAAATCACCACAATGACAGCAACCGCCAGCCCGGCCAGCAGAATGGGAATCAAGTCCTGGCTGTAGCCGGAACGCGCCCCGAGCAGGTCGGTGGATGGCAGCATCTTCTGAATAGAGTCTTTCATGTCTGATCTCGATTGTCTCCCGATTCCTCCTGGGAGTCGGTCAAAGCGATATTGAGCCGCTGCATGCGATAGCGCAGGGCGTGCCGGCTGATCTTGAGGCGTTCGGCGGTGCGGTTCAGGCTGTAACGGTTTTGTTCCAGCAACTGAGTAATCAGGTCGCGCTCGTAAGCCTCAATCATCGCATCCAGCCCCTCGCCCTCCGCGAGATGTGGCCGGGCCCCTTCTTCCGGGGAGCTCTTTCGCACCTGCGCCTCCAACTGGAAATCCGGCAGGCTCGCAGCCTGAATTTCGGATTTTGTTTCCAGGATCAGCGCCCGTTCAATGACGTTCCTCAGTTCGCGAACGTTTCCCGGCCAGTGGTGGTCTGTGAGCTTTTGCTCCGCAGCCTTTGAAATGGACCGGGTGATCTTGTTCATGGACACGTTGAACGTGGTGAGAAAATGCCGTGCCAGGATCAGGACGTCATCGCCGCGCTGTCGTAATGGGGGCAGGCGCAGTTGAACCACGTTCAACCTGTGGAACAGGTCTTCCCGGAAATCTCCCGCTTCGATGGCCTGGACGATGTCGCGGTTGGTCGCCGCCAGGAGCCGCACGTTCACACGCAATTCCTGAGTGCCGCCCACCCTCGTGAAACTGCCGTCTTCGAGAAAGCGCAACAGCTTGGCCTGGAGCGGACGGCTCATATCGGCAATTTCATCGAGAAAAATCGTTCCGCCGTCGGCTTCCTCGACCCTGCCGGGTTTTTGGCGGTTGGCGCCTGTGAATGCGCCCCGTTCATGGCCAAAGAGCTCGCTCTCGAGCAGTGTGTCCGGAATGGCGGCGCAGTTGATGCGAACGTAACTGGCCGCCCTGCGGTTGCTCAAGCTGTGGAGCGATCCGGCCACCAGCTCCTTGCCTGTGCCGCTCTCACCCAGGATCAGCACCCGCGCCTCGGTTGGAGCGACGGTTTGAATCAGCGCCCGGATTTCGCGCATTCGGGGCGATTCTCCGACGATCTGCTCGAGCCGGTAAGTTTCGCCGGCGCGGAAACGGAGCTGGGTGTTTTCCTCGATCAGCTTGAATCGCTCGGCGCACCGGTGCACGGCGTGGAGCAGTTCTTCGGGCGCGAAAGGCTTCGCGATGTAGTCCACCGCGCCGGCCCGGATGGCCTCCACCGCCAGTTTGGGCGTCGCGTAAGCGGTGATCATCAGGATCTGCAGATCCGGCCATTGACCATGGGCCTTGGAGAGGAACTCATACCCGCTCATCCCGGAGAGCCGGGCATCCGTCAGGACCATGAAGAATTCCTCGGCCCCCAGCAGGCGCAGCGCCTCCTCGGCCGATTCCACGGCGCGAACCGAGTAGCCCTCATCTTCCAGCACACGCTGGAGGGAGGTGCGCATGTTCTTCTCGTCATCAACGACGAGAATTGGTGCCACAACGACGCTCACGGCTCAGATGACTTTATTACCCCGAACCGACCGGCTCAGGGTTGCGGTGGGGAATACTAAGATGAAACGAGTGCCTTTTCCAAGCTCAGATTCCAGGCGGATGCTTCCGCCATAAACCTCGACGTTATGCCTGGCGGAGGCAAGTCCCAGCCCGGTGCCCTTGGTGCGCGTGGTGAAATAGGGCTCAAAAACCCGTTCGCGCAGCTCCGGCGGCACGCCCGGCCCGTTGTCCTCAATCGTAACCTCGATCGAGTCCATGCGCGAGCGCGCCGTGACTTTGACAACGCCTTCCCTCTCCTCAAGCGCCTCCCGCGCGTTTTGCAGGATGTTTATGAGGGTGTCCCTGAAATGTCTCGGGAGCATCAGCAACGGGGGGAAGGTGTCGTCATACTCGCGCCGCACCTGCACGTTGTATCCGGCCGCTTTTGGAAACACCCGGTCAATGGCGATATCCAGCTCGGTCTTCACATCCAGCTTTTCGACCCTGCCCTCGCTGAGTTGGGCGTAACCCATAATCTCGGTGATAATGCGGTCGGTCCGCTGCACCTCCTCCTGCATGATGCGGACCTGGCTGTCAACATCCGTCCGGCCTTTCTTCAAGGAGCGGTCCAGCGAGAAGAGCGCGTTGGTAATGATGGCCAGCGGGTTCTTCATCTGGTGGGCGAATTCGGCGGCAAGGCGCCCCGCAGACCGAAGCTGCCCCTCTCGGAATCCAAACTCGCGGGCTTCGAGCTCAGCCTGACGCTGGCGATCGAGCAACACCTGAACGCCGTAGGAGCAGATGGCCACCAGGACGAGCAGCAACAGCCTGAGAACCAGCGGCTCGGTGGGGCTTTGCCACGGGTTGATGTCGAGGTAAATGCGCGCGTCCTCATCCAGGTACTGTGCCAGGTCAGTGATTGCGATGTCGATCAACCCGGCCATGACATAGCAGGCAATCAGGGTGAGCGAGAGCATGAGCTGGGAGGTGGCTCTTGGCACACTGATCGCCGCGCGCATGATCAGGCCGACAAAGAGCCAGTACAGGATGCTGTCGTAACCGCCGCTCACGAGCGTGAGGGCGGAAAGCAGAATACCGTCAAGTAATGTACTCGAAAACGCAAGCCATTGGATCAGACCCGATGGCAGCCGCCACATCGCCAGCAGCAACAACGCCATCACCACATTGGTCGCAATGTAAATCCACAACAGGTACTGCGTGGTTTCAACCGCAATGTCCAGCGCGCCCAGCACATCCCCAAACCACGGACTGAGGTAAAAAGAATGCACGAGCATCGCAATCCCCGCCACCTTGAGCGGAAGGATCACGTTTCGCTCCATGATCTCGATCCGCCTCAGAATCGCCCCCGTATCCGGCCCGGGCATACGAAGCGCCGCCCGGAGCCGCCGCCAGACTCTTGAAAGAAAAGTCCGCCAGCTTCCCTTGCCGTGATGCGTTAATGTTTCCCCACGGTTCATATTTCCGCCGGGCGCGTCACCGGGTTGACGCTTAGGCAGAGCCTGGAATCCCAAGCATCTCAACAACCCGGGCCGCAATTTTTTCCACGGGCCACAGGCGTCCAATGCCCTCGTAACCGCACGAAAGCATTCCCTCTTCAGGCCCGATAAACTCGGCTCCGCGCGAGCGCAGGGTGGCGGCGTGCTGTTGTGTGGCCGGGTGCAGCCACATCTTGCCGTTCATTGCCGGCGCCACAAGGACCTTTGCGGCGGGATTCAGGGCAAGGGCGATGCAGGTGAGCGCGTCATCCGCCAAACCGAGCGCCATGCGAGCGATGGTGTGCGCCGTGGCCGGGGCAACCAGGAGAAGGTCCGCTTCGTCCGCAACCTCGATGTGCGTGGGTTTCCAGCCCGGCTCCTGTTCCCAAAGGTCGGTGATGACAGGGTTGCGCGACAGCGTCTGGAACGGGACCGCTGTAATGAACTTGAGCGCGTCGGCGGTGAGCACGGCGCGAACATTGCAGCCGCGTTTTGTCAGCAGGCTCGCGAGGTCTGCCGCTTTGTGCGCGGCGATCGAGCCGGTCACCCCCAGGACGACGTTCTTTTTCATAGCACTTGAGTTTCCGGGGCCTGCGAGCGGATGGTTTTCATCTTTTCGGCCTCAATGATCACCAGCATGCGCCGCAGATCCTCCGGAATGGTGGAACTGATTAGAAGATAATCGAAATGCCGCCATTGTGCGACCTCCTGCCGGGCAACGCTGAGCCTTCGCTGAATGACCGCCTCTGAGTCGGTGGCGCGGTTGCGCAACCGTTTCTCGAGGATGCTCATGCCCGGAGGGGTGAGGAACACCGTGACGAGGGCCGCCTCAAGCTCGGGATCCCGCGTTGCCCGCTCGCGAATGGATGCCGCGCCCTGGACGTCCACGTTGAGCAACACGTCCCTGCCCTGGCGGAGCTTGTTCACAACTTCGGAGTGCAGGGTTCCGTAGCTGTGCCCATAAACGGTGGCATGCTCGAGAAAGTTGCCCGCCTGCACGCGTTTCAGAAAGGAGGCGGCATCCAGGAAATAGTAATCCACCCCGTCTTTTTCCCCTTCGCGGGGCTGGCGCGTGGTGCAGGTGATGGCCCGAGTCATGTTTGGCCGCGCGGCGAGCACCTGCTGGCAGACCGTTGTTTTGCCGGCGCCGGACGGCGCGGATATCAGGACCAGCAGGGGTGAGCCCTGCGCATTTTCAGCAGCGTTCATTCTACGTTCTGTGCCTGCTCCCGAAACTTTTCCAGCTCCGCTTTCAACGTAACCACCTGGCGCGATATGGCGGCGTCGTTGGCTTTCGAGCCGATGGTGTTGATTTCGCGGTTCATTTCCTGCGCGAGGAAATCCAGCGTCCGCCCGACAGGTTCCTTCGAGCGCATGCAATCCTCGAACTGGCCAAAGTGGCTCTTTAACCGAGTGATCTCCTCGGATATGTCCGAGCGATCCGCAAAATAAACAACCTCTTTCTGCAGGCGATCGTCTTCCTCGTCCGGCATGTCCAATCCCGCAGCCCGGATTCGTTCCAGGAGTTGTGTCCGGTAACGCTCGGCGACACCGGGCGCCTGCTCCTCGACTTTGCTGACGGACGCCCGCATCGTTGCAACCCGGCGCGCCAGGTCTTTCGCCAAATGCATTCCCTCGCGCTCGCGCATGCGCATCATGCCGGCCAGCGACTCTTCGAGGGCTTTCTCGACGGCGGGCCAGAAGTTCTCGCCCTCCGCAAGCTGCTCGTCCGTCTGGAATACTCCCGGCGCACGGACGAGGTGATCCAGGGTGACGGCTCCCGGAAGTTTCAACTCGCGCGAGAGTCTCTTGAGTTCCTTAGCGTAAGCTTTCGCGAGCGGAACATTCAGGTGCATTCGCGCTGAAAGATTGGTTGCGGCGGCATGGATCGAGATCCGCACCGAGACCCGGCCTCTCGAGACGCAGCGATTGATGCGGTCACGTATCTGTGGCTCGAGCATTTCCAGCTCCCGGGGCATTGTCAGGGCTATTTCGCCCTGTTTCCGGTTCACGCTGCTCAGCTCGACTGTGATCTTAAAGCCTTCACGGGAGCATTCGCCGCGCCCGTAACCCGTCATCGATTTCATCCGCGCGCAGTATGGGAAACCGCACGGCGTTTGTCGAACCTGATCGTTGCGGTGACGCTGGGTTGGTCCCGGGCTGGCGGCCGCTTGCACCCGAGCCTGTTCCGTACAAATCAGAGGGAGTTTTCGCTCGACTTTTGCCCTTATTGCCTGTATTAAAGAACGGTAGTGACTGACCTATGAAAACAAAAGTATTCGCAATCGTTGTCGGTTCGTTTCTCTCTCTTCAATCGTTCGCGGCGCCTGTCGCCGGTTGTTACGAGCTCAACCCGCCCGGTTTCTGGTCCGAGCTGCTCCAGAACGGGGCAAATGGCGCGGTTGGCAATGAAATCGCCGCCTGGGATGACGCGACCTATTCATTCACAGGTGCAACCCTGGCGGAAGTCCAGGCCGATCTTACAGGTGAATGGGATTGGATCACTCGCTATGAAGGCGGAGTTCTGGTCCTCTCGAACGTGGTTGACAGCCCCTGGTTCTGGCCATGCGAGGGCGCTGCCGACACCGCAATTCCATTCACGGAAGTGATCGTTAAAACCCGGAGCAGCCGCTTCACAAACGAGGCCGGCCGTCTCGAGTTCGAAATCAGCGGCGCCAGCGGTCCGTTTGCCTTTGCGGCCTCCTATGCCGGTGTCCCCACCGCTGCCATCGTGGAAACGAATGTGTTGGTGGGCGCCAGCCTCGCCTCGGCCGAGATCTGCATCGGCGAGCGCACTCGCATGAACGTCGTTCAATCCACGATCAACCTGTCCAGCAGGGGCGTTCTCCCCGTGGTCCTGTACGGATCGGCCGATGTTGATGTGCGCAACATTGACTTCGACTCGATCAAGCTGGAATGCGCCCCGGCGCTCCGCGGCCACATCGTGGACATGAACAGGGACGGCTATAAGGATATGCTGCTGAAGTTCAGCACGCCGCAAGTAGCCCCTACCCTGATGGATGTGACGGATAAGACCGTTGCGACACTGGTGTTGACCGCCGCGCTGGAGGATGGCACCCCGATCGCCGCAATGGACACTGCCAGGATCCTTAACAAACACAAACCGGCAAAACCGCAAAAACCCGCGAAACCGGCAAAGCCGGCTAAACCGGGCAAGAAATAACCATTCGCAACTTAATGATCTGCAAAGGCAGGGCTGTGGCCCTGCCTTTTTTGCGTACGGGATTGGCATCACAAATGTCGCTTCCTGCTTCTTTCAGAATGCCGGCTTATGATTCTTGGAGGATTGCCTTTGCAGCTCGGGCCGCGCAGCCACGCGTCGGCATTCAATTTTGTTTGTAGGATCGCCGGGTGGTTCGTATGCTTCAGCAAAGGGGCGACCCGGCGCTGCCGGGGTTGAGTCGCCATCTATTGTGAATCAAGACAAGGGTCATAGGCAGTATGGCGATGCCGGGAACGTCCTCGCGGCCGGACTCGAGTTGTCAGTGCCCGAGATGGACACATCTTTGGAGCGCCTGAATCGGCTGGCCACTCTGGGCACGATTTCCGCCACCGCCGCGCACGAGATCAAAAACTCCCTTGTGCCCGTCCGCACGTTTATCGAGCTTCTGCTCGAGGAAAAGACCAATTCCGAGCTGGCGACGGTTGTTCGCCGGGAAGTGCAGCGCATCAACCTGCTGCTGGCGCAGATGCTCAAGCTCGCCGCGCCCTCCGCGCCGCAACTCGTGCCCGTCCCTCTGCATTCCGCCATCGAGAATGTGCTCCGGCTGGTTCGGCATTCAGCGGCGTTGAAGTCCGTGCAGATGGATTGTCAGTTCAATGCCGCGCCGGATCGGGTGCTGGGAGACGGCAACCAGATTGAACAGGTTGTTCTGAACCTTCTGATCAACGCTCTTGAAGCCGTGCCGCAAGGCGGCTGTGTCCAGATGCGGACGGAGTTTTTCCCGGCTGAGCAGGAGATCGAGATTGCCGTATGCGACAACGGCCCGGGCATGACCAAGCGGGTCATGGACGGCCTCTTCACGCCTTTTTTCACAACCAAAGAGAGCGGCACCGGGCTGGGGTTGTCGATCGTGTATCAAATCGTCACGGCGCATCAGGGCCGCGTCTGGGCCGAAAGCAGTCCCGGGGAGGGTTCGACCTTTCGGGTAAGGCTGCCGTGCAGGATGGCCGATTAAGCCGCTCCGGCTCGAAATGGATACCAGCGTAAGGATTGCCGTTGGCAGCGATATTCACTACGCCTCGCGCGCGGAGCAGGCCCGCGGAAAAGACTACGAGCTGAAAACCATCTCCAATCCGGCTGTGAGGCTCTTTGCGCGGTTTTACCGGCACATTGTCTGGGCGCGAGACCCGCTCGGGCGCAATTACCTCCTGGACAGGTTTATTCAAAAAGCGACGCCGGACGAGGCGGTCATCTGCGGCGATCTCACGTGCGACACGGGTTTCATCGGGCTAAGCGACCCGGCGGCGCTCGAGAGCGCTCAGGAATGCCTGTCGAAACTGAGAAGCCGTTTTTCGGCCGGGGCGCATGTGGCTCTGGGGGATCATGACCTGGGCAAGATGACACTGTTTAGAAAACAGGGAGGAATGCGCCTTCGGAGCTATGAAATCGTGCGGGATACCCTGCAGTGTCCCGATTTCTGGGTGCGGCAGGCGGGCAGATACTCGTTGGTGGGGATTGCGTCCTCGCTGGTCGCTTACCCGGCTTTCGAAACGGAGGCGCTCGAGCAGGAGCGGGCGGGCTGGGCTGAGTTGAGGAGGCAACACATGGAGCGGATCCACAATGCCTTTGCCAGTCTGGCGCCCGGGGCCAAAGTCATTTTGTTTTGCCATGACCCGACCGCCCTGCCCTATCTCCTTGAGCTCGAAGCTGTCCGAACCCGCCTGGCACAGATCGAACACACGTTTATCGGGCACCTCCATTCCCGGCTGATCATGGTCAAAAGCCGCATTTTATCCGGCATGCCCCGGATCACGTTCCTGGGCCACACGGTCTCGAAGCTCAGCGGCGCTTTGCGCAAAGCCCGTCAGTGGCGTCCCTTTCGTGTGGTTCTATGCCCGGCCCTGGCAGGCATCGAGCTGCTCAAGGACGGAGCCTTTTGCGAGCTGGAGCTGGACCCCGAGGCACAGCGACCTGCCAGGATCAGCCTCAAACGCCTGGGAAGATAATCGAGCCCCGGGCTGTCAAAAATTGTAACCCGATCGTGGAAAGCTGCGTCTGATTTATTACGACCTATGGAACCAGGCGTTTTGTATAGCAAATTGATCCGCGCCGCGCGGAAGGATGCCCCTTCCGAGGCGGTGCCTTACGCGTTCACTGGGCGGGTTTTGGCCGCGATCCGCGCGCATCCGGCGGTGGATCCGTGGGCTGCATGGTCGGCGGCGCTCTGGCGGGCCGTTGCCCCGTGCGCCGCAGTGGCGCTGCTGCTTGCCGCCTGGACAGCCTGGACCCCGGAAGCCGCCACGCTCGGGGGCGAGGAATTTGCGCAGCATTTTGAGAACACCGTGCTTGCCGGCGCGGTCGATCCGAGTTTTGAATAATGGGTAATACCTGGAAAGTCGTCCTTGCAACGGTGATCATCTTTGCCGCGGGCGTTGTCACTGGCGGACTGCTTGTGCGCCAGTCCATGGCGCGTCCATGGCCGAAGGCGCAAAAGCAGCCAAACGCCCAGAAGCAGCAGGTGTTCACTCCCGGCAATATGCGGTTCGAGTTTCTCCGTCGCGCCCAGCGTGAACTCGACCTGACCCCCGGGCAAAGGGATCGCATTGACACCATTCTCAGCCAAAGCCAGGAGCGCACACGAAAGGTCATGGAAACGGTCTCGCCCAGGCTGCGCGAAGAGCTGCAACGAACGCGCGAAGAGCTTCGGGAAATCCTGACCCCGCCCCAGAGGGTTCAGTTTGATAGATTGCTCAAGCAGCAGCAGCGTCCGCGTGAGTATCGTCCGCCCGGCCGTGAAGGCCCGCGCGAGCGGTTGCCGGGGCCCAACCAGCCACCCCTGCCCGGCGGCGGTGATCCCGAACCGGAGAAACCCCCCACACGGCCTCCACGTTGACGGCGCCCCGGGCGGGACGGCGCGCACGCGGGATTTAATTTCACCGGCGGCGTTTTTCGGGTGAATTCATGTTGTTCTGCCCAGGTAAAGTGGAATAGACTGCGCCGCGCGCATGAATGATCTCCCGACCGTTCGATGGCTTTTGCGTGTGCTGATTCATCCGGGCTGGGCGCCGCTTGCTGTGATTGGCGTTCACCTGGTTCTTGCCGAGTATGGGTTGACTCATCGCTACGATCACCTGCTGCACTTTCTGGGCGGGGTCTCGATAGCCTACTTCATCTTCGGGGTGCTCCGGGTGCTGCCCGCAGAAGCCGGCAGAATTCCAGGCTGGACCGGATATGTTCTGGCGTTCACGGCTTCCTGCACCGTCGCGCTTTTTTGGGAGTTTGGCGAGTTCGCTTCGGACAGGTTCATGGGCACATCTGTCCAGCAGGGCGTGCCCGAGACCATGCTCGACCTTGCTTTTGGCATTGCCGGAGCGCTCGCCGTATTGGTTTTGATCAGCCTGTTCCGGGGCTTGCGTATTTCTGATGTGGAGCGGAGACGAGATCGGCCATTGTGTTTTTGAGACAGGCTCGAGCGATTTCATCGGCTATCGCTCACATGCGCGGGCGTGGCAGCCTGGAGTATATTCTTGGAGCAATTATCCACCAAAATGACATCCGACAAGCCGGATGCGCCGAACCCGGTCCCTATGCCCGCACAACCGCAGCAGTTTGGTCAGCCATTGGAGAAAGGGCTGAAGTAGTGTTCCCGCCCATCCCTTGGCGAGTGCTGAAGGCCCGATGATGTTGCAGCCAATGGGGCTTGAGGAACCCCTGGCAAGGGCATAAGATTGTGGCATGAGAGCGGAATTTGCACCGATCTTCAAGCTGGGCCGAGCCGAGCGTCTGCAGCTTGTCGAGGACCTTTGGGACAGTATCGCTGAAGAGGACGCCCAACTACCGGTGCCCCAGTGGAAGCGCCAGGAGTTGAGGCTGCGCAAGGAGCGGTTTTCCGGACATTCCTCCTCAGGCAGGACTTGGGATCAGGTCAAGCGGCAGGCACGAAGCGCTGCATGATTGAGCGCGTCATTTTTACACCTGATGCCGGGCAGGACGTCAGTGAAGCCTACAACTGGTACGAGGCTCGCGGACCGGGCTTGGGAGAGGATTTCCTGCGTTGCGTCGAGGCGTGCGTGTTTACGATTCAACGACATCCCGAGCTATATCCGGTCGCAGGGGACGAGGTCCGCCGCGCGCTTGTCCGGCGATTCCCATTTGAGATTTTTTATCAGCCAGCCGGGGATCGCATCGTTGTCTATTCAGTCTTTCATTGTTCACAGGACCCGCAGAGGTGGCGTTCGCGAGTGGGGTAGGGTGATAGCCACGCGTGCAACGAGGTCACCTCAGCCGCTGCCGCGGAGCATTCACCCGGCAGGAAAGCTTCAATCAAATCGAAACGTCCGGAGGCGGTTCCGGGCGCTTGGTAACCTTGAGCCGGACGACTCGCGTGCCGTCCACTTCTTCCACCACGATTTCGCAATGTGTGGTTGGGATGACATCGCCTTGTTTTGCGAAGCCCCCGAGGCGGTGCGTGACCCAACCGTTGACGGTGTTGATGCCTTCCTGTTGCAGGGGTTCGCCGACGATCTGCTCGAGATCGTGCAAGGGCAATTCCCCGGACACCTCCCAGGTGTTTTCCGACGTGCGGGCGAGCAGCGGCTTTTCCTGGTCAAACTCGTCCTGAATTTGGCCGACCAATTCCTCGAGGATGTTTTCCAGCGTGATCATGCCGGTGGTGCCGCCGTATTCATCCACGACAATGGCCAGGTGGAGCTTTCGCTCAAGAAAAAGCGAGAGAAGTTTCTCCAGGTGCGCCGTTTCCGGCACATAAATGAGCTTGCGCGCCCAGGGAAGGAGGTCCGCCCCGCTATGCGCCCGAATCCGGTGGGCGTAAAGGTCCTTGATATGGATGACGCCCAGCGTTTTATCCAGGTCGCCCCCTTCGCACAGGGGAAAGCGCGAGTAGCGTGTTTTCTCGGCGATATCCAGGCACTCAGCCATGGTTGATTGAGTGCTCAGAACGGTGATTTCCTGCCGCGGACGCATCACTTCCTGCACCTTGCGACGGCGGAGGTCAATGGCGTTGAGGACGACATTCCTGCCCACGTCCGGGCTGCCACCGCGCTTTTGGGATGCGGCAACAATCAGGCGCAGTTCCTCCTCCGAGTGCACCATTTCCATCTCAGCGACGGGCTCGATGCCAATCTGGCGCAGAAGCCAGTTTGCGGCGTGGTTCAGCGTCCAGATGGCCGGGTAGGAGGCGCGGTAGAACCAATGCAGCGGCAGCGCAACCCATAGCGTGGTTGGCAGCGTTTTGCGGATGGCGAGGGATTTCGGGGCCAGCTCGCCCGCAACTATGTGCAGGAAGGTGATCACTGAAAAACCAATAGCGAACGAGAGCGAGTGCTTCACGTTTTGCGATTCGACCTGGAACAGGTCCATGAGCGGCTCGAGCAGTTGTGCAAACACCGGTTCGGCGATCCATCCCAGGCCGAGGCTGGCCAGCGTGATGCCCAGTTGCGTGGCGCTCAGGCAGGCATCAAGATTGTGCAGCGTGCGCCGGGCCACCCGGGCGCGTCGCGACCTCGCGACGTAGGGCTCGAGCTGGGTGTCGCGCACTTTGACCAGCGCAAACTCCGCCGCCACGAAGAATCCATTCAGCAGCACCAGCAGGACCACGGCTGCCAGCTTGAAAACGGTCCAGATGGATTCTTCCCAGTTCATGCTAGAGGCTCACCTCCCCGAAGAGCACGCGCACCACGTCCTGCAGCGAAAGGATGCCCGCTTCCCTCCGGTCGCGGGAAAGCACAATGGCCAGGCGCTCGCCGCCCCGCTGCATGCGGCGCAGGGCAACCTCCAGCCGCATATCCTCATCCAGAAAAAGCGCCGGGCGAAGGAAATCGGTCACGGGCCGGTCCGGCGACACATCGGCCTGATACAGAATGTTGTTGAGATTCAGCACCCCGGATACGCGCCGCTGGCTTTCCCGCGTTTCCCAGACCGCCACGCGCGTGAGGTGGTGTTTGCGCCCGATCTCCAATGCGTCCGAAACGCGCGCCTGGGCATCGAGGCTGACGGCCTTTTCCATCGGCAACATGGCCTGCCTGACGGTCATGCTCTGCAGATCGAGCACCCGGTTGATCATGGTCCGCTCCTCGGATGTGAGGCTCTGGGAGGATTCCTGCATGAGCAGGCGCATTTCCTCGCGGCTGCCGAAGAGCCGTCCGGTGAAAGCGGTGCCGCCGCGAATCCTGAGCAGCAGCGTCGAGGCGGACTGGACGATGGCGACCAGCGGACGCAACAGCGTATGGACGACGGCATAGGGGCGCGCGAGCGCAAGGCAGAGGCGGTTCGGGTAGGCGCGGAAAAGCATTTTTGGCAGCAGGTCCGCCAATACGTAAAAGAGAAACACCGCGCCGGTGAACACCGCCGCAAACGGCAGAATGCGGCCGTCAAAGGCCTGGCGGAGCAGAACCACCAGGCAGCCCAGGATCAGGAAATTGACCACGGTGTTTCCAACGAGAATGGTCCAGAGGAAGTTCTCGGGATTTTCGAGATAGCCGTGCAGCAGGCTGGCCGAGGGCCGCCCGGCGCGCATCTGTTGGCGGATGCGTAAGCGGCTCAGGGCGAAGACGCCGGCCTCCATTCCCGAAAGGAAGAATGAAAGCAGCACGCAGGCAGCCAGGCCAAACCAGATGAGAGGGTGCCCTTCCATATCAGCGCGCCGCCTCCACCAGCATCTCGCGAACGCGGCGTTCGTCCGTGATATGCGCTGTCAGTTTCAATCCCCGGTAGGTGGCCGATTGCCCCGGAGCCGGCACCACATCCAGCAGGCTCATGAGCAGCCCGCCCATCGTTTCCACCTCCGCAACCTCTCCAATCGCCGGGTATTCACGCCGGAAATCATCAATCCGCAATGTGCCATTCACCCGCCACCGTCCAGGGCCGGTTTTTTCGAATAGAAAACCCTCAGGCTCGGTTTCGCTGCGTATCCTGCCGATCATTTCTTCGAGGATGTTTTCCATTGTCACAATCCCGGCCGTGCTGCCGAACTCATCCATCACGATTGCCAGCCCGCGCTGCTGCCGCTGAAGGCTCTTGAGAAGCTGAAGCAGGTTCATGGATTCCGGCACGAACGACGGAAATTCGATGGCATCCGCAAGGTCAATGCCCGGATCGAGCAACAGCGCCCGGGTGTTGAGAATCCCAACAATCGTGTCCGGGGTTTCATCATAAATCGGCAGCCGGCGATGCTTGAACCGGCGGGCGGCGGCGATCATCTCCTCGATGCTCAAATCGTCGGACACCGCGCCCATTTGCGAGCGCGGCCTCATCACGTCGCGCGCGGTGCGCCGGTCCAGGTTGATGATCTGCAGAATGATCTCTTTTTCGGATTCAGCCAGGGTGCCCTGCCGGTAGGCCATTTCCACAAGCTCCTGGTAATCCGCCTCGGTCAGCGCGGGCTGTGTCTGGATCGATTTTGCCACGGCTTTTCGAAGCAGGGCGGAGTTGATGACCTGCGCCACGGTCCGCAGCGGCAACGTGACTTTCTCGAAGAAACGCATTGGCCGGGCCACGCGCAGCGCCCAGCGCTCCGGATGCCGCACGGCCAACGTCTTGGGCACCACTTCGCACCCGATCAGGATGAGCGCCCCCAGCGCACCGACAGTCAGGGCCATCGGCCATCGTCCGTCAAGCGCTATCCAGAGGCCTGTGGACAATATGCCCGCAGTCGCAAAAGTATTCCCCAGGGACATCGTGGCCAGGAGGTCCTGCGGCTCGGATATCAGCCGCAGCAAAATGCCGCCCCGAGCCGGATGCCGCTTGGCCAGATCGTGCGCCTGCCACTTCGCCAGAGAGAACAGCGCGGTCTCGGCCAGCGCAAAGAAAAAGCTGGCCGCCGCAAAAACGATAATCACCGTTATGGCAGCGATCTCTGGAGCCATCCAGGGCACAATTTACCGTTACGCGCACCGTTGCTAAAGCCAAAACGAAAAAACCTCTTCCCGACCGGCGATCTGCATAAAAATACTTCTTCCAAATCAAGCCTGTTCTGTATCAGTTTATTTCTGATCGGCGGGATGCACGTTGAGCCGTCCGCCAACAAATATATCTATGAAGACTGTTGCACTTTCCCTGGGCGCCCTTTTGATGACCGCCGCCGTTTGGGCAGACGACCTCGATCCGGCGACGTTCAAGAATCCTCCCTCGCGATTCCGGGGCGCGCCGTTTTGGGCGTGGAACACGAAGATGCAGCCGGAGCACCTGGATCAACTCGACCGGTTGCAGGAGATGGGCTTCGGCGGGGCGTGTCTGCACGCGCGCACGGGTCTGGCGACGGAGTATCTGGGACCGGAGTTCATGTCGCTGGTCGAGGCCTGCCTGGAAAAGACGAGGAAGAACTCGATGTATCTCCTGCTTTATGATGAAGACCGCTGGCCATCCGGATTCGCGGGCGGGCTGGTGACGGTTGACCCGCGCTACCGGCAGCGGAACCTGCTCTGGACCACCCGCACGAATGTGGAGAACGCTAAACTGGTGGGACGTTACGCAGTGAAATTGCATGCGGACGGCCGATTGGCGGGCTACCGGCGCGTGGGCGACGACGAAAAGGCTGACTGGAGCGCATGGATCCAGGTTTCCGAGAAGAAAGAATGGCATAACAACCAGACTTACGTGGATGTTCTCAACGCTAAAGCCATCAAGAGATTTGCCGGGGTCACCCACAAAAAGTATCAGAAGGCGGTCGGGGCGGAGTTCAGCAAGCACATTCCCGGCATCTTCACCGACGAGCCTCAGTTCCTTGCCAAAGGCGGTTTCAAGAAACCCACGGACAGGAACGACATCCTGATGCCCTTCACGGATGATTTCCTGGCGACTTACAAGAGGGCGTATGGCCAGAAGCTGGAGGATTACCTGCCGGAGCTGTACTGGGAGTTGCCGGCGGGAAAGACCTCGGTGGCGCGCTACCGTTACCATGATCACGTGGCGGAACGATTCTCGCATGCGTTTGCCAAAACGCTGGGCAAGTGGTGCGGGGCAAACAAACTGCCTCTGACAGGGCACATGATGAGCGAAGACCCGCTGAGCAAACAAAGCATGCACGTGGGCGATGCGATGCGAAGCCTTCAATACTTCCAGATTCCGGGCATTGATATGCTGTGCGATCGTCTCGAGTTTCTCACGGCAAAGCAGGCCCAAAGCGCCGCGCGGCAGGCCGGGCGCAACGAGGTGATGAGCGAGCTTTACGGTGTCACCGGCTGGCACTTTGATTTTGCCGGGCACAAGCGGCAGGGCGACTGGCAGGCTGCCCTCGGTGTCACCCTGAGAGTTCCGCACCTGGCATGGGTCTCGATGGCCGGAGAAGCAAAGCGCGACTACCCGGCGGCAATCGGCTGGCAATCGCCCTGGTACAAGGAATACCCGATCGTGGAAGACCACTTTGCGCGGCTGAACACCATTCTGACCCGCGGCAAGGCTGTTGTTCATGTTGGTGTCATTCACCCGATTGAATCCTTCTGGCTGGCTGAAGGGCCGAAGAGCCAGACCCAGGAGGAACGGGACCGGCAGGACAAATCGGCGAGAGATCTTTGCGACTGGCTGCTGTACGGACAGCAGGATTTCGACTTCATTTGCGAAGCCAGCCTGCCGAAACAGTCCCGAAAGCTGAACTATGACGTCATCGTCGTGCCCAACCTTCGCACGATCCGCTCCACCACGCTCGATTACCTCGAGAAGGCGGGCCAGGTTGTTTTTGCGGGCGAGGTTCCCGCGCTGGTGGATGGAATACCCTCGGACCGCGCCAAAAAACTGGCTGCGCGCCGCCAGCAGGTCGAGTGGGCGGCTGAGCCGCTCGTGGCGGCCCTGGAAACGCAGCGCGAGGTGCGGGTGACACCCGGCGCCAGTGTGCTTTACCAACTCCGCCAGGAAGGCGCCCGCCGATACCTTTTTGTGTGCAATACCGATCGCGACCATGGCCTCGGAATGACAAAGGTGGCGGTGAAAGGCGATTGGGACATGACGCATCTCGACTCGATGAACGGAACGATAGCCCGCGTCGCCTCCAGGCGGGCCGGGGAATGGACAGAGCTCGAGTGGGAGATGCCGGCGCAAGGCAGCCTGCTGCTGGCGCTCGACCCGGGCTGGAAGCCGGGCGGCTTTGTGCCTGCAAAGACGCAGTGGAACGAAATTGCCAGGCTGGACGGCACGGTGCCCGTGACGCTGTCCGAGCCGAATGTGCTCCTGCTGGACCAGGCGGAATGGCGCTGGAACAACGGCCCGTGGCAGAAACGGGAGGAGATTCTGCGGCTGGATGGTGCTTTACGGAAGCAGCTCGGGCTGCCGGCGCGTGGCGGACATATGGCCCAGCCATGGACCGACTCGAACCCGGTCACAGTCCTGGGCACGGTGCAGTTGAAGTTCACCCTCCGGAGCGATGTGAAGGTGGCCAACCCGGCGCTGGCGCTGGAAGAAGCGGCTTGCGCGAAGGTCGAACTGGACGGCAAACCGGTTTCCGGCAGCCCGGGCGCGGAATGGGTGGATCCATGCATCCGACAGGTGGCGTTGCCGGCGTTGGAACCGGGCGCACACACGCTGATTGTGTC
>ERZ1645192.1041-NODE-1041-length-23362-cov-12.655983_pt1 | contig 23362 bp, 21 predicted proteins | sample MGYA00575354_ERZ1645192 | MGnify/ENA primary metagenome ERZ1645192 (study PRJEB40844, sample SAMN11349763) | freshwater sediment metagenome | isolation source: river sediment | host: Sediment | place: India: Faizupur Khadar , New Delhi | collected 2017-02-21 ... | reverse complement strand
AAGCGGCCGGACGTCCCCTTGACGTGCTTGCCGCCGATGAAATGCGTGAGTTCCTGCACCATTCTTCGTTCCTCCCTGCGTCTTGCGACGGAGCTTCGATGCGCCTTGCCGGCACTTTAGGCAAGGCCCGGAAATGGGCGCATGCGGCGAGATGACGCTTCGCGCAAGCCCTCAAAACCCTGTCCATTCTTGATACTCTTTTGACATTTCACACAGCAACGCGGAAAAATCCGAAACCGTTGTGCGCAATTTCGTCAGGGGGCGCAGATGGACTGGGATAACGCCCGCATTTTTCTCGGCGTGGCCCGCGCCGGTCAATTTCTGGCCGCGGCGCGACGCCTGAAGCTTGACCACGCCACCGTCAGCCGCCGCATCGGCGCGCTGGAGGCCTCGCTTGGCGCACGGCTGTTCGACCGGCGCACCAACGGCTGTTTCCTGACGCCGGCCGGCGAGCGCTTTCTCGCCGCCGCCGAGCGCATCGAGGCCGACATGCTGCGCATGCAGGCGGAGCTCACCGCCGCGCGCGTCGAGGCGGCCGGCGTTGTCCGCATCGGCGCGCCGGACGGTTTCGGCACGCATTTTCTCAGCCCGCGCTTCGGCCCGCTGGTCGAGAGCCATCCGGCCTTGACCGTGCAGCTGGCGCCGCTGCCGCGCACATTTTCGCTGTCGAAACGCGAAGCCGACATCGCCATCGTTGTCGATCCGCCCGAGGCCGGCCGGCTGCGCGTGCGCAAGCTGACCGATTACACGCTGCGGCTCTACGCCGCCAAATCCTATATCGACCGCTTCGGCGCGCCGCAGACCCTCGACGAGCTGCTGCGCTGCCAGCTCGTGACCTATGTGCAGGACATGGTCTACGCCAATTCGCTGAACTTCCTGCCGGAATTCTACGATGCCGGGCGTCGCCGCTTTGAATGCGCCGGCGTGCTGGGCCAGTTCGAGGCGGTGCGCGCGGGCGTCGGCATCGGCGTCCTGCACCATTATTCCGCCCTGCTCGACCCCGATCTCGTCGTCGTGCTGCCGGAAATCTCGTTCCGCCGCGCCTATTACATGATCACCCACGCCGACACGCATGATCTGATGCGCGTGCGCACCGTCGCGGATTTCCTGGTTGGCCTGGTCGAGCGCAACAGGCTGCTTTTCAATTGACCTCGATCAACTTCAACAACGATTCAGAGAGCATTCCCGCCGATTGGGACCGGGCGGCCAAGGGCCTGAAAGGTTTGGTAACGTTCTGCATGACAAAAAGGCAGACGTTCCTTTCCGCTGTCTTGCTCAACGCAGGAGAAGTCCTTTGCGCCGAGCGCAAACCCTGATCCGCAACATCGATAACGCCGCTTCGACGGTCGAGCTGACCGAGCTGATCGCCGGCATGTCGAACATGATGCCGTTGCGCTACGCCTCGTTCACCTATTGGCGCGCGGCGACCCTGTCGCCCGACCCGGACTGGCGCGGTTCCAACTTTCCGGACGGCTTCCACCGCTCCTACGAGCGGGAGGACGCCATGCTGCGCAATCCACTGACGGTCGACGCCGTGCGCGGCATGCTGCCGGTGGAATGGACGGCGGCCGCCCGGCGCTATCCCGAACATGCCGAGCGCCTCATCGCCCATAACGCCCGCTTTGGCGTCGGGCCGGTCGGCGCCTCGATTCCCGCCCACGCCCGCGGCGGCGGGCTCGGCGTGATGAACGTCAATTTCGACGTCGATGAATCCGATTGGCGCCGCCACGCCTTTGTCTGGCTGTCGCGCCTGCATCTGGCCTCGCTCCATATCCATGCGCGGCTGGAGACGCTGGAACGCGAGATGAAGCGCCGCCACGGCCTCAGCGCCCGCGAAATCGACGCCTTGCGTCTCGCCGCCCATGGCAAGAAGGCCAAGGAAATCGCCCATGACCTCAACCTGTCCGAGCAGACGGTGAATTTCTACCTCAGCCGCGCCCGCGCCAAATTGCGCGTCGCCAACACGACGGAAGCGGCCGTGCGCGCCGCCGAGCTGGGGCTGCTGCGCACCGATCCGGCCGACGCGGCGTAAGGCGCGGATCCGCCAAGACGGTTTCCGCCCGAGGCTGGAACATGCTAAGCGGCTGACGGGCCCGATGCGTACGGGTCCGCGCGAAGGAGCCGCCGATGCCGTCGAAACTTGATTCCCTGAAAGCCATGACCACCGTCGTCGCCGATACCGGCGACATGGAGGCGATCGGCGCGTTCAAGCCGACGGACTGCACCACCAATCCGACGCTGATCCTCAAGGCGGCGCAGATGCCGGCCTATGCCCATCTCGTCGACGAGGCCATCGTCTGGGGCAAGGCCCATCACGCCGTCGCCAGCCAGGTCACCGACCGTCTGTCCGTCAATTTCGGCGCGGAGCTCGCCCGCATCGTTCCCGGCCGCGTCTCCACCGAAGTCGACGCCGACCTGTCCTTCGATGTCGAGGCCACGGTCGCCAAGGCGCGCCACATCATCGCCGATTACGCCGCGCGCGGTGTGGGCCGCGAACGCGTGCTGATCAAGATCGCCTCGACCTGGGAAGGCATTCAGGCCGCCAAAATCCTGCAGGCCGAGAACATCGACTGCAATCTGACGCTGCTGTTCTCGCTGGCCCAGGCGGCGGCCTGCGCCGACGCCGGCGCGTTCCTGATCTCGCCGTTCGTCGGCCGCATCCTCGACTGGCACGTCAAGGCGACGGGCCAGAGCTACACCGCGGAGACCGATCCGGGCGTGCTGTCGGTGCGCCAGATCTACAGCTATTACAAGGCGCACGGCATCAAGACCGTGGTCATGGGCGCGTCCTTCCGCAACACCGGCGAGATCGAGGCGCTGGCCGGTTGCGACCGCCTGACCATTTCGCCGCAATTGCTGCAGCAGCTGAGCGAGGAGCAGGGCGCGTTGCCGCGCCTGCTCGATCCGGCCAAGACGACCGACGCCCCGGCCCGCCTCGACCTCGACGAGAAGACCTTCCGCTTCATGCTCAACGAAGACGCGATGGCGACGGAAAAACTGTCCGACGGCATCCGCCTCTTCGCCCGCGACCTGCGCGACCTGCGGGCGATGGTGAGCGCCCGCCTCGTCGCCTAACCGCGCTTGGCCAGCGCCGCCGCGCGCAGGCCCGACAGCGTCGCGATCGGCGTGATCGTGTCGGGGTTGACCTTGACATGCAGGATGGCGGGCTGGCCGCTCGCCAGCGCCCGCTCGAAGGCGGGAGCGAAATCTTCCGTCGTCGTCACCGTCTCGCCATGGCCGCCGAAGGCGCGGGCGTAGGCGGCGAAATCCGGGTTGCGCAAGTCCGTCGCCGAGATGCGGCCGGGATATTCGCGCTCCTGATGCATGCGGATCGTGCCATACATGCCGTTGTCGATGAGAATGACGACGATCGGCAGGCCATATTGCACGGCCGTGGCGAATTCCTGCCCGTGCATGAGAAAATCGCCGTCGCCGGCAAAGCACACGACCATGCGCTCGGGATGCACCCTCTTGGCCCCGACCGCCGCCGGCAGGCCATAGCCCATCGAGCCCGAGGCGGGAGACAATTGCGTCGCCGGCTGCCGCCAGCGCAGGAAGCGCAGCGGCCATTGCGTGAAATTGCCGGCGCCGAGCGCGACGATTGCGTCCGCCGGCAGGCGATCGCGCAGCCACACGACCGCCTTGCCATAGTCGAAGGCGTTGTCGCTCGCCGGCGGCGCGCCGTTCCAGCTCAGATAATCGGCGCGCGCCTGCGCCCGCTCCGCCGCCCAGGCGATGGCCTGCGGCGGCGCAAGATTGTCGAGCGCGGCGCAGAACGGCGCAGGCGCGGCCTGAATGGCGAGTGCGGGATGGTAGACGCGGCCGAGATCGTCCGGCTCGGCCAGCACATGCACGATCTTCTGGCGCGGCTCGGGAATGTCGAACAGCGTATAGGATTGCGACGGCACTTCCGCCATGCGCGCGCCGATGAGCAGCACGAGATCGGCGGCGGCCGCGCGCGCCTTCAGCTTCGGATTGGGGCCGATGCCGAATTCGCCCGCATAGCAGGGATGGTCGGCCGACATCAGGCCTTGCCGGCGGAACGAGACGGCGACCGGCAGGTCGAAGCGCTCGGCAAAGCGGCGAAAGGCGTCGCAGGAATCCTGCGTCCAGCCCGAGCCGCCGAGAATGGCGAGCGGGCTTTTGGCCGCCGCAAGCAGCCCCGCAAGCTCTGCCATCTGCGCCGGTCCGGGCCAGGCCTGCGCCGGCTCGACGCGGGCCGCGTCGACCGCTTGCGCAATGTCGCGCAGCATGTCCTCTGGCAGGGAGATGACCACCGGCCCCGGCCGCCCCTGCATGGCGAGATGGAAGGCGCGCGACACGATCTCGGGGATGCGCGCGGCGTCGTCGATCTCCATCACCGCCTTGGCGATCGAGCCGTAGAAGGCGTGGAAATCGATCTCCTGAAACGCGCCGCGCCCCTTCATGGCGCGGCCGATCTGGCCGATGAACAGGATCATCGGCGTCGAATCATGCTCGGCGATGTGAACGCCGGCCGAAGCATTGGTCGCCCCCGGTCCGCGCGTGACGAAACAGACGCCCGGCCGGCCGGTGAGCCGCGCCGCGGCGTCCGCCATCATCGCCGCGCCGCCTTCCTGCCGGCAGACCGTGACCTTGATCGACGCGTCGTGCAGCGCGTCGAGCACGGCGAGATAGGATTCTCCCGGCACGCAGAAAATATGATCGACGCCCTGCGCCACGAGATTGTCGACAAGAATCTGGCCGCCCGTGCGGGCGTTGGGACGAAGCGTCATTTCGGTCTCCTGCGGCCGGCGTGCCCGGCTCTCAAAAACCATCTTTGCCATTGCCGGACGCCGCGCGCCACCTCGACGTCTTGCGTCGGATCGTCGCCGCAGCCATCTTATCGTCCATGGTTCACTCCACCGAGCGTCCCGAATCCCTGCGCAGCGGCTCTGGCGGCCTCGCCGCCCTGAGCGAGCGCTCGCGCGAAATCTTCCGCCGCATCGTCGAATCCTATCTGGCCAATGGCGAGCCGGTCGGTTCGCGCCATCTCTCGCGCCTGCTGCCGATGACGCTGTCGCCGGCCTCCGTCCGCAATGTCATGCAGGATCTGGAGGAGCTCGGCCTCGTCTACGCCCCCCACACCTCCGCGGGCCGCCTGCCGACCGAAATCGGCCTGCGCTTCTTTGTCGACGCATTGCTGGAAATGGGCGATCTCGCCATCGAGGAGCGCGTCCGCATCGAGGAACAGGTGCAGGCGGCCTCGCGCGAGCAGACGCTGGAAGGCGTGCTGACCGAGGCGACGAGCCTGTTGTCCGGCCTCACCCGCGGCGCCGGCGTCGTGCTGACGACGAAGGAAAACGTCCGCCTCAAGCAGATCGAATTCGTCCGCCTCGACGCCGAGCGGGCGCTGGCCATCCTCGTCTCGGAGGACGGCGCGGTCGAAAACCGCCTCATCCGCATTCCGCGCGACATGCCGGCCTCTTCTCTGGTCGAGGCCGGCAATTTCCTCAACGCCCGCCTGCGCGGCGCGACCCTGGCGGAGGTCCGCTCCGCCATCGAGGAGAGCCGCAAGAACGCCCAGGCCGAGCTCGACGCTCTGACCGCCCGCCTCGTCAATGCGGGTCTGGCGAGCTGGGCGGGGCTGGCCGGCGACGCCCAACAGCTCATCGTGCGCGGGCAGGCCAATCTTCTCGACGATCTCACCGCGCTCGGCGATCTTGAGCGCATCCGCCTGTTGTTTTCCGACCTTGAGACCAAGACCGAGGTCATCGACCTGCTGGCGCGGGCCGAATCGGGCGACGGCGTGCGCATATTCATCGGCTCGGAGAACAAATTGTTCTCGCTGTCGGGCTCGTCGATGATCGCCGCGCCCTTCCGCGACGCGCAGCAGCGCATCGTCGGCGTGCTCGGCATCATCGGCCCGACGCGGCTCAATTACGCCCGCGTCGTGCCCATGGTGGGCTATACCGCGCAGGTCGTCGGCCGCATCGTCGGCGGCCGCTAGACCCTTATTGCAGCGCCGCGCCCTTGCGCTCGGGGATGCACAGCCACAGCGCTGCGAGATCGACCGCGTAGATCAGCGCCAGCAGCGCGATCGCCGCCTGGAAGCCATAGGCCGCCGTCAGGCCGATGATGACGACGGGGCCGAAGCCGCCGACGCCGCGCCCGAGGTTGAACAGCACGTTCTGCGCCGTGGCGCGCGCGGCCGTCGGGTAAAGCTCCGACATCAGCGCGCCATAGCCGCCGAGCATGCCATTGACGAAAATGCCCATGATCGCGCCGCCGATCAGCAGCGCCGTCTCGCTGGTCAGCTGCGAATAGCTCAGCACCGCGACGAGCGCGCCGATCATGAAGGCCGAGAACACCGGGCGGCGGCCGAAGCGGTCGGCGAGCTGGCCGAACAGCCAGATGCCGAAGGCCATGCCGAGCACGGTGACCAGCGTCCAGGCGACGGATTTGGTCAGGCCGAACTTGAACTGGTTGGCCAGATGGTTCGGCATCCAGATCATGATGCCGTAATAGCCGAAATTCTGCACCGAGCAGAGAATGAACATGCCGAGCGACATGCGGGTGGTCTGCCAATCCTTGACCAGCAGCGCCAGCGACGACGATTTCTGCTCTTCCTTGCTTTTGGCGACGAAGAATTGTGGCTCGCCGACGGTGCGCCGGATCAGGAAGGAAACGAGCGCCGGCAGCAGGCCGAGGGCGAACATGCCGCGCCAGCCGATGATCGGCTTGAGGAACATGGTGGCCAGGCCCGCCACGAGCACGCCCGCCTGCCAGCCGAGGCCGACATAGGACGAGGCCCGCGCCCGCTTTTCCGCCGGCCAGCTTTCGGCGACGAGCGCCATGCCGATGCCGAATTCGCCGCCAAGGCCGAGCCCGGCGATGGTGCGATAGGCCAGCAGGTCCCAATAGCCCTGCGCAAGGGCGCACAGGCCGGTGAACACCGCGAAGATCAGGATGGTCCAGGTCAGCATGCGGATGCGGCCGAACCGGTCGGACAGCATGCCGAAGACGATGCCGCCGACGACCGCGCCGATCAGGGTGAAGGTGACGAGCGAGGCCGTCTGCGCGTCGGTGAGCAGCAGGTCTTTCTTGATGTCGCCGAGCATGAAGCCGAGGATCAGCAGGTCGAAACCGTCCATGGCGTAGCCGATGGCCGAGGCGATCAGCGCCTTGCGCGCGTAATCGTCGACCTTGTCCACGGCCCCGAGGCCCATTTCCGCAACGCTCATGCCGCCCACCTTTTTCACAAAACCGTCGCAAACTAACGGGATGCAAAGGGCCTGTGTAGGGGCTCAACGTCGCTTGCACCCTTTCCTTCGCGCTTGCCCCCTGCTATTTCGCGGGCATGAGCACGCATCCGATCGAAAACATCCGCAACTTCTCCATCGTCGCCCATATCGACCATGGCAAGTCGACGCTCGCCGACCGGCTGATTCAGCAGACCGGCACGGTGGCCTTGCGCGACATGGGCGAGCAGATGCTCGATTCGATGGATATCGAGCGCGAACGCGGCATCACCATCAAGGCCCAGACGGTGCGCCTCGAATACAAGGCGGAGGATGGCAAGACCTACATCCTCAACCTGATGGACACGCCCGGCCACGTCGACTTCGCCTATGAGGTCTCGCGCTCGCTGGCCGCCTGCGAAGGCTCGCTGCTGGTGGTCGACGCGTCGCAGGGCGTCGAGGCCCAGACGCTCGCCAACGTCTATCACGCGCTCGACGCCGGCCACGAGATCGTGCCGGTGCTCAACAAGATCGACCTGCCGGCGGCCGAGCCCGACCGCATCAAGCAGCAGATCGAGGACGTCATCGGCCTCGACGCCTCCGAGGCCGTGCCGATCTCGGCCAAGACCGGCATCGGCATCGACCTCGTGCTCGAAGCCATCGTCAAGCGCCTGCCGCCGCCCAAGGGCGACGAGACCGCGCCATTGAAGGCGCTGCTGGTCGACAGCTGGTATGACGCCTATCTCGGCGTCGTCGTGCTGGTGCGCGTCATCGACGGCAAGCTGCGCAAGGGCCAGAAGATCAAGATGATCGGCACCGACGCGCATTACGAAGTCGACAAGATCGGCGTCTTCCGCCCGAAAATGTCGGACGTGGCCGAGCTTGGCCCCGGCGAGGTCGGCTTCATCACCGCCCAGATCAAGCAGGTGGCCGACACCCGCGTCGGAGACACGATCACCGACGAGAAGAAGGGCGTCACCGAGGCGCTGCCGGGCTTCAAGCCGGCGCAGCCGGTGGTGTTCTGCGGCCTGTTCCCGGTCGACGCCGCCGATTTCGAGGATCTGCGCGCCGCCATGGGCAAGCTGCGCCTCAACGACGCCAGCTTTTCCTATGAAATGGAAAGCTCGGCCGCGCTCGGCTTCGGCTTCCGCTGCGGCTTCCTCGGCCTGCTGCATCTGGAAATCATCCAGGAGCGCCTGTCGCGCGAGTTCAACCTCGACCTCATCGCCACCGCGCCGTCGGTCGTCTACGAGATCGAGATGCGCGACGGCTCGCATATCTCGCTGCACAATCCCGCCGACCTGCCCGACGTCATGCAGATCGCCGAGATCAAGGAGCCGTGGATCCGCGCCACCATCCTGACGCCGGACGAATATCTCGGCTCGGTGCTGAAGCTCTGCCAGGACCGCCGCGGCATTCAGGTCGACCTGAATTATGTCGGCAAGCGCGCCATGGCGACCTATGACCTGCCGCTCAACGAAGTCGTCTTCGACTTCTACGACCGGCTGAAGTCGATCTCGAAGGGCTACGCCTCCTTCGACTACCAGATCACCGATTACCGCGCGGGCGACCTCGTCAAGATGTCGATTCTCGTCAACGCCGAGCCGGTCGACGCTCTGTCGATGCTGGTGCATCGCACCCGCGCTGAAATGCGCGGCCGCGCCATGGTGGAAAAGCTGAAGGATCTGATCCCGCAGCACATGTTCCAGATCCCGATCCAGGCGGCCATCGGCGGCAAGATCATCGCCCGCGAAACCGTGCGCGCCCTGCGCAAGGACGTGACCGCCAAATGCTACGGCGGCGACGTCACCCGCAAGCGCAAGCTGCTCGAGAAGCAGAAAGAGGGCAAGAAGCGCATGCGCCAGTTCGGTAAGGTCGAAATCCCGCAGGAAGCGTTCATCGCGGCGCTGAAGATGGACGATTGAGGAAGGCGTATCCGAATTTGGAAAGTCATAGAGGGGCACGTGATGTCGGAAGCTCAGGATGCCGCGCTTCACGGGCTATCTCTTTTGCGCAAAGCGGTTCGCCTTCTTCTCGAAGACAATCCGCAAGGCCTGACCAATGTCGAAATCGCGCGTGCGTTGGGGCTTGAGTCGCCCAGAGGCACGGCGCAGAAAAACTATCTGACCTGGACAATTTTGAAGCAGCTTGAGAACGAAGGTAAACTGGAATCCTTCCTGATCAATGGTGCCGGGCGCTTGCGTTATCGGCTCCCTAAGGTCGTTAGCTGATCAAAAACTAGGGCGCTCACGATGCCCGAAATCCTTCCCGGCGTCGTCTATACCCCCGGCTATCTCGCGCCCGCCGAGCAGGAGGCGCTGGTTGCGGAGCTGCGCGAGGTCGTGCGCGCCGCGCCCTTGTTCACGCCGGTCATGCCGCGCACCGGCAAGCCGTTTTCGGTGCGCATGACCAATTGCGGGTCGCTCGGTTGGGTGTCGGACCGCGAGCGCGGCTATCGCTATCAGCCGAGCCATCCCGAAACGGCGGCGCCCTGGCCGCCGATCCCGGCGCTGGCGCTCAGGGCTTGGGAGGAATTGGGGCGCTATGTCGCGCCGCCCGAGGCCTGCCTTGTCAATTTCTACGACGCCAGCGCCCGCATGGGCCTGCATCAGGACCGCGACGGGGCGGATGTCGCCGCGCCGCTGGTGTCGCTGTCGCTTGGCGCAAGCTGCCTGTTTCGCCTCGGCGGCGTCGAGCGCGGCGCGCCGACGCGCTCGTTCAAGCTGCATGCGGGCGACGCTCTGGTGCTGGCGGGACCGGCGCGGCTCGCCTTTCACGGCGTCGACCGCATCCTGCCCGGCCCCGCGCCGTTCCTGCCGCAGGGCGGGCGCATCAACCTCACCTTGCGCCGGGTAACGAAGCCGGATTGAGTTTATTTCGTCTCGCCGGCGTCTTGCAGCATGCGGTTGAAGCTGCGCCCTTCCGGCTGCGCTTCGTTGGCCGGCTGGCTCGCGGCGCGCGAATAATCCGCGCCGGTGACGTTGGAGAGGTCCGCGCCCGCCAGTTCCGCCCCGTCGAAGCGGGCGTGATGCAGGCTCGCGCCAGTGAGCCTGACGCCGCGCAGGTCGGCGCGGCTGAAATCCGCGCCTTCCGCGTCCGCCCCGGTCATCGTCGCGCCGGCCAGACGCGTCTCGATCAGTTTCGCCGCGCTGATCACGCCGCGCAGCATATAGACGCCCTGCAGGTTGGCGCGCGACAGGTCGGCGCCCTCCATCAGGATGTCCTTGAGATGCGCGCCGGTGAAATCCGCGCCGACGGCGGAGGTTCCGATCAGGTTTGCGCCGAACAGATAGGCGTTGCGCAGGTCGGCGCCTTCAAGATCGGCGCGGTCGAAAATCGTGTGGAACAGGTCTGCGCCGGCCAGATTGGCGCGCTTCAGGCTGGCCCCGGTCAGGTTGGCCCATTTCAGATTGGCCTCGCGCAGGTCCGCGCCATCGAGCTTTGCCCCGCGCAGGTCGGCGTTTTCGAACTTCTGGCCGGCGAATTCGCAATTCGTCAGGTCGGCGCGCGGGGCCGGCGTGCAATCGGCCTGCGCCGCGCCGGTCGCGGCGAGAATTGCGACGATCGAGGCATATGCGCGTGCGCCCATGCGAACCTCCCCGAAGCGGCGGCGTGTTGTTGTTTTGTCGATGCCGGATCGGGAAAGCGTAACAAGCCAAAAAAGGCGCGCAAGCGCTTGCGCGCCGCGCGCCTGACTTATGTCAAGCCAATCGCGAAAAAGCGCGGGTCAGGCCTTCGGGCCGCCGCGCGATACGCCGACCTTGGCCGGGCGCAGGCAGCGCTCTCCGATGGCGTAGCCTTCCTCGACGACCTGCAGCACCGTGCCGGTGGCGACGCTCTCGTCGGGAATTTCGAACAGGGCTTCGTGCATGTTGGGGTCGAACTTCTGCCCCTGCGGCTCGAGCTTCTTGACGCCGTGGCGGGCGAGGCGCTGGGCGAAGTCGCGCGCGGTGACTTCCATGCCCTCGACGAAGCCGGCGAGCTGCGCGTCGGCCGCGGCGCGGGCCTCGGCCGGCAGGCTGGCGAGCGCGCGGGCGAGATTGTCGGCGAAGCCGAGCATGTCGCGGGCCATGGCGGTCACGCCATAGGCCTTGGCGTCGGCGACTTCCTTCTCGGTGCGGCGGCGCAGGTTCTCCATTTCGGCGAGCGTGCGCAGCAGCTTGTCCTTCAGCCCGGCGTTCTCGGCATAGAGGTTTTCGAGCTCGGTGAAGGGCTCCGGCTCGTTGACGCTCGCCTGCGCGTCCGGCTCGGACAGCGACGTCGGATGCGGGGCGGCGGTCGCGGCGGGATCGTGCTGGGCGTCGTTCGCTTTGGGATCGGTCATGATCGCTCGATTGCTCTGAAAATCGGTTCGTCGCAGGGATATCAGGCGCGCGCGCGCAAAAATCAACCCATTCGCCTCAGCCGAAACACTCCAGCAGGTGCTTGCGGATCGTCGCCTGCCGTGATGCGGACGTGACTTTCGCGCCGGTCAGGTCGGTGACGTAGAACACGTCCACCGCCTTCTCGCCGAAGGTGACGACATGCGCCGAGCCGATGTTGAGGTTGAGCTTGGAGATGGCGCGCGTCAGCTCATAGAGCAGGCCGGGCCGGTCGAGGCCCGACGTCTCGATGACGGAAAAGGCGTTCGACAGGCTGTTGTCGATGGTCACGTCGGGCGCGATGGCGAAGGCGTCGGTGCGCGCCTTCGCGCCCGCCTTGGCGGCGATCATGTCGGCGAGCTTGATCTCGCCGCGCAGCGCCTTCTCGATCGTCTGGGCGATGCGCTGGCCGCGGCGCAATTCGTCCTCGTCCTCATCGAAGGCGCGCGTCACGCAGATCGTGTCGAGCGCCAGCCCGTCGGTCGTGGTGAAGATCTGCGCGTCGACGATATTGGCGCCGCTCGCCGCGCACGCCCCGGCGATGATCGACAGCAGCCGCGGATGGTCGGGGGCGACGACGGTGAGCTCGGTCACGCCGCGAAAGGCGTCGGCGGCGACTTCCGTCGCCAGCGATTTCATCTCGACCGAGGTCATGTGCAACAGATGCGCGTGCTTGATCTTGTGCGGCAGATCGACCTTGAGCCAATAGGCCGGGTAATGGCGGGCCGCATAGGCCTCGAAATCCGGGTCGGACCAGGCCGGCAGGGCGCGGCGCAATTCCTCCTGCGCCTGGGCGACGCGGTGCTTGCGCGCCATGGCCGAATGGCCGCCGGCGAGCACGACCTCCGTCTCCCAATAGAGCGTGCGCAGCAATTCGCCCTTCCAGCCGTTCCAGACGCCGGGGCCCACGGCGCGAATGTCGGCCACCGTCAACACCAGCAGCATTTTCAGCCGCTCGCGCGTCTGCACCAGAGCGGCGAAGGTCTCGATCGTGCGTCGGTCGCTGAGGTCGCGGCTCTGCGCCGTGTTGGACATGACCAGATGCTGCTCGACCAGCCAGGCCACGCTTCCCGTCTCGGCGTCGGACAGGCCGAAGCGCGGCCCGAGCTTGCGGGCGATCTCCGCCCCGGCGACGGAATGGTCCTCCGGCCGGCCCTTGGCGATGTCATGCAGGAAGACCGCGAGATAGAGCGCGCGCCTGTGGGCGATGGTCGGCATGATCTCGGTGGCGAGCGGGTGATCGGCCGCCAGCCGCCCCGCCTCGATGTCAGCCAGCGCGCCGATGGCCCGCAGCGTGTGCTCGTCCACCGTATAGTGATGATACATATTGAATTGCATCATCGCCACGACGCGGCCGAAATCCGGAATGAAGCGGCCGAGCACGCCGGCCTCGTTCATCCGCCGCAACACGATCTCGGGATTGTTCTTCGACGTCAGGATGTCGAAGAACAGCGCGTTCGCCTCCGCATTGGCGCGCAATGGCGCGTCGATGCGCTTCAGCGACAGCGTCACCAGCCGCGTCGCGTCGGGATGGATGTCGAGGCTGTTGCGGTCTGCGATCCAGAACAGGCGGATGAGATTGACCGGATCGCGCTCGAACACGTCGGTGCGCGCCACGGTGACGCGGTTCGTCTCGATGGCGAAATCGCGCGATTGCAGCGTGCGCCGGCGTTTGAACTTGCCGACGAAGCGGTTGAGCATGGCGCGCGGCTTGGCCTGGCGCTCCTCCATCGCCGCGCAGACGATGGCGGTGAGGTCGCCGACCGCCTTGGCGATCAGGAAGTAATGCTTCATGAAGCGTTCGACGTCGGACAGGCCGGCATGTCCGGCATAGCCGAGGCGCGTGGCGATGGCGCGCTGCACGTCGAAACTCAGCCGCTCTTCGGCGCGGCCGGTGACGTAATGCAGGTGGCAGCGCACCTTCCACAGGAATTCCTCGCAGCGGCGAAACAGCCTGAATTCCGGTTCGGTGAACAGCCCGGCGGCGACGAGCTCTTCCGCCTCGCGCACGCGGTAGACGTATTTGGCGATCCAGAACAGCGTGTTGAGATCGCGCAGGCCGCCCTTGCCCTCTTTCACGTTGGGCTCGACCAGATAGCGCGACGAGCCGGCGCGCGACACGCGCTGCTCGCGCTCGGCCAGCTTGGCCGCGACGAATTCCGGCGCCGTGCTGCGCACGATCTGGGCGTCGAAGCGGGCGCGCAGCTCGTCGAACAGGGCGGCGTCGCCGAGGATGAAGCGCGCCTCGAGCAACGCCGTGCGCACCGTCATGTCGGCGCGCGCCTGGCGCAGGCATTCCTCGACCGAGCGGGTGGAATGGCCGACCTTCTGGCGCAGGTCCCACAGCACGTAGAGCACGGCCTCGGTGACGCTCTCGCTCCACGCCGTCTCCTTGTAGGGCAGCAGGAACAGCAGATCGATGTCCGAGCCCGGCGCCAGCGTTCCGCGCCCATAGCCGCCGACGGCGACGATGCAGATGCGCTCGCCGAGCGAGGGATTCTCGGCCGGATAGAAATAGGCGACGACGTAATCGTAGATGGCGCGCAGCAGCTCGTCCTCGACGTCGGCGATCTGCTGGGCGCAGACGAGGCCGTTGCCGCGCTCCTCGAGCTCGGCGCGCGCCTTGCCGCGGCCCTCCTCGAGCGCCGTGCGGAAGCGCTCCACCGCAAGGCGGCGGAATTCGTCGTCGCTCGCCGTCTTGGCCCGCAGCCTTTCGAGGTCGGCGGCGACCAGGCGGCGGTCGAAGAACACGTCGCCCGCCGCCCTGCGCTGGCGTTGCGCGCGGGCGGCCTCGGCCGCGGCGAGGGTCGAAGCGGTGATCATGCGACATTTTAGCACAACCGCGGGCGATTTGCGTCCTGCCGCCCGCGCGCAAATTTTAAGCGCCGCGCGCCGCCTTCTTGGCCTCGATGGCGTCCCAGATGGCGGCTGCGATGTCCGGCCCGCCGAGCCGCTTGATGGCGCGCAGGCCGGTCGGCGAGGTGACGTTGATCTCGGTGAGATTGCCGTCGATGACGTCGATGCCGACGAACAGCAGGCCGCGGTTTTTCAGCTCCGGCCCGATCGTTTCGCAGATCTCGCGCTCGCGCGGCGACAGGTCGGTCGCCGCCGCCGCGCCGCCGCGCACCATGTTGGAGCGAATGTCGTTTTCGGCCGGCACGCGGTTGACCGCGCCCGCCGCCTTGCCATCGACGAGAATGATGCGCTTGTCGCCCTTCGCCACGGCGGGCAGGAATTTCTGCACCACCCATTGCTCGCGGAACGTGGCGGCGAACAGGTCGAACAGCGAGCCGAAATTCGGGTCGACGCGGCTGAGCTTGAACACCGACGCGCCGCCGTGGCCGTGCAGCGGCTTCATCACCACCTCGCCATGTTCGGCGCGGAACGCCTCGATTTCCGCCTTGTCGCGGGTGATCAGCGTCGGCGGCATCAGCTGCGGGAATTGCAGCACGAACAGCTTTTCCGGCGCGTTGCGCACGCTTGCCGGATCGTTGACGACGAGCGTGCCCGGCCCGAGCATTTCGAGCAGGTGCGTCGAGGTGATATAGGCGAGGTCGAAGGGCGGGTCCTGGCGCAGCAGCACGACGTCGGCCCTGGCGAGATCGAAGCGCTGGGCCTCGCCGAGCGTCACATGGTCGCCGGCGACGTCGCGCAGCGCGACCGGGCGGACCTCCGCCACCACGCGACCGCCCGCCAGGCTCAGCTTGTCGGGCGTGTAATAGACGAGGGAATGGCCGCGCGCCTGCGCTTCCAGCATCAGCGCGAAAGTGGAATCCCCGGCGATGTTGATCCGCTCGATGGGGTCCATCTGGACGGCGACGGTCAGGCTCATGGCGTCTCTCTGTCTGGCTGCGCGCTAAAAGCGCGAGACAGCTTTGGGCCATAGCGGCGCGCCCCGTGTCAATCCTGCCGTTATTAACTCTGTGTGAAGCGCACGCGCCTAAGATTAAAACAGGTCTTTCAAGGTGAACCCATGCGCTCCACTTCGCTCGGCAGCAGTCTCGTGTTCCGGCAGGCTCTCTTTGCCGCGATTCTCGTCGCCGGCGGCCTGCTCGCCTACATTCAGGCGGCCGCCCTGCGCGAACATGCCGCAACGCTCATGGCGCTTGATCCGGCGCGAATGGCGCTGGAGGCCAAGGCCCTCGGGGCAGAACTCGAAAATCTCGCCAGCTTCCTGCTGCTCGGCACGCTGTTCGGCGCGGCGATCATCTTCGGCGTGTCCATGCCGATCATGCAGCGCACGCTGGCCAGACCCGTTCGCCGCCTCGCCGAACAAATGGCCGAGCTGGCCAGCGGCAAGACCGACATGGACATTGCCGGCGCCGAGCGCGCCGACGAGATCGGCGAGATCGCCCGCTCGTTGTGCGTGCTGCGCGACGCGGTGCGCACCAACATCGCGCTGCTGGAGGAAATCAAGGCCGGCGACGACCGCGCCGCGCGGCTGGAGCGCGTCGAGGCGTTCTCGGGCGAGCTGACGGGCGCCATGTCGCGTCTAAGCGCGATGACGGGCGCGATGACCGCAGCTTCCGAAGCGATGATCGCGGCCTCACGCCGCGCCGGCGAAGGCGCGACGCAGGCCCGCACGGCGTCCGGCAGCGCCGCGCTCGACGTGTCGTCGGTCGCCGGCGCTGCCGAACAATTGCTTGCCTCCATCGAGGAAATCAGCCGGCAGGTGGTGCAGTCCACCGGCGTCGTGCGCAAGACCGTCGCCGAGACCAAGGCGACGGGCGCGGGCATGGATCGCCTCGCCTCGGCCGCCCAGCGCGTCGGCGACGTCGTCAGCCTGATTTCGCGCATCGCCGCCCAGACCAACCTGCTCGCCCTCAACGCCACGATCGAGGCCGCCCGCGCCGGCGAGGCCGGCCGCGGCTTCGCCGTGGTCGCCCAGGAGGTCAAGACGCTGGCGACGCAGACCGCCAAGGCGACGCAGGACATCGCCGACCAGATCGCCGAAATGCAGGCCGCCACCAATCTCTCGGTGTCGGCCATCGGCGCGATCCAGGAGCGCATCGGCGAGGTCGAGCAGATCACCGCCATCATCGCCGCGGCGGTGCACGAACAGGGCGCCTCGACGCAGGAGATCGCCCGCAACGTGCGCTCGGCCGCGTCGGGCGCAGCCTCCATGTCCTCGCACGTCGAACGCGTCGCCGAGGCGGTGCAGTCGACCGGCTCCAATGTCGACATCGCCGTCAGCCTGTCGCGCGACCTCGACCAGCTTGCGGCCAAGATGCGCGCCGCCGTCGACGCCTTCGCCGCCAGCCTGCGCGCGGCCTGACGGCCTCAGCCGAGCCGCAGCTCCACCGCCGCGACCGCATGGCGCGGCGCGCGCCACGGCGCGAGATAGACCGCGTCGGCGCGCAGGATGTGGTCCGACGCCCACGGATTGGCGGAAAGCCAGACCGACGCCGCGCGCGACAGGCGGGCGCGCTTGGCCGGCGTGATGGCGGCCATCGCCGCTTCGATCTCGGGCCGCGCCTTGACCTCGACGAAGGCGATGGTGCGGCCGCGCCGCGCGATGATGTCGATCTCGCCGCCGTTGACGCGATAGCCGCGCGCCAGGATGCGGTAGCCCTTGGCCATCAGCACGAGCGCCGCGAGCCATTCGGCGCGCCGCCCGAAAGCGAGCGCCGCGCGACGGTCGCGGCCGCCGGCCGTCCGCATCAGCCTTTCGGCGCCAGTTCGACGGCGCGCGCATAGACCTTGCGGCGCGGCTGCCCAGTTTCGCCCGAGACGATGGCGGCGGCGTCCTTGACCGAATGGCTCGCCAGCGCCGCGCGCAGCCGCGCGTCGAGATCTTCTGCGCTGATTTCCGCCGCGCCGGCCGTGGGCGGCCCGACCAGCAGCACGATCTCGCCCTTGGGCGGGCCTTCGGCGGCGAGCGCCGCGGCCAGATCCGGCAGCGATCCGCGCCGCACCGTCTCGAAATGCTTGGTCAGTTCGCGCGCGATCGCCGCGTCGCGCGGGCCGAGCACGGCGGCGAGATCGGCGAGGGTTTCCGCCAGCCGGCGCGGCGATTCGAAAAACACCAGCGTGCCGGGAATGGCCGCCAATTCGGCGATGCGGCCGCGCCGCGCCCCCGATTTCGGCGGCAGGAAGCCCTCGAAGAAGAAGCGGTCCGTCGGCAGGCCGGCGACGACGAGGGCGGCGAGCACGGCGCTCGCGCCCGGAACCGAGGTGACGGCGATATTCTCGGCCAGCGCGTCGGCGACGAGCTTGAAGCCGGGGTCCGACACCAGCGGCGTGCCGGCGTCCGAGATCAGCGCCAGGGCTGCGCCTTCCTTCAGCCGCGCGATCAGGTGCGGCCGCATCACATGGGCGTTGTGCTCGTGATAGGCGACGAGCGGCGTGGTGATGCCGTAATGGGCCAGAAGCGTCTTGCTGACGCGCGTGTCCTCGGCGATCACCGCGTCGGCGGCCGCCAGCGTCGACAGGGCGCGGAAGGAAATGTCGCGCAAATTGCCGATGGGCGTGGCGACGACATGCAGGCCGGGGCGGATCGGCTCGGCCTCGGCGCGCAATCCGAAGGCCGTATAGCCGGGGGCGCGGTCAGCGGGGCGCTCGTACGGGTCGCGCTCGGCCATGCGGCCTTCTCCTGTTCGATTTAAAAACTAATTTGTTCGATATATAGAACAAAATGTTGTGCAAATGCAAGCATCGGGCGTCAACGCGCCACGCGCCGGGCGATTGCGGCATTTACCAGCTTATCCCCGAGCCCCGGCGCATGATAGAAGGGCGGGAATTTGACTTTGCCGGGCGCGCCGCGCGCCGGCGCGGAGAAGGTTGACGATGACCTCATTGTTGCGCGCTGCCCGTCCCCTCTCGATCGCCGCGCTGGCGTTGGCGCTGGCCGCCTGCACCGGCGGGCCGATGGGCGGCATGGGACCGCGCTCCGACGCCCCGCCGCCGGAGGCCAAGCCTGCCTCAGCCGACACGATCGGCACGGGGCCGGTCAAGGTGGCGCTCATCCTGCCGATGACGCAGAATTCCGGCCCGAGCGTCGTCGGCGCCTCGCTGCGCAACGCGGCCGAGCTGGCCATCGCCGAATCCGGCGGCGCCGACATCACCGTTCTCGTCAAGGACGACCGCTCCTCGGCCGAGGGCGCGCGCACCGCCACGGAAGCGGCGATCGCCGAGGGCGCCGAACTGATCATCGGCCCGCTGTTCGCCGCCGGCGTGCGCGAGACGGGCCGCGTCGCCCGCAACGCCCGCCGTCCGGTCATCGCCTTCTCGACCGATTCGGGCGCCGGTTCGAACGGCGTCTATCTTCTGTCCTTCCTGATCGAATCCTATGTCGACCGCATCGTCGACTACGCCGCCTCGAAGGGCAAGAAATCCGCCGCCGCGCTCGTGCCCAACAGCGATTACGGCAATGTCGCGCTTGCCGCCTTCCAGCAGGCGGCGGCGCGCCGCGACATGCGCGTCATGGCGATCGAGCGTTATTCGGGCGCGGACGTCGGCGCGGCGGCGCAGAAGATCGCCGGGCTCGGCGGCCAGATCGACACCCTGTTCCTGCCGGAGCAGGCCGAGGCGATGGCCGCGGTGGCGCAGGCCCTGACCGCCAACGGCCTCGACGGCCGCAAGGTGCAGATCCTCGGCACCGGCCTGTGGAACGACGCGCGCGCGCTGAAACTGCCGGCGCTGCAGGGCGCATGGTTCGCCGCGCCGGAGAATGGCGGCTTCAACGCCTTCGCCGCCCGCTATCGCGCCAAGTTCAACGCCGATCCGACGCGCATCGCCACGCTCGGCTATGACGCCGTGTCGCTTGCGGCGGCGCTGGCGCGCACGCAAGGCTCGCAGCGTTTCTCCGACAGCGTGCTGACCAATTCGTCGGGCTTCAACGGCGCCGACGGCGTCTTCCGCTTCCGCGCCGACGGCCTCAACGATCGCGGCCTCGCCGTGCTGCAGATCAACAATGGCGCGGCAAGCCCGGTGTCGCCCGCGCCGAAGTCCTTCTCTGGAACCTGAAGCGCCGCCTTACGCCGCCAGGTCGGCCACGACCGCGTCGAGCACGGGGAAGCCCTCGGGCGTGACGCGGATGCGGCCCTCGGCGGTTTCTTCCGCCATGCCGTCCTCGACCAGCGCGGCGATGCGCGCAGGATTGAGGGCGCGGCCCGTCAGTTCTGCGTAGCGGCCGGGGTCGATGCCCTCGACGAGGCGCAGGCCCATCAGCAGGAATTCGTCGCCCATCTCCTCGGCCGAGAGCAATTCGTCCTCGACGAGGCCATGGCCTTCCGTCTCGACGACGGTCAGCCACATTTCCGGATGCGCCTCGCACGATTGCGCCCGCCGCCCGCTGGGCGTGATGATGCGGCCATGCGCGCCGGGGCCGACGCCGGCATATTCGCCATAGCGCCAATAGACGAGATTGTGCCGGCTCTCGCAGCCGGGCCGCGCGTGGTTGGAAATCTCGTAGGCCGGCATGCCGGCGAGCGTTGTCACCTCCTGCGTCACGTCCCACAGGGCGCGCGAGACGTCGGCGTCGGGCATGGCCAGCTTGCCGGCGGCGTAGAGCCGCTCGAACATCGTGTCGGGTTCGATCGTCAGTTGATAGAGCGACAGATGTTCCGGCGCGCGGGCGATCGCGTCTTCGAGTTCGGCTTTCCACGCCGCCGGGCTCTGGCCGGGGCGGGCGTAGATGAGGTCGAAGGAGGCGCGCGGGAAGATCGACACCGCCGTCTCGACGGCGGCGAGGGCTTCGGCCGCCGTGTGCAGCCGCCCCAAAGCCTTGAGGTCGGCGTCGTTCATCGCCTGCACGCCGAGCGACACGCGGTTGACGCCGGCGGCGCGATAGCCGCGGAAGCGATCGGCCTCGACGCTGGTCGGATTGGCTTCGAGCGTCACTTCGACGTCGGGTTCGAGAGCCCAATGCTGGCCGATGGCGTCGAGAATGGCGGCGACGGTCGAAGGCTGCATCAGCGACGGCGTGCCGCCGCCAAAGAAGATCGAGCGCACTTCGCGCCCCGGCGTCAACGCGGCGCGATGGGCCAGTTCGGCGCGAAAGGCCGCAACGAAACGCGCTTCGTCGACCGGCGCCTGGCGCACGTGGCTGTTGAAGTCGCAATAGGGGCATTTCGACAGGCAGAACGGCCAGTGGACGTAAATGCCGAAGCCGGGGGTCGTCGCGTGGGGAGAAGCCATGGCCGCCTTATGCCACGCGCCGCCGGCAAGGTCACGCCTCGCGTGGATAGGCCCGCGCCAGCATCGCCCCCTGGACGAGGACAGCGGCGGGCGCAAGCGCGATGGCCAGCGCCAGCGGCGCGCCGAGGGCGGTGATGGCTGCCCCGGCGAGGCAGGCGGCGACGCCGCCCGCGTCCCATCCCCCTTCCAGCATGAAATGGAAACGGAACACGCAGGGCGTCTCCTTGGCGCGGCGATAGACCACCGCCAGCAGCGACGGAATGTAGAGCGCGCCATAAAGCGTGCCGGTCACCGACAGGATGACGACGCCCGTCGGCGTCTCCGCCCAGTAAGCCATGGCGGCGTAGAGCAGGCAGCCGAGCGCGGCGTTGACCGCGACCGCGCGGCGTCCATGGCCGAGATCGATGAAGCGGCCGAGGACGAAGCCGCCCGCCGCGCCCGCCAGCGCCGCGCCGGCCAGCAGCCAGCCATAGGCGTCGTAGCGCTCGCCGAGCGTCAGGAAGGCGGCCATGGCCCAGCCCTGCGCCCCGGCGTTGTTGATCCAGCCGTCGGTGGAGAACAAAAGCGCGCCGCTCCGCCCCGCGGCGAAGGCGCCCTCGGGGGCAATCAGCGCCATGCCTGGCTCGCGCATGGCAAGGAGCGGCGCGGCCGAGACGAGCATGATCGCGGCGGCCGCGCCGAACGCCGCCCATGGCCCGTAGCCGGCAAGCAGCGCGCCGCCCGCGATCGGCCCAGCGACCGAGGCGAGCGTCGTCAGGATCTGGCGGAAGGCGACCTGCCGCCCCATGCGGGCGGAATCGCTCAAGGCGGCGATCAGCGCATGCAGCGTCGTCCAGTAATAGACATTGCCCAGCCCGCCGATCAGGCAATAGCCGACGAGCCAGCCGTCGAGGCCGCGCACCTGCGCCAGCGCCGCATATTGGCCGGCGGTGAGCAGGCAGCCGAGCGCCAGCGTCGTCTTCAGCCCGAGGCGCGGCGCGCTCCACAAGGCCAGCGGCCGCAGGACGAAGCGCAGCGCCAGCACTGCGCCGAAGATGAGAAACACGGCCGAGGGCGACAAGCCCTGCCGCAGCAGGAAGGCGGCGGAGAACGCCCCCGCCATGCAGATCGCCAGCGTTTGCAGGCCGCAATGCAGGTTGAGGCGCGTCAGGTCGGGATTGCCCAGCATGACGCGCCGCCGCTCAGCGCGCGAGGCAGGCGCGGGCGAAAAGCTGGAAGGCGCGGGCGCGATGCGACAGGGCCTGCGAGCCATCAGCCGGAATGCCGTGCTTTTCCTCCGACGCCATCTCGCCGAACGTGCGGTCATGGCCGTCCGGCTTGAAAATCGGATCGTAGCCGAAGCCGAGCGCGCCGCGCGGCGGGAAGACGAGATCGCCGAACACCTTGCCCTCGAACGCCTGCGTCTCGCCGTCGGGCGACGCCAGCGCGATGGCCGAGACGAAATGCGCCCGGCGCGAGGCGTCGGCGCCGCTGGCCAGAACCTCGCGTTCGATGCGGCTCATCGCCGCAGCGAAGTCCTTCGCCTCGCCGGCCCAGCGCGCCGAATAAATGCCGGGCGCGTCGCCAAGCGCCTCGACGCAGAGGCCGGAATCGTCGGCCATGGCGGGCAGGCCGGACGCCCTGGCCGCCGCCTCGGCCTTGATGACGGCGTTTTCGACGAAGCTCGCCCCCGTCTCGTCCGGCTCCGCCAGCCCGAGTTCGCCGGCCGACACGGCCTCGACGCCATAGGGCGCCAGCAATTCGCGCATTTCGCGCAGCTTGCCGGGATTGTGCGTGGCGATGACGATTCGCGTCGGACGCGCGCTCACGCCACGGCCGCCTTCTGCAGCGCGACGAGATGGGCGACGCCCTGCTTGGCGAGGCTCAGCATGGCCTGCAATTCGGCCTCCGAGAACACGGCGGCCTCGGCGGTGGCCTGGATCTCGACGAGCCCGCCCGTGCCGGTGATGACGAAATTGGCGTCGGTCTCGGCCGCCGAATCCTCGAGATAATCAAGGTCGAGCGCCGGCTCGCCCTTCGAAATGCCGCAGGAGACGGCGGCGACATGGTCGCGCAGCGGCATGTCCTTGATGATCGAGCGACCGCGCATCCATTTCAGGCAATCATGCAGCGCCACCCAGGCGCCGGTGATCGCGGCGGTGCGGGTGCCGCCATCGGCCTGCAACACGTCGCAATCGATGGTGATCTGGCGTTCGCCGAGCAATTGCAGGTTGGTGACGGCGCGCAGCGAGCGGCCGATCAGGCGCTGGATCTCATGCGTGCGGCCGGAGACCTTGCCCGCCGACTCGCGCCGCGTGCGCGTGTGGGTGGCGCGCGGCAGCATGGAATATTCGGCCGTCACCCAGCCGCGGCCCTGACCGCGCAGCCACATCGGCGGCTTGTCCTCGAGCGAGGCGGTGCACAGCACATGCGTCTCGCCGAACTTGACCAGGCAGGAGCCCTCCGCATAGCGCGCGACATTGCGCTCCAGAATGACGGGACGCATTTCATCGGCGGCGCGCTTGGACGGACGCATGGGCTCTCTCTCCTGTTTCGGACGCGGAGGTTCTAGAGCATATGCCCGAAAAGTCGAACGGCTTTTCGGATCGGCATATGCGGAGAGGGAAGCCTATGCCCGAAAAGTCGAACGGCTTTTCGGATCGGCATATGCGGAGAGGGAAGCCT
>ERZ1645192.1040-NODE-1040-length-23380-cov-7.560686_pt1 | contig 23380 bp, 20 predicted proteins | sample MGYA00575354_ERZ1645192 | MGnify/ENA primary metagenome ERZ1645192 (study PRJEB40844, sample SAMN11349763) | freshwater sediment metagenome | isolation source: river sediment | host: Sediment | place: India: Faizupur Khadar , New Delhi | collected 2017-02-21 ... | reverse complement strand
AAGATCTTCTTGAATCCTTCCCTTATCCCTTCGCCCACCTTTTTCGTGCCTTCGGTGCCGACACCGAAGACGGAACCGCCGATGTCCTTGATCGAAACGCCCAGTTTCTCGGCAATGCCAAGTGAAAGTTTCCCCATGAAATTTTCCGCTATGTTGAACTTCGGGTTGTCGAGGTCCCCCGACACGACAAAATCAATGGGCAGCTGGTCCCCGCTTTTCTTCATGACACCGAGGACCATCGATGCCGGGACGCCCATGAAACGGTCGCCCATGCCGGACCCGGTTTCCAATTCCAGGCCCTTCAGCACCGCGTGGCCGGGCGCATTGATCCTGCGATTCACGACCTTTGCCTTCACATCAAGGTCCATAAGCCCCTTTTTGACATGCACACTCCTGGTCTGCCTGTCGTAATACGGCTTGAAATGCGTGATATCGAGGTTCCTCACATGCGATGACGATTCTACGTCCTGCGAGGCAAACGTGATCGTGCCTTCGCTCTTGATGCTTGCGGTGCTTGTCCCCGTCGGCACATGGGCCTGAATTGAATATTTTGTCGGCTCATTTGCAAAGGGGTAGGAAAGATGCGCCAGCTGCATCTCGATGTCCCGCACTTTTGTCAACACGGGGACGCGCGGCGTTTTCCGGTCAAGGTAATCCACGGAGCCATGGCGGACCACGATCTCGTTAAAAGTGACCGGCCCTTTCGGCTTCTCCTTTTCGGCGGGCCTCTTTTCGGGCCTCTTTTCGGAGGGCTTCTTGTCGCCGCCGGGAAATGCGGGACTCACGAGACGGCCCTTATTGTCGACCTCAACATAGATGTACGGCTTTTCAAGGCGAAGGCTCGAAATTATATACTTTTCCCGGAAGATGTTCATGAAATCGGCCCGCACCATGAGTTCCTCGACGCGGACCACCTGCCTGCCCGCCCTGTCCTTCATGACGACGTTCCGGGCCCGGACGCTTCCCCACTTCAGATCGATGCTTTCGATGGAAAACTCTTTCCCGAGCGCCCGTTCAACACCCGCTTTCGCAATGACATTGGCATACCTGACGAGTGCCAGGCCGGCAATGATAAAGATGCACACCACGGCCCCCGCGATTATCAGGACTATCTTCGATCTTCGTGCCATGTTCCCATCCTGCAGAGAATATTTTATACTAGTATACAGGACGAAATGAGAGAATAAAAGATTCATACCGAGGAGGGCCCCAATGTCGATATTATTTGAGTTCGCCATGTTCCCCACCGACAAAGGCGAAAGTGTAAGCGCGTATGTTTCGCGCCTTCTCACAGTCATTGACGACAGTGCCGCTGCATACAGGCTCACCCCCATGGGGACCATCGTCGAAGTGGAAACGATGGACGCGGCTCTGACGATCATCAGGAAGTGCTACGAACAGCTCGAGCCCGACTGCGCCCGGATCTATTCAACGGTCAAGTTCGACATCCGCAGAGGCCCCGTCGGCAGGATGGAAGGGAAGGTTGCCTCCGTCGAGGCGAAGGCGGGACGGAAGCTCAGGACGTAAGGATCGTTCTGCGTTCTGCGTTCTGCGTTATGAAGATTGGAAAAATATGAAAAGTTTCCCGGCGAGAACTTTTCCCGGTTTTTAACGCAGAACGCAGAACGCAGAACCTCGCAGTACCTGAAATCACTTGACAGTCCGACACGCTCAAGGCTTAAAATAGAACAACGTTACGAGACCGGAGGTGTTCCATTCCTGCCATCTTCAAGCCATCAAAGGTGATCGCTATCGGCCTGAATTATCGTGACCACGCGAACGAGCTCAACATGCCGGTCCCTGAATACCCTATCGTTTTCTTGAAACCCCCGACATCCGTCATCGAGGACGGAGATGACATCATCCTCCCTCCCCAGACGCAGGAGCTTCACTACGAAGGGGAACTCGGCATCGTCATTTCCCGGCAGGTAAAGAATGTGCCGGCCTCCGATGCCGACCGGTACATCGCCGGATTTACATGTGCCAACGACGTCACCGCGCGGGACCTCCAGCGAAAGGACGGCCAGTGGACGCGTGCAAAGTCTTTCGACACCTTCTGTCCCTTAGGTCCCCGGATCGTCAAAGATGTCGACCCGGGAAAGCTGGGCATCACGACCCGCGTGAACGGGCAGATACGGCAGCAGTCAACAACGGCGAACATGATATTCAGTGTTTACGAACTCGTTTCATTCATATCGGGCATCATGACGCTTCTGCCGGGAGACGTCATAATAACGGGAACACCGCCCGGCGTCGGGCAGCTCTATCCCGGCGATACGGTCGAGATAGACATAGAGCGCATCGGGGTCCTGAAAAATACGGTCCGCAGGGCCACGTAAGAGAATCGGGGCCTGCGGCAAAACTTCAAGGAGCAGCTATGGACAACATCACATTCGATGATTTCGTCAAGGTCGATCTCAAGGTTGCCGAGATCAAGGCGTGCGAGGATATTGAGGGCGCCGACAAGCTCTACAAGCTGACCATTGACATGGGTGAGGAACGCACGATCGCGGCGGGGATCAAGCAGTACTATTCAAAAGAGGAACTGATCGGAAAGAAGATCGCCGTCGTGGCCAACCTCGAGCCCCGGAAATTACGGGGGATCATGTCACACGGGATGCTTCTCGCGGCTTCGAGCGATGACCGGTCTTCGATCGTACTTCTCACTCTGGACAAGGACATACCGAACGGAAGCAAGATCTCGTAAACAGGGATGACCCAGCACATATTCCTTTTTGTGGCAGGCCTCGCCCTCTTTCTTCTGGGCATGGTCAAGCTGAGCGAGCAGATGCAGCGCGTGTTCAGCTCGCGCATACGTGAATATATCCGCATCGCGGTCAGAAAGCCCTTCTCCGGCCTCGTCATGGGGCTCATCACGACGATATTCTTCCAGAGCAGCTCCGCGGCGACACTCCTGACAATGGGGCTTGTCAGCGCGGGGCTTGTCAGTTTTTACCATTCCCTCGGCATAATCCTGGGCGCCGACATCGGGACCACACTCACGATACAGCTTGTTGTCTGGAAGGTCACGGACATATCACCCGTATTTCTCATCGTCGGCATCAGCCTGTACTTCATGGGCAAAGACCACCTGAAGATCGTCGGTGAAGCCCTTCTCTATTTCGGAACGATCTTTTACGGATTGAGCCTCATCGGACAGGCATCGGCCCCTCTCAAGGACAGCCCGGCCTTCGTATCCTATTTTCTCTCGGCACACCATCCCATGACAGGGCTGCTGATCGGCCTCATCTTTACCGCGATCGTCCATGCCTCGGCGATACCCATCAGCATGCTCGTCATGCTCGGGATGCAGGGGTTGATATCGATCGACAACGCCCTGCCGATCGTCATCGGGGCAAACGTCGGCACAACGGCGACCGCCCTGATGGGCTCGATCGCCAGCGATATAAACGGGAAAAGGATGGCGCTCGCCCACCTCATATTCAAATGCTCCGGGGCCCTCGTATCGATGCTGCTGCTCGGGCAGTTCATAGACCTTCTGAAGGCCGCCTCGCCGAGTATCGCCCAGCAGGTCGCGTTCGGGCATTTCCTGTTCAATCTCGCTATCGTTGTCATGTTTATCTTCATCCTTTCACCATTCTCGGCGTTCGTCCTCAGGATACTCCCCGGGCAGCAGGAGGTCATACCCCTGTGGCCGGAGTATCTTCACACCAGATATCTTACAGAGCCCCGCAAAGCGCTCGTGTGCGTCAGAGATGAGCTCAAGCGGCAGATCGTTCTATCGGAAAGGATGTGCCGCACGGCACTCGAGCAGTATATCAAGTACAGGCCGGTCAAGCAGCGCAACGTGATGTACATGGAACTGGTCATGGACAATCTCCAGGCCGAGATCACGCGGTACCTCTGGGGCATATCCTGCGGCGCATTGTCCGAACCTCTCACCCGCCTTCTCTTCGCGTATTCGTCCTTCGCGTATGACATAGAAAGGATAGGCGACAGGTCCGTGAACCTCGCCGAGCTGGCGGAGCAAAAATCGAGGAGAAAGGCCCATTTCACCCCCACGGCCAACGAAGAGCTCCGCGCGATAGGGACCCTGGTCCTCGAGAACCTGGGTGACGCCATAAAGCTCGTGGATGGGAAGAACATCGATATCATCCGTGTTGTCATGGAGCGCGAACGCAGGATCGACGTGAAGATAAAGAAGGCGATCGGCTCCCACCTTGAACGCTTTTATAAAAAAATGTGCGTCGCCGAAGCGGGCCCCATATATGTCGACGTGCTCGTCAATCTCGAAAGGATATCGGACCATTGCCGGCTGATCGCACAACTTACCAACGAACTGGAAGATAACTTGCTCAGCGACAGGCAATAGGCGATGGGGAATCTTTCTCAATGAATAACTTCTATTGCCCATCGCCCATCGCCTGTTTTATTATTATCATGAGATCAAAAAGGAGGCCGCCATGACGGAAACGAAACTCAAGATAGAGGGCATGAGCTGCCAGCATTGCGTTCAGGCGGTAAAGAAGGCGTTGTCCGGGATCGCGGGCGTCGATTCGACCGACGTTGAGATCGGCAGCGCAACCGTGCTCTACGATGATGCAAAAGCAACACGGAAAGACCTCGAGGCCGCCGTGGAAGAGGCAGGGTTCTCGATCAAGCCTTAAAGATGGACGGACTGCTAAACGCGATCAAGAACGCCCGGGAAACCGAAAAGAAGGCGGAGTTCTATTTTGCCGGGCCGGGCCGGGCCTCATAGTGGACCCGTATGGCTAGGTTCGTACTGAAAGACCCGTTCTACAAAAAGGCGAAGGACGAGGGTTTCCGTGCGCGCAGCGCATACAAGCTCAAGGACATCGACGCAAAATTCCATCTCGTAAAGAAGGGGCACGTCGTTCTCGATCTCGGCTGCTCGCCGGGCAGCTTCCTCCAGGTCCTGTCCGACATGGTCGGGGAAGCAGGGGTTGTCGTCGGCATCGACATCCTCCCCACCCCTGCCCTTCCCCGGAAGAACGTCAAGACGGTCACGGCGGACATCCGCGACGTCGATATCGTGAAGCTCTTCGGCGACCTTGGCCTTGAGTCTGCTGACACGGTCACGTGCGACATAGCGCCGAACCTCTCCGGCATCCGCGAGGTCGACGACGCCCGCATCGAAGAACTTTTCCACTCCGTTCTCGACATCGTAGCCGGAGCCCTCAAACCCGGCGGGAACTTCATCATCAAATCATTTTCGACGACAGTGCAAAAAAAGGTCGCCGCATTATTGCAGCAAAAATTTAGCAAGGTTTCTCAATACAAACCTGCGGCGTCCCGAGCCGTGAGCTCGGAAATATTCTTTATCTGCACGGGAAAAAAATAATCAAAACCGCGAGCCCCGATCGGAAGAATCCTGCCGCTGCGCGCGCGTCTTTCCTTTAGCCGTTAGCCGTTCGCCAACATCTCCTTCAATTTCACATAATCCGGCTTTCCCGTTCCCAGTTTGGGCATTTCCTTCATATAGATCATCTCGCGCGGATGGGTGAGGTCAGAGAGGCCTTTTTCGCGCAGTGTGTCGCGCGCCCTCTTGAGGTCGGCGTCCCTGCTGTTCGTGACGAGGACGAGCTTCTCGCCCTTTCTCGCGTCCGCCACCGCCATGACGGCTATCTCTTTCGTGGGGCCGAACACACCCGATAACGCCTCCTCGATCGCCGTGAGGGAGACCATCTCCCCGCTTATCTTCGAGAACCTCTTGAGCCGCCCGATTATCGTGACAAAACCGCTCTCATCGATATCGACGATGTCACCGGTATCGTACCAGCCCCCGTCCTCCGTGAGAAATTTCCTGTTTGCCGCCTCGTTCTTCAGATACCCCATCATGACATTTCCGCCCTTGACAAAGAGCCGTCCCACACGGCCGGCCTTTGTATCGATCCCGGCCACAGGCTCAACCCTGTACTCGATGCCGGGCAGGACCTTCCCGACCGTGCCGTGCTTGTTCTCGATCGCGCTGTTCATGCAGATTATCGGAGCACACTCGGTCGCCCCGTACCCGGACATGACGCGGATACCGAAGACCCTGGCGTAGCGCTCGAACACGGTCTCGCTCAGCGCCTCGGCACCGCAAAAAACATATCGCATGCTGTAAAAATCATAAGGGTGGGCCTTGCGGGAATATCCGTTCAGGAATATGTTGGTACCCATGAGGACCGTGCATCCCTCCTCATACGCGATCTCGGGGACTATCCTGTAATGCAGGGGGCTGATGTACAGGAACGAGCGGCAGCCGGCAAAAAGCGGCAGAAAGACCCCGATCGTGAGCCCGAAGCTGTGAAAGACGGGAAGGGCGTTCAAAATGTAATCAGCCTGCCCGATATCGATCCGTGAAAGGGCCTGCCAGATGTTCGTGATGATATTCTCGTGCGACAGGCACACCCCCTTCGGGACGCCCTCGGACCCCGATGTGAAGAGGACCACGGCGGGCTCCGAGGGCTCCCCCGGCAGGACTTTTGCGAGTTTCCCCGGGAACATGGCGCCGAGGAAACCCCGTAATTTATCCCGAAGACCAATGGCTGCGCGCAGGTCTTCAAGGTACACGACGTCCCTGCCTTCAAAGACCGCGGGGTCCATCTTTATCCGCTCCATGAAGGCCCGGGAACTGATGACCAGCCTTATGTCCGCTATTTCGAGTGCGTGCCCGAGGGATGTCCCGCCGCCTGAATAATTGAGCATGACGGGCACCTTCCGGTGTATAAGGAGGCCGAATATTATCAGTGCGGTCGCGCAGAGGTTCGGCAGGAGCACGCCGATGTTCCTGCCCCCGCGGGACGCGAACCTCCTTCCCAGGATGAGGGCACCCATGAGCGCTCTGCGGTGGCTTACCTCGGCCCCCGTGGCGTCCTTATACAGTATTGACCGGCCCCTTTCGCCGCAGCGCCTGACAAACTCCGCATGCAGCGTCGATTCCCGGTAATGCGCCCGGTAGAACATCTCGCAGAGCATGCCGTACATAACATGCGCGGCCTCTTTCTTCCTTTCGTGCGGCTGAATGCGGTCGAGGTCCAGAGCCGGGCGGACCGTCCCTATCGTGATCGTGACAGGCGCAAAGAGCCTCCTGCCTGGATGTTTTTTTGCAAACACCGTATTGTACGTGTTTTCCAGGTGAACGGGCAGTATCGATGCTCCGGTCTTGTATGCGACGAACCCCGCGCCCTCATAGATCTTCATCAGGTTGCCCGTTTTCGTGATGCGTCCCTCGGGGAAGATCAGAAGGGCCGTGCCGCGGTTGACCTCCTCAATGATTCCTTTGAGCGAATACGGGTTGAGAGTGTCGATCTGCACGGTATAGCGGTTCTGCATGAAGGGCCTCAGCAAGAGCTCACGGGCCCGCCCCCGGTTGACAAGGATCTTGAGGTCGATATCGAGATATGTCCAGAGCAATATACCGTCGAGAAGGCTGGCATGATTCGAAACGATGATAAGCTTATCAAACTCCCGCGGTATGTTTTGGAGGCCCTGCACCCGTACCCTGTGGCACGCGATAAAATAGACCTTGAATATGATGCGGAGCGTCAGCTCAAAAAAGGCCCGGAAGAAGCTGCGCCTCGCCTTCATCGTTCCGTCCGTCCGGCAGACATCATCTGTGCAACGTTCTTTCTGATAGCCTCGAGGACCCTGTTCAAATCCTTAAGCTCCTCTGCAGGTATTCCCATCATGAGCCGGTGGACCCCTTCGAGATAGCCGGGCTCCAGGGAATCAGCCATCTCCTTTCCCTTCTCTGTCATTGCGATCATATGCACCCGCCTGTCCTTCGGATGAGGCATCCGGACAACGAGACCCGTCCTCTCGAGCCTGTCTATTATTCCCGTCATATCCGCCTTGTTGACAACAAGCCGCCGACCGAGCGCCGACTGTGAGAGTGACCTTCCGCCGGCGCACTTGAGCTGTACAAGGACGTTGAACTGCGCGTCAGTGAGAGCGGTCCCCTGGAAATACCTGAATGCCGCGCGCGCGATCATTGTACCCGTATAGATTATGTTCAAAAGGCTCTCGTGTTCGACCGTCTGTATCGGTTCATCAAGCCCGAGCTCTTCCGCAAGGCCCATGGGCGCCTCCGTGTGTTGTTTAGATATAAACTATTATGATATATACCATAATTATACGGCCGGGTCAACCTCGTCACTATTCGCCCCCTGATCCCGTCTGCCATCTTTATTACGGTCCGAGAACCTGATATAATCTACCGGTCCGTTTTCTCAAGGCAGGCTTTTGCGGAAGCAGGAGGTTATCCGGAATGACGACAGGCATATCATTCAAGAGAGGCAGGAGGACCCCGACCCTTTTCAAACTCCTCAAGGAACGTTACACAAAAGGAGGTCTGGGAGAGAACTATATTACCGTGAAATGGGAAGAGTGGGGCAAGATGCGCTCGCTTTCCATCCTGCGGGCCGTAAGGGACAATCGCATCGCAGGCTGGATATTGTACGACAGGAAGGCAAGCACGATCGAAGAGGTCCTGGTCAGCCCCGGGTGGAAAGGCAAAGATCCACGAGGCGCAATGGTCGATACCCTCCTGGGCAGGGAAAGTCTCATTGCGGCCATTGTCCTTGACGGCGATGCTGAGAAATACCAGTTCTTGCTTGGATACGGCTTTCGGCCGGGCCTGTCTGCCCGGACCGGCGGGTTCACCGTTACAAAAATGGAATTGAGCACGGCGGTGCTTCTCGAAAAGACACGCACCGGCAAACCTTTTCAACCCTACCGCAAGAGAGAGCGTGTCGCCATCGAGAAAATACCCCCTACCCAGACATATGACGAGATAAGACAGGGTGTTCTGAATCTCATTGAAAAGCTCGGGGGTATCAGGAGGTTCGTCAAGCCCGGGCAGACCGTGGCGATAAAACCCAACATTGTCGCCGATCACGGGCTCAGAGACGGCAAGGTCATCGGCGGCATCGTGACGGACATCCGTGTCGTGAAGGCCCTGACGGACATACTGCTCGGCACTGCCTCTCATGTCTACATCACAGAAGGATCTTCCATAAACCGCAGTGCGACCGGCAAGATGTTCGCCCATTACGGCTACGGCGACGTCGTCGGCCTCGACCCGAAGAGGGTGACCCTCGTCGATCTCAACCATGACAGGGTCATCGAGAAACATGTGCCCGGCGAAAAACGCCTGGCCTCACGAAAGGTCCCCGCGACATTGGAAATGGTGGATGTCATCATCAATCTCCCCGTGCTCAAGATCCATTTTGCCGCGATCGTCTCCTTGAGCATCAAGAACCTCCAGGGTGCAATGCCGCCCCTCGAAAAATACATGTCGCATTTCTTCGGGTTGTGGCAGAACCTCGTGAACATCCATCACCTCATCAAGCCGAAATTGACGATCATCGACGGCCTGACGGGCCTCGAAGATTTCGGCCCCATCTCGGGGACCCCGAGGAAGACCAACATGCTGATCGGCGGGACGAACCCTGTCGCTGTCGACGCGGTCGCCATGCGGACCATGGGGCTCGACCCGAAGTCATCGCCCCCCGTTTTCCTTGCATGGATGCAGGGGCTGGGGCCCCTCGAGACGAGCAAGATCGATATCGCGGGAGCATCCGTCGACGAGGCGGCCCAGCAATTCGTTCAGCCTGCCATTGACGTCACGGGCGGACCTTCGCTCAGGATCCATGCGGAAAGGGCCTGCCCCGGCTGCAAGGGTTACCTGCACTTCGTCCTGTCCAAGCTCCGCAAACCGGACCCCACCGACCCGTCACGGCTCATCATCGACAGGCCGTTCGACAGACCGGTGAACATCTTCCTCGGCCCCGTGAACGCTCAGGAGGTCAAGGCGGACGAGGTGAATATCTTCCTCGGCCTGTGTCAGCAGCACAATGCCGGAAAGGGGGCCCATCTGCCCGGATGCCCGCCTCACGCGGAGGTCCTTACAACGGGCATTTTCAGCCTGTTCCCCGACATAGAAAGGCCCAAGTACGCCGACGAAACGGAGGAATCGAAACTGGGGAAGATGCTGGACGAGATCCTTAAGGAAAGATAGTTTCACGTTTCAGGCTCCCCATCCCCCCGAAACTTTGATCTCTGTTGCCGTGATGTATGATGCGTCTTCGGACGAAAGGAAAGCGACCACCCGCGCGACCTCTTCGGGCTCGCCTATCCTTCCCAGGATGCTCTCGGCGATGATGGGGTCCCGGTATTTTTCCGGCATCCTCATGATGGGCGGGGTCCTGATCATGCCGGGAACGACCGCATTCACCGTGACGCCGTCCCTCCCGCCTTCGCGCGCGAGCGTCTTCGTGAGGCCCAGAACCCCGGCCTTGGCCGCGGCATATGCGACCTCACCTTTGGCACCCATGAGCCCGTAGATCGAACTGATATTAACGATCCGCCCCCACCTGTTCGCGCGCATGTGCGGCAGGAGAAGCTTGGAGAGCAGAAAGGGCACGCCGAGGTGGATAGACAGGACCGCGTTGTAATCGTTCCTGTCTATCTTCGCCGTGATCCCGGGCCTGTCGAACCCTGCATTGTTGACAAGTATGTCCACCCTGCTTTCAGAGAGGATCTCGTCGATCACCCTGACGAGGGGCTGCGTGCGTGTAAGGTCTATGATCCTGTGATCGACCTCGGTCCCGGCCGCTTTCAGCTCCCGGACAACGTGCGGAAGCGTTTTTTTGTTCTTGTCGAGGAGGATAAGGCGTGCACCCTTAGCCGCAAAAACCTCGGCGCATGCCTTTCCGATGCCCTGCCCCGCCCCCGTGACCAATGCAGTCCTGTTCTTCAAGCTCATACCTCACCCTCGACCGGCAGATTTTAATGAAACCGTCGTATTTTACCGCATAGCAGGCGAAGGTTACAATAAAATGTCAAAGGGCTTGATTTCTTCGCCGCTTTCCTTTATTTGAATAGGGAGATCACATTTGGGGTAAGGAACATATGGAATTATTCGTGGTAATGGACAAAGCAACGCTTGGCCGGGGGGCCCTCGGTATCTTTTCGAGCATGGAGAAGGCCCGCGTATTTGTGGAAAGCATCGAGTTTCACAGCCTGGTCGTGGCCTGTTCCCTCATTGGCGCCTATGACGGATCGGGAAAGATCTATGCGGCGCATACATACGATAATTTTTACGATACGCACATGTTCGACGGGATCTATTCCGGAAGCGAGCTTGCTTACGAAGCGGTCGGGCAAAAAGGCCTCATCATCGAATTCATCATAGACCTGCCCGGTGAGAAAAAGATAATCGTATAGCCCCCTGAGCGACAATCCATTTTGCACTTCGCAGGAAAATAAGGTAATATAAACCCTGCCAAGGGTAGACACACAAGGGGAGTAGCGTCCATAGCGGCTTTATCGTCAATACGTCGGGAAGGACCGACCGGTAAGCCGGTTACGTGAGGCGTAACGAGCGAGACCTTAACCTTAACGGTACACGCGCATTGCTTTCGACCGGGTGTATCGCATTACCGCACAGGGAGAGGACTACATGGACAAACACCACTGCCACCGCGAAGAGCTGGACGCGCTGTATCGGCATTTCGGCAGCCGCCCTCAGGGCCTCGACACGCAGGAGGCCGCCGAAAAACTCCATGAGTTCGGCCCCAACGAACTAAAAGCCAAAAAGAAAAAGACACCCTTCATGATGTTCCTTGCACAGTTCAAGGATTTCATGATCCTGGTCCTTATCGCCGCCGCCGTCGTAGCGGGCATAGCCGGAGAATTAACGGACACGCTCATCATTGTTGCCATTGTCGTTGCGAACGCGGTTATCGGCTTCATCCAGGAATACCGGGCTGAAAAGGCCATTGAGGCGCTCAAGCAGATGGCAGCGCCGATGGTCCATGTGCTGCGCGACGGTCAGGCGGGCTCGATCAATTCGCGCGAACTGGTCCCCGGGGATGTTGTCCTCCTGGAAGCGGGCGCGATAATCCCCGCCGACATCCGGCTCATCGAAAGCGCCCAGCTGAAGATCGACGAAGCGGCCCTCACCGGGGAATCGGTCCCCGTGGAGAAATCTGCCTGCCAATTGTCGGACCCCGAACTGCCCCTGGGTGACAGGGTGAACATGGCATACAAGGGCACCGTGGTAACGTACGGCAGGGGTTCGGGCCTTGTCGTCGGCACCGGGATGGAAACCGAGCTCGGCAAGATAGCATCCATGCTCCAGGATGAGGGCGAGGTGAAGACGCCCCTTCAGAAAAGGCTCACCGCGTTCGGCAAGAACCTGGCGATCATCATCCTCGCGATCTGCGCCATCGTTTTCTTGGTGGGGCTCCTGCGGGGAGAGCAACCGCTTCTCATGCTTCTGACGGCTATCTCTCTTGCCGTCGCCGCCATACCGGAAGCCCTGCCCGCCGTCATCACCATCTCCCTTGCGCTCGGGGCAAAAAAGATGGTCCGGAACAATGCCCTCATCAGAAAACTCCCCGCGGTAGAGACCCTTGGGTCCGTAACGTATATATGTTCCGACAAAACAGGCACTCTCACGTACAACCGGATGACCGTCGAGGAGTTTTACGCGGACGACCGTGTCGTTGGTTCTCAAGACCTTTCTGTCAAAGACCTTGGTGAATTATTAACGGGACTTGCCCTCAACAACGATTCCCGCGAAAAGGACGGCGGCTTTATCGGTGATCCCACGGAAGTGGCCTTATATGTCGTCGCCAGGGACAACGGCCATAAGAGGGAAACCGCGGAAGAGAGGATGCCGCGCGTCGCGGAGATACCCTTTGATTCGGAACGCAAGGCAATGACAACGGTACACCGGCACCCGGACGGCCACTTTGTCTCTTACACAAAAGGAGCACCGGACGTGCTCCTCGAAAAGGCGGACGCGATACTGGTGAACGGGAAGGCGGAGCCGGTCGCGAAGGACAGGATGCTCGCCGCGAACGACGATATGGCCAGACGCGGGCTGCGCGTACTGTGCATCGCGAAAAGGGAATGGAAAACCCTGCCCGGGGACATGCTTCCCGATACGGTAGAAACCGACCTCACAATCCTCGGCCTGGTGGGCATGATGGACCCTCCACGCGACGAGGCGAAACAGGCGGTCGAGCTGTGCAGGACCGCCGGCATCAAACCGGTCATGATCACGGGTGACCACCCGGTCACGGCAGCCGCAATTGCAAGAAGGATCGGGATCCTCGAAGAAGGCTCGGGCGTCGTCAGCGGCAAGGAGCTTGCCGCCATACCTGACGATGACTTTGCCGGGAAGGTGGAGCACATCACTGCGTATGCCCGGGTTGCCCCCGAGCAGAAATTGAAGATCGTCAAAGCGCTCCAGGCCAGGCACCAGTTCGTTGCAATGACGGGCGACGGGGTCAACGACGCCCCTGCGCTCAAGCGTGCGGATATCAGCGTGGCAATGGGGATCACGGGAACGGACGTCTCGAAGGAGGCCGCGGCCATGATCCTTCTTGACGACAATTTCTCGACCATCGTGCAGGCCGTCAAGGAAGGCAGAAAAATCTACGATAATATCCGGAAATTCATCCGGTACCTTCTTGCGACAAACTCCGGCGAGATAATGACAATATTCTTTGCACAGGTCTTCGGCTTTCCCATCCCTCTTTTGCCCATACATATCCTCTGGATAAACCTGGTCACGGACAGCCTTCCGGCCCTGGCGTTGTCGGTCGAGCCGGCTGAAGACGACGTAATGCAAAGGCCGCCGAGGGACCCCCGCGAGAGCATATTCGCCCACGGTCTTGGCATTCAGACGGTCTGGGTAGGTGCATTGATGGCAGCCCTTGTGCTCTCGGTGCAGTATTTTTCCCTGAATGCCGGCAACGGTGAATGGCAGACAATGGTTTTCACGGTGCTTTGCTTCACGCAACTCGCGAATGCGCTCGCGATACGTTCGGACAAGAAATCCCTTTTTCAGCAGGGCCTTCTCTCAAACAAGCCCATGCTGGGCGCGGTGGCCCTTTCCGTCCTTATGCAGCTTGCCGTAATATATATCGCGCCGCTCAACGCCATATTCCACACGCAGCCTCTAAGCGTTCCTGAACTTCTCGTATGCGCGGGCGTTTCAGCGATAGTCTTTTTAGCGGTCGAGATCGAAAAATTGACGGGCCGCATACTCGCTTCACGGAAAAAGACGCATCGTTGATTTTTCGCACCGCGTTCCGCTATACTGGAGATGATGCCTGATAAAGCTAAGAATGCATACGTAGCCTATTTCGATGTCCTGGGGTTCACGTCGAGGTTTTTGTCCGGCGATCTGCAGAACAGGTACGAAAAGCTCGTCGAGGCCATCGACAGGGTCAGGGACGATGACATAACCTGTTTTCTTTTCTCCGACAGCATCGTGATCACATCGCGTTCGTTCGCAAAGGTCAGGGAAACCGCCCGGTCCATTTACACGTGGGGAATACTCAACGACTTCTGGCTCAGGGGCGGGATCGCCCACGGGGGTCTGGCCGAGCTCGATTTCTCGACCTTCATCACCCGCAACAGGGTGGTGCTCCCTTTCCTCGGGGAAGGCTATCTCAAGGCGTACAAGCTCGAATCAACACTCAATATATCCGGGATAGCGCTCGACAACATCTTCTTCGAGCCGGGGAAGGAATGCGCGGCCCTTAAGAGGGAGGCGGATTACGTATCGTACGAAGAGTACCTCCCCAAAAGGGGATACGAGGACGAGAAGCTCCTCCTGCTACCCGAGGACGGCTCGCTCAGACAGATAGTCGATACAATGTATTTTGAAGAGATGCTGAAATCCCACGTCAATGACATCGATAAGTACATCAACACGTTTATCTTCTTCATCGAAACCCTGCTGAGGACAGCAGGTCACGAGACAGTCGTCAGGTTCCTCGACAACCTGCTCACCCAGCTCGAACTGCATGGAAGCCACGTGCTTATCCCGAGCAAGGTCATAATCATTTTCGTCGCCGTCATCGAAGGGCTCATCAGGCGCTTCCGCTCGGGGGCGTTCGATACGATCGGCACCAATCCGCGCGAAACGCTTGAAACATACGTCGGGAATATTTTGGGGAGCCTCAAAGCCCAGGGTTATCTTCCCACATTCGTCGATTACGTCCTCGAATACGACAAAAAACGCCACAGCACAGTCTACCGCGACATCAACAAACTGCGGGCGGACTGGTCGGGCTTTATGTAATGAAACGGGGCAAGAGGCGATAGGCTATGGGCGATGGGATGATTTCCCTATAGCCTATCGCCTCTTGCCTATAGCCTGATTTTTATTGACATACAAACGACTGGTTCGGGCCGAGGAAGCATTTCTTGCCCTTCGGGAAGAGTTTCACCAGGTTGTAATCGACCGTTCCGTTCGAGTAATGGCAGATCAGGGAGTTGCTCTTCACGGCGTTCTCCGTGATCGCAAGCGTGAAGGTGCTTTTTGCGGGAGGTGCTTCCCAACCGCTTATCTGGCCCTGTGCCTTGATCGCCACCTCAACTGCAATGGACCGGGGACATACGAGCGATTGTTCCTTGACCGTTTCGGCGGCAAACAACGCTACGGATGACGCGCAGATGAAACACACGGATAAAACTACGAGCACATATCTCATGATTACCCCTCCGTTCATTCTTTCCATTTCCCGGCATTATATCACGAAAGATGTGTATTCAAGAAAAATATACGTGAGCGGACGCAAGCTATGGTACGATTAGGGCGGGCGGAGCGCAGGTATCATGAACGATTTCACGGAACACATGATGGATGACACGGACAGGAAGCTGCTCGATTTGCTCCAGGACGAATTTCCCCTTGCCGAGACACCCTTTGTCGAGATCGGGAAAAAGCTTGGGATCACCGGGAATGAGACTATGACCAGGGTGGAGAGGCTCAAGGCCGTTGGCTACATCCGCAGGATCGGCCCCGTCCTCGATGCAAAAAAGCTGGGTTACAGCAGCCTCCTGTGCGCGGCTGCCGCCGGTCCGGACATTATCGAAGAGGTTGCGTCCGTAATTAATGCCGAGCCTTCTGTTACCCACAACTACGAACGTGAAGGCGAGCTCAACCTGTGGTTCACCGTAACGATGAGAACGCAGGGGGATATCGACATGTTCCTGAAAGATCTCGAAGACAGGTTTTCGATAAAGGTACACCGGTTCCCGGAAAAAAGGACATTCAAGATAAAGACCCGGTTCGCAACCGGCGAATAAGATCAGGTAAAGAGAGGAAGGACAGATGGCTAAGGCGGATGCCGTCACATACAGGCGGGTGTACCTCGTCGACGGGAACTCATATTTGTACCGCGCCTTCTACGCCACGCCGCACCTGTCAAATTCGCGCGGTTTTCCGACAAACGCGATCTACGCGTTCGTCAGTATGATAAACAAACTGCGCACCGCCGAGAACCCCGACATCCTGGTCATCATCTTTGACTCGAAGGGCCCGTCATTCCGCGAGGAAATATCGGAACAATACAAGGCACAGCGGCCTCCCATGCCGGACAACCTCTCCCTCCAGGTCCCGGTCGTCAAGAGAATAATCGAAGCCCTTGGCCTGCCCGTGCTCGAGAAGGAGGGTTTCGAGGCGGACGACATCATTGCGACCCTGACAGAACACCTCAAGGCGGACGACGACGTCATGACATTTATCGTCACGAGCGACAAAGACATGATGCAGCTTGTCGGCGACAGGGTCAGGATCCTGGATTCCATGAAGAACATTGTCGTCGGCGAGGCCGAGGTGAGGGAAAAATTCGGTATCCCTCCCCGGAACATGGTCGATTATCTCGCACTCTGCGGCGACACGTCCGACAACATCCCCGGCGTCCCGGGGATTGGCGAAAAGACCGCCCGCGAGCTGGTAGCGACCATGGGACCGATCGACGCCATCTACGGCCGCATCGACGAGATAACCAAAAAGGCTGTCAGGGAGAGGCTGCTCGCAGGCAGGGACAAGGCCGAGATGAGCAGAAAGCTGGCGACACTGCGCTACGACGTCCCTGTCGAGACGAACGTCGAGGTACTGTCCGGACGGGCCGAAGATTCTGAAGAGCTTCGCAAGATCTACAGGGAGCTCGAATTTACGGCCCTGTACAGGGAGATCAAAACCGGGGGCCGGGAAAGGAAGGCGCCCAATGAAAAGGCCTTGACCGATCTCGTATGCGACCGGGTATACATCGCTGCGGGGTTGCAGGGAAAGAATGCCGGCGATCTCAGCATGGAAGCCTTTGCCGTATCGGACGGCGAAGGGGTCTTTTTCTCGACGGCACACGAGGACCTTGCTGCGGTGTTGTCCCGGGCCGGGGAGGTCGTTGCGCACAACCTCAAACCGTTCTTCATCATAGCAGGTGATCGCCTCCGCGAAAAGAAGGTGTTTGACACGATGCTCGCCGCGTACCTCGCAAACCCCCTGAGGAAAGACCTCACCCTGGGGCCGGTCCTCGAGGAATACTGCGACATAAGCCCGGCTGAAATGGATACGGCCGCATCCCTTCGCGACATGGCGGCATGCCTGCCAGAACTTGCCCGGGCGCTCCGTGCCGAGATCGAGGAATTCAAGCTTTCCGGTCTGTTCTTCGAGGTGGAACTACCCCTCGTCGAGGTCCTTGCCGATATGGAGATCGCCGGCGTCCGGGTCGACCGGCGCAAGCTCGGGGAATTGTCGCGGGACTTCGACCGGCGCTTAACGGGGATCGTGAAAGACATATACGCGCATTCCGGGGGGCCCTTCAACATCAATTCGTCTCAACAGTTGGCCCGCGTTCTCTTCGAGAACCTCGGACTGACACCCATCAAAAAAACGAAGACCGGCTACTCCACCGATACAGGCGTCCTGGAAGTGCTCGCCGAAAGCCACCCTCTTCCCGCCATGATACTTGAATACCGGTCCCTCACAAAGCTCAAGAACACGTACGTGGACGTTCTGCCCACTCTCATCAGCCCCCGGACGGGACGCATACACACGACGTTCAACCAGATGGTCGCCGCCACGGGACGGCTGTCGAGCAGCGACCCCAACCTCCAGAACATCCCTATACGGGGCGAGGAGGGCCCGAAGATACGCGAATCATTCGTGCCTGCGGACGGCTTCCTCCTCCTGTCCTCCGATTATTCCCAGATAGAGCTCCGTGTGCTCGCGCACCTGTCGCGTGATGAAGAGCTGTTAGAGACATTCCGCAGGAACGAAGACATCCACGCACGGGTCGCCGCGAACGTCTTCGGGGTTGCCGGCAACGCAGTTACGGCCGACATGCGCCGGGCCGCGAAGGTGATCAATTTCGGCATCATATACGGCATGAGCGCGTTCGGCCTCGCGAAACAGCTCGGTGTGAACCAGAAAGAGGCGCAGGAATATATCGACAATTACTTCGAGCGCCACAGGGCCGTAAGGTCCTTCATGGACGGCGTCAAGGAAAGCGCGAGAGAGAACGGGTACGTGAGGACCCTGCTCGGCAGGATGCGGTTCATCCCCGAGCTCACGAACAGCGACCCGGCGGTACGGCAGCTTGGCGAGCGGGTTGCGATGAACACCCCGATCCAGGGAACGGCTGCCGATATCATCAAGGTCGCCATGATCAACATACACCGGGCTATCAGGCAACGGGGACTTGCATCCCGGCTCATCCTTCAGATACACGACGAGTTGCTGTGCGAAGTGGCCGGGAACGAGGCAGCCGACATGGCAGATCTCGTCCGGCACGAAATGGAGAACGTCATCACCCTCGACGTGCCCCTCATCGTTTCCATCGGAACGGGGCATAACTGGGCCGAGGTCCATTGACCGGGGCCGACGATGTTACCGCCAGAAATTCGGCGCAGACGATAAAAACAAATACCGAAAAGTATATCCAGAAGAGGAAGGCGAGGAACACCCCGTACGTCCCGAAAAACGCCGTGAACCTTCCTATGTAAAGAACAAAATACTGAAAGAAATATTTACCGGCGTGCCAGAGAACCGCACCGAGGGACGCCGCAAGGAAAAGCCTTCTCTTGTCCCTGACCGGGGTGAGAAAATAATAGAGGAACCAGAACATTCCGGAGACAAGCAGAAGGTCCATGAGTGAAAATGATGCCCTGGTTATAAAACCGCCGAGCGTTTTCGCCAGCTTCACCTGGACGATCAGCAAAAATACGAAGCTGAAAAAGATGAGCGTCTGGATGGTAGCGAATGTCACTGTAAGAAAAATTTCCTCCTGCTTCCCCCTGAGAAACCCTTTCTTCGTTGTACGGAAGATAAGCTGGAACGCCGGGCGCAGGACCGCAAAAAGCCGTGATGTGAACAAAAGAAGGAAGAGAAGGCCTAAGGGGCCCGACAGGCGCTTCGACAGAGATATGAAATTAAGCTCCCGGACAAGCTTCTTCACGATAACGGCATTGTAGGGCTCGGGGATAATACTCGCTATATATTTTTGCATGTGCACTGCCGGATGGCTGATATCGATCACATAGCTTATAATGAACAGGGAAAAAAGCGTAAAGGGGATAAAGGTCAGAAGGACATAGAACGAGATGGATGACACCATGATATTGGCGTGGTCCGTCTGGTATTTCTTAAAAACAGATCTGGCAAGAAAAGAGAGGCGATGGGCTACAGGCGATAGGCGATGGGTAATAGGAAAATCAATTTTTTTTATTCCCATCGCCTATCGCCTGTAGCCCGCCTTCATCCTATCCTTATCCTCGGGTCCGCCACCGCATACGACACATCGGCGATCAGGTTGCCGATGAGCGTCAGGAATGCCCCTATGACGAGAATGCCCATGATGGTCGGATAATCCCTGGCCATGACACTGAAATAGAAAAGCTGTCCCATGCCGGGTATGGAGAAGATGCTTTCGAATATGACGCTGCCCCCTATCAGCCCCGGAACGGAAAGGCCGAGGATCGTAATGACGGGGAGAAGGGCGTTTCTCAGGGCGTGCCTGCGGATGACCATCTTTTCGGGAAGGCCCTTGGCGTATGCGGTCGTGATGTATTCCTGCCTCAAGACCTCGAGGAGGCTGCTCTTCATATAGCGCGATATACCGGCAAGGCTGCCCACGGCGGATATCGCGACGGGAAGCACGAGATGCTTCGACACATCCCCGACTTTTTCGAAGATGTTCATGTCCGAAAAATCGTAGGATTTTATGCCCGAGACGGGGAGCATCTCGAGGTAGACCCCGAAAAAGATCATCGCGAGCAGGGCCACCCAGAATGTAGGGGCGGCATATCCGGCGAAGACAAAGGACGTCAACGACTTGTCCATGATCGAATCTTTATAGCGGGCGCAATAGACGCCTATAGGGATGCCGAATATAAAGATAAGCCCCATCGAAAGAAGATTGATGAGCATTGTTATGGGAAGCCTCTCTTTTATCTTATCGATAACGGGCCTGCGGTCCGTGGCGAAGGATGTCCCGAAATCGAGCCGGACAATCCTCTTGAGCCACGTCCAGTACTGAACGTAGAGCGGCTTGTCGAGGCCGTAAAATGCCCGTATCCTCTCGCGGGCCTCCCTGGTGACCTTCGGGTTCATCTCGGCCTCCAGCATGCCGGGCTCTCCGGGAACGAGATGGATGACGGCAAAAGAGACGAGAGTTATCCCGAATATCATCGGGACCATAAAAACAAGCCGCTTAGCGAGATACTGCAGCATTGATTTTGTACCTCATCTGGTTTTCCGGGACATACCAGTCGATAAAGTTATGCATGATGCCGGCCGGCCCCGGGTCCACCCCCTTGAAACGGCGATGAAGGGCGACCGTGGCGTACGGCACGAAAAGGAACGTATACGGCTGGTCTTCGGCAAGGACCTCCTGCATGCGGTCGATATATTTCTTCCTGCCGGCCCTGTCCATCGTGTGACGCGCTTTCACCAGCAGCTCGTCGATCTCCTTATTCTCGTATGACGTGAAATTCAGTTCCTTCGGGCCCTGCTTCGAAGAATGCCAGATATCGAAAAGGTCCGGGTCGTTGGGGATCGTCCAGCCGAGGAGAACAGCGTCAAAACTCCTCTTGTCTATAAAATCATTGACGAGGGTCGCCCACTCGAGGACCCGTATCTTCATGGTGACCCCTATCGCCGAAAACCTGCGCTGTATCAGTTCGGCGCTCTGGATCCGCACGGTGTTCCCCTGGTTGACAAGGACCGTGAACTCAAACGGCACCCCGTTCTTTCTCATCCTGCCATCAGGGCCGCGCTCAAAGCCAGCCTCCTTTAAAAGGGCTATTGCCTTTTCCGGGTCGTATTCGAATTTTCTCACGTTGCCGTTGTATGCCCACATGTCCGGCTTGAAAGGCCCGGTCGCCTCGATGCCCTGTCCCAGAAGGATCCCGTCGATTATCTCCTTCTTGTTGATAGCACAGGCAAATGCCTGACGGACCCTCCTGTCCTGAAAGAATTTATGCTTCAGGTTATAGCCGATATATGTGTATGCGAACGCGAGGTATTTGTACCTGTTGAACTCCCGTTTGAAGGCGGGATAATCGGTCTGTTTCACATATTGCAGCGGCGTGAGCCCCATCATGTCTATCGAATTGTTCTTGAGCTCGAGGAACATCGTCGCCGTGTCGGGAATGATCTTCATCATGTAACGACCGATATGCGGCCGGCCTTCGAAATAGTCCGGGTTCGCGGTAAGTATCACGCGGTCCCCGGGCACCCATTCCGTGAATATGTACGGTCCCGTACCCACGGGTTTTCTTTTAAGCGGCGACGTCGTAATGTCCTTACCTTCCAGAAGGTGCCGGGGCAGTATGGCCGCCGACCAGCTGATGAGGGCCGGTGCGAAAGGCTTATCGTAAGTCACCCTGAAGGTATGGTCATCGAGGACCTCGGCCTTCTTCACCAGTTTGAAATCCCCGGAATACGGCGTCGGCGTCTTCGGGTCGATCGTGACCCTGTAGGTGAACATGACATCGCGGGCCGTAAAAGGTTGGCCGTCATGCCATTTCACACCCTTGCGGAGCTTGAATGTTATCGAAAGGTTATCGCTTGATATGACCCATGCCTCGGCGAGGCTGCCCACTATGTTGAGGTTCCTGTCGTACTTGACGAGCCCGTTGTAAACATAGCCTGCTATGTCGTGGGACGATGAATCGCTGGCGAGGATCGGGATGAGATTCGACGGCTCGCCGATTGAGCCCGTTATGATCATATCGCCATAGGCAGGCCTGCCCGGGTCATCGTACATCGCCGCATCTTTTTTCCTGCCGCATGAAACAAGGAGCAGACAGCAAAGAAAAAGAAGCAGAAACAGTCTTTTTTTCCTCAGGATTGCCACAATCGATGCTAATTCTAGCAGATAAGCCCCGACAAAGCAAAGAAAGCGGCCTCGTGCGCGCAAGACCGCTTCCCCCCCGTATCGCATAATTTCTTTTTTAATTTCTTGCAAACATCCGGGGAATCCTATATAACATCGCAGGGTCTGTCAATAGGTGTAATACCGACACCAATAGTCGCATATTCTGGATGTGATCGCCGCAAGCCCTTATTAAAAGAGAAACGACCGGGGTTGACCGAAAAAGATGTATATCAATGCAATATCACATTATCTGCCTTCAACGCTTATTCACAACGATTATTATACCGGCCTTAAAGGCCTTACCGATGAGTGGATCTTTCAGAGGTCCGGCATAAGAAGGCGCACACGGGCCGCGGAAGACGAGAACAGCCACACCATGGCGATCGAGGCCATATCGCCGCTCCTCGATACATTGCCGTACGATGTCACGGATGTCGATCTCATCGTGGGCGCGACCTACACGCCTTACGACACGGTAGGGACGCTCGCGCATGCCGTCCAGGGGTTTTTCAACATACACTCCGCTGCAGCTGTTACAGTAACATCCGCCTGTTCATCCTTTATAAATGCCGTTGAAATAGTGGAGGGTTATTTCGCGACAGGCAAGGCCAAACGGGCCCTCGTCGTCGCATCGGAACATAATTACCTCTACACCAACGAGGACTGCGACCAGTCGGCCCATCTGTGGGGGGACGGTGCCGGATGCGTGTTCATATCGTCGGAAAGATATTCTGCCCAGGATATCAGGATACTCGATGTACATACATCAGGGCTCGGGCATATCGGCAAGGGTGTGACGGGCGTTCACTTGCGGCCTTCCAACGGCGGTCTTACCATGCCGTTCGGCCGCGATATCTTTGTCAATGCCTGCAAGTTCATGGCGGCCGAGGCACAGGACATCGTGGAGAGAAACAATTACTTGCTTGGCGACATCGATTACCTCATCCCCCATCAGGCAAATTCCCGCATAATGGACCACGTGGCGAAAGTGCTTGGCGTCGAGCCTTCCCGGGTCATCTCGAACATAGAGGACACGGGAAACACCGGGTGTGCCAGCACCCTCATATGCCTCTCCCAGAACTGGCAGAAATTCATAAAAGACAACCTGATCCTCATCACCGTTTTCGGCGGCGGCTACTCCAGCGGCGCAATGCTCTTGAAAAAATAGAAAACCCCCTCTCGCCCGTTCGCCTTCGGCTCACTAGAGCCCGCAGAGAGCGCAGAGG